>Ga0208644_1001570_pt1 | contig 19008 bp, 51 predicted proteins | sample VirMetDEL_Nov_18_FD_184517 | JGI IMG/M metagenome (GOLD analysis project Ga0208644, IMG submission 184517) | Aqueous microbial communities from the Delaware River and Bay under freshwater to marine salinity gradient to study organic matter... | ecosystem: Environmental > Aquatic > Marine >... | reverse complement strand
TATAATACTCATAAAAGCCTATTCTTTGGCAGGAGGCGTAATTAATACTTCGGTTGGTTCGGTTATCTCTATCTGAATCCATCCTGTTTCAAAGTCTACCCATCTCTTAGATAGCTCTCCGTAATGTGCGATGTACTTATCTTCGGAAATCAAGGAATCTCCAAAAGCTTTAAGTAAATTGTCTAGGTCCGGTTTTGATTGGTGTAGCATCCCGTGATGTTGCTTCTTCTTTTTCTTTGACCAAGATGCCGGTACTGGTATAAAGAATGTGATTGACGCTCCTTGCGGTGGCATGACAAAGGATTTTGCTTTTGCTTCTGCTAGTAAATCTACTTTGTATTGATTGTACTTTTCTAATCTCAAAAGTCTGCTTAATCCAGATGGTCTTAGTTTTTCTCTTGGTATCCTGAAAAATATTGAATCTCCTTGTGTTGCTCTAACGTGTGTCTGTGGTGTGATGTTTAGTATTACTTTCTGTTTCATGGAAATAAAAAATGCTACTTTCGGTTAAGATTGTAGCATATTTTTAATTAATTTAATTATATGTATTATGACTTCTTATGTCTGTTTGCAAAATTTCTAGCAGACTCTACACTCCTGAATCCCCAAGCTCTTAATGCCAAAGCTTTCCTAGTTGGCTCTCCATTAGGCTTTTTCATTGGACCTTTCATGCCTGCAAATCTTGCTGCAAATGATACACGCCTTGGATTAGTTCCTGACTTTACAGGAGCTTTTAGATTACCGCCAGTTTCTCTGTTATAAGAATCTCTACCTTTTTGATTAAGGCCTCCTTTCTCATTTTTCCCTTCGCTTCTTGTCCAAGCTGGTGTCCTATGTATCATTTCTTCTCCTCTTTTTTTATCTTCTTTTCTTGCTCTAGCATTTCCTTAGTTGGCTTCTTTCCACTACCGGCTTTGGCACGAATGTTATTCCATAGGCCATTCATAACGCCTAGTTTATTTAATTTTCCTTTCATGTTACTAAGATAATCAATTATTAAATACCAATTATCAACAATTTATAAACATTTATTGTTAGTAAATTTATTATATCTTGCCGATATTGAAGTTTTTGTGTGTATCTTCTAGTTCAATTAGGTATTCCCTTGCTTTTTCTACCTTGTTTTGTATCTTCATTATCTCATTCTCATCTCTTTCTACCTTAAATAGAAGAACTCTCTCTGGAATATCAATGTCATCAAAGGTCATGTTGAATGTAATCTTAGCTGATTCTTTGATAAATTCAGGGCTTTCTTCTGATATTACATCCATTTTCTTCAATAGGTAGTATTTCTCCTGTTCAATTATACTATCTGGTGTGTTTACTAAGCAATATGCGATATACGCCTGTTCTGCATTTGTAAGCCACATATAGGACATTAGCTGCCAATAGTATACATTATCCAATTTATCAGGAATATTGCCCAGAAACGTCCATAAATCGTAACTAGACTTAATATCTGTGATTACATCTGCGTTAATTATACTTTCTCCTTCAAAAATATCCGGCAAACCTGTAATAAAATCGTTTTTAATTCGTTCTTCATTCTTTTGCAGATGCTTTTTAAGGTATCTTGATAGCAAATCAATTGAGCTTTCTTCTACTTCTACTCCTTTTCTCATTTGTTTTGTCTGAATATCTCTTTTTCTACCGTATTTTTCTGCAATATATACGTCTAATAGGTGTGATTTTGCAGTTTTTGATAATTCTCCGGCATCTTTTGCTGCTTTTGATTGTGGTTCTGTCATTAAATATCCTACAGAACTAGAGCGAATAAGGGTTTTAGAAAAGTCTATCATGTTATTTAGCGTTTAAGGTTTTAAGTTTTTGGTCGTAATGTTCTTTTAGTGATTTTGGAATCACAAATTGGTATGTTCTTAATTCATCTACACTGTTGCAGTCATCTATTAGTAGCTTATATCTTTGTTCTGCACGGTCAGGAGCTTCTTTTTCTATAATCATAGTAGGCAAATCAGCTTCTTCTGTTCCTCTATTTAATCCTCCACCGAATAACTTACCAATCTTTCTGCAAGCATTTTTAAATGCCATTGTAGAACACTTTGGTGTAGCTAATGATAAAAGTTTCATTGAGTTTACGTACTCAGTTGCTGTACCTGTTTGCGTGTATTGCTTGTTACCGCTACTATAAAAAAGTTTTACAGTTTGTGTTACTGATACTCCGTTTTTATCTTGACAAATAATTGGAGAAAAAATTATTTCATAGTGCCAGTCATCAAACACTTTGCTACAAAGGTTTTCAAGCAATTCTACTTCATTGAATTCATACTCAGTTTCGTTTGAAATAGATTTTTTTGTTTTAATCCATTCCTTTGGTTGCTCTATGTTGCACAGCTCTCTAAATGTGGATGCGTTTGCAATGGCAGGTTCTACCAATTGCAGTAGTTCTTTGGTTGTCATTAGTTAAGGCCTTTTAATTATTTTACTCTTGTTACGTGGGTCGTTGCGTCAAGAGATTTAATTTTGAAAATCTTGTCTTTATGTTCCTCTTTTCTTTTAAGATTGGAAACCATAACCATCACAGATGTGTACGGGTTATTAAATACAATAGTTTCACTAAGCTCCATTTGAGCTACTTTGTTTGATACTGATTCTGGGTCTGGATGTCTTGCCATTTTTGTGTTTTTTTTGATTTAGAACAAAGGTATATTATTTAATTTAATTAAAAAAATAAATTTAATAAAAAGCCCCCATATAAAATATATACAGGGGCATGACCTTAACTAAACCTTATTGCTAAGACAAATATAATGAAAATACCTTTTAACTTTTGATTAACAAATGAGATATTACTTTTGCACTATAAAATTTAAAACAATGAATGAAACTTTTGACACTTGTGTTTACATTTTGAAAAATATTGCTTATATACTCGGTGTTACTTACGAGGAAATAAATGTATGGATATTCTGTATTATTTGGCCAATTTTAACTATTTGGCTAGCTTATATGGCTTTTGGGAAAAAAATAAAAAGAAAGATTATTTCTTAGGTTTTCCTGTTTTTTCATCAAAGTATATTCTTCCGTAAATTTTTTGAGGAGAAACAAATCCTGCTTTTGCAAATTTACCAAGAGCGGTTGTCAATAAATTAGTGTTTTCTCCGGAAGTTCCGCTTGTTGGGTCTACATCCCAAACGTCTGAATAGCTAAGATATGTGCCATCTTTATCTTTTTTAACACCAAGAGTTCCTTGTCCAAGACCGGGAACTTTCATCACATATCCGCCCTTACCCTTTTCGTAAGGAAGGCCTGATTCTGTTAGTAATTTTTCCAAATCGGCCTCTGAACGAATTCCAGATTCTAGAATTTTTCTACCCTGCTCTGTTTGGGTAAACATATTATTTAAGATGTCACTTTCAATAGCTTTTGACTTCATGTATTTTGAGCCCTTTTGCGCACCGATTGATGGCTTATATTCCGATGGTTCAAGAGTATTATATTGCTGTGGTTTATTAGCAAACATATTTAACAAATCTAGCCTTGTTCTTGCTTCATTAGAGGGCCGGCCGGTGTATGGGTCAACTCCTTCTTTTGCGGCCATTTCAGTCAAAAGTCTATTCGGTTCTTTCTTACCAAGAGCAGTATTTACTGCACGACCATACCAAGGCATTTCTTCCCCTGTTTGCACATCAACATCATCATAGCTATATGGATTTATGTTTTCGGAAAGATTACTTAAAGCCTTTCTAGTTAATAAAGATTCTTGATAAAATGGACCACTGATAGGGTTCGTAAGAGCCTCATTTGTCATTATATCAGCAAAAATATTTGCCGCTTTACCAAGCATTTTTTTACCAAAACCCGGTTCTTGTTTTACTTTTTTTTGAGGTTGTTGCGGTTGCTGAGATACTTGCTGAGATATTTTTGATAACAACGCATTGCTAGCCGCATCTTCTCCCTCTTGCAAAAACGGCAATCTACTAGCCGGCGAATTTAAATTCCTAAATCCACCATAAGATTTAAAAGGAGGCTGTGTTATACCAAGCAGCATTGTTTCAGTTTTTACAAATATACCACAAAATCACAGATTCACCACTACCCCAAACGAAAAAATCAAAACACCCCAAAAAAACAAAAAAAAATTTTCAAAATCTGACAATTAATTTAATTAATGGTTTTCCGGGAAGCCGCACTTAGACTCGTGGGGGGTGACGTTTTAAAACTGGGGGTGCGGTTTCCTTCGGGCAAATGGCAAAGCCAGAGCCAGAGGGGTAGGGGTTTCCGTTTCCAGTTTCATTTCGGGCATATGTTGGGCTTAGTAGCTTAACGGGTTGCGGGGTCTGGCAATACATTGGCGTTTATTGGCTGTTTTAGGTATGTTTTAGGGTGGTTGGGTATTGGTGTAGGGGGTTGGGTTGGTGGGAAATATAAAAACGGGAACGGCTGCCAGTGTTATATATATATTAGAATAACACCAGCGGAAAACTTAACAAATCCTTTAACAAAATTTTAACAATATTTATTTTGCTAAAATAAAAATAGCTTATATATTTGCTTTATATTAATTAACACAACAAAACAACCCAATGAAAAAATCAACACAAACCGCAATTCTCATTGTCATCATTTTTTTATTAATAACTTTAGCCGATAACCTATAAAACCCTATAAAATGAACTACATTAAAACACTTCAAGCAGAAAACACCCATTTAAGAAACAGCTTAGAAACAGCCATAAATGAGCTAATAGAATACCAACGCTATTATAATTCTCCAAAATTTACCAGTGTTGAAAATGATTTTGCCCATGTTAGTACGGATGTATATGTAAAAATAACAGCTATAAAAATGTATCTTCAAAACACTTTAAACTCCTTATAATTTTAAACCTATAAATTAAAACACATGAACACAATTAACACACTTTTGCCAGTCCTTTACATTATTACTTTGGGACTTTGTGGCCTGTCTTTTATGGCCCTATTTTTAACAATTTTTTATAATTCATTAAAAGCTATCAAATCATTTTTGTTTTAATTTGCTCAAAAATTAATTAACTATAAAAACTTAACACAATGAACACACAAACAACAACCCCAGCAGCTTTACAGGTACAGACGATTGACATAAACGCAAAACAGTGGTTTGACAAAGTAAATGGCAACAGCTATTTTGCCGGCTACGTTACAATTAATTATGGCCAACCTGATGAAATAAAGTATTTTATGCCGTTTCAATACGGGTATGGAGATTTTTATATCTATAAAGGGTTAGACATGCTGGAAAGATTAGGCCACATAACCGAAACAAATACCGCAACACTCCGCGCCATTGGTATAATTTTGCGCTCTAATATCCAAAGAGGCTGCAAAAAACGTGAACTTATCCAATATTAATAAAACCAATAAACACTATAAAAAAACCTTAAAAAATAATAAAATGACAACAACAATAAACAACAATTTAAGAGTATACCAAGTAATAACAAGCACCGGAAAACAGGCTTTTTGCAATATTGACCAATTGAATGAAGTAATAAAAGACCTTCAAACACATGAAGGATATTTTAAAATTAACCATTTCTGGAACAATAAAGCCGAGAAAGTAAGCAAAAAAGACCTTAAAGCCTTCTTTGAAGGTGCAAATTTAAATCAAGATTTTACGTATTAAAACATCCTTAAAAACTAATAAAATGACAAAGAAACAACAAAGAGCCGAAAACCTTAGCCGCCATTATTTTAATATTGCACAACTTTACCAACAAACAACCGGTAAAGAAATAACACAAGACCAAGCCAAAAAGATTAGTAATAAATTACGAAAGCTAGAAAGATTGGCAACAATAGAAACAACCGCACAAAATAACGGCTACTATATAGAGCCAACCCCGTTAGATTGGAAAACTGGCAGAGCCGAAAAAATGCAGTTAAAACTAGATGAGGAAGGCAACTGCCCCGAAAGTGATATAAAACTAGATGAAATTAAAAAACAAGTTCAAAAGATATTTGATAATAAATTAGAAGGCTTTTTTATTAACTATGATAGCCGAGGTTATGCACTTAAAATAAAGGCCGATAACAACCCATTGGGGCAGGATTGGGGCGGCTACTATATATTAAGCCCTGAAATAAATTAAACAACCTTAAACCAACCTTAAAACCTTAAAAAATGATAATAACAACAAATGAAATAAAAAATAATGTTATTTTTTTATTACCTGAAAATGACACCGCAAAAATAGAAATAAGCCATAAATATAAAAATGAATATTATTTTATTAGATATTTTGATATTGATAACTACCACTATTCAACATATTGCAGCCCGTCAATAAATGACATAGCCAGAGAAATAAACACTAATTTAACAACCTTAAAACCTTAAAATCATGTATTTTTTAGAAAGTAAAAAAGGCGTACTTTTTAGCGCCTCCACACCTTGCGCCCTGATTATGTTATTTGCTAATTGCAGCGGCTTATTTAACCCGAAAGGAACGCCGCCGCCCCCACACCCAGTTAAAATAGTAAAACCATAAAAACAACCTTAAAACCTTAATACAATGAATAAAGCAATATTAACAATAAACAAGCTAACCGACAGGAAAAACGGTTGGGGAATGTCAATAGTAGAAGTAAACAGCACAAAGGATATAAAAGTAATAAATAGGGGCTATAATGATTTTGAAGCAGAAACAGAAATAGACGAAAGCGACCTTTTAAGGCTTAGAAATTATTTTCCCGGCTCTACTAATGAAACGCTAATGCTAGAAATAAAAACCCCCAATAGATTAACTAATTGCTGGTATAAATTGACAGACGTTTATATAGGGGGTAAAGGCTCCAATATAATTTGGTAAACTAATTAACAAACCAATAAAACCTAATAAAATGAAAATAATGAAAAGGTATATTTTTTGCGAAGCATGGAGGCAGTATAAAATACATAATAATAAAAGTTTTAAAATGTGCTTGAGTCGTGTGCATAAATTGGCTAAAATGCTCAAATCTTCCGATTTTGATTTTAACAAAGCATGGTGTAATAAATAACCAATAAAACACTAATAAAATGATTGAAACACTTTTATACGGCTGCAAAATAGACCAGCCCGACCACATGGAAGAAATACTCTACCAATGCAAAGGATATACCAATAAAGAGGAACTTATGCAGAAGGGTAAAGATTGGGCAAAGATAAACGGATATGACCGCTTGAGATTAAGAGAAATAAACCTAAGCCAAAAAACCGATTTTATAGAAGCCATAACCATTTAACTAATTTTTAACGCTTTTTATTTTGCTCAAATAAAGCAAAGATATAATTTTACTAAATCATTAAAACCATAAGACAATGAAAACAATTAATTTAAAATCTTACAACATTTGGGGGCAACAAATAAACGAAGGCAGCATATTTATAGACATTGAAAATGAAATGTTGATAACAAATAATGGCAAAAAATTTAAGGTTGTAAAAGATTATGAATTTACATATAAGATACAAAAAACACAAATAAAAGCAATTGGGGGAATAAATGGCTTACATGATTTTATTAATGAAATAAACACAAAAGATAGTCCGTTTAACCCATCACGAACTAATTTATTTATTGACTTGTAAACAAACAAACCAATGGAAGCAGCTATTTTATTAACCATTCTATTAACCATATTTGTAGGGGCAGACCTTACAGATAAAGAAACCGGCTACATTAACAACAATTTTGAAGAAACCAATAATCAATAACCAATTAAATTAAATTTTATGCAACAGGAACAAACATTTTACATTGTTAAATACAATGACACTTACGGCAACGGAGATGAAACAAGCATTGAAGCGCTTTTAAAGTCCGAAAAAGATTTTAAGAAGTGGCTCAAAGAACACAACAAAGAACGCAAAGAAAACGGGGAGCAACGAGAATTAGCGGATGAATTTGATGTAATACCGGTACAATTATTTAACTAACCAAAAACAAATTAAACCATGAATAACTTAAAAACCTTATCCCAAATGGGTTGCGGAAAAGAAATATTGAATAGCGTTATTGAAAGAGGTAATATACAAGCGGCAATTAATAATTGCAATAAATTTTTGAAGTATTACAAGTACGCAGTAAAAAGCGACCTCTATACTAAGGAACAAGCGATAAATGGGTTATATAAATACTATGATGAATTAATATCCATTGAACATATTGCTAATAAATACGATTATTTATGGCAAGAAAAGTTTTACAAATGTAAATTATTGACTGAAAAATTTATGGAAATATAATTATTAATAAATTAAAACCAATTAAACCATGAAAACATTTGAATTTTATTTAGATGAAAAAAGAATAGTATGGCATAGATTAAGATTTTCAGTTGATGCTGATAAATTAGAAGATGCCCAAGAAATTGCAAAAAAAATGGTAGAAAATGATGAAGAAATAGATTTTTATGATGCAGATTTTTTATACGAAACTGAGGAACAAATGACAATAGAGGATAATAAATACCAACCAACTCAGGAGCTTTTTTGCAACGAAACAAAAGAAACAATTTACGACAATTTTGAAGATATTAATTACAGTTAAATTAAATTAAAACCAATTAAACCATGAAAACACAAACACCAATTTATTTAGTAGTTAGAATTGAAATTGAGCATGATATTGATGCTAACATGGAAGATATTGAAGATGAAGTAATATCCAACATGGACTACAATTTTGAATACTACACCGAAAAAATGCACATATCCTCAACTGAAATATGTGGCACTCAAAACTCTGTAAACTTTTAACTAATTAAATTAAATTAAAATGACACAAGAAACAAGACAAAACGTAATTGACACCATTATTGACTTAGCTGGTGATGAATTTGAAACCCCAGCAGATTATATCCAATTAGCAAAAGAAACCCCTGATGAATTAGTTAGTAGGCTTATTGGAATAGCTTGTTATTATAGAGATGAAGTAAATAGTTAATTAACCATTAAAACCAACCAACAATGATTGATTTAAGAAAACCACGCAGAACACCAAAGGAAGTAAAGTTAATAGCCGTTAAAGATACTGGCATACAAGAAGCCGTATACAAAGTAAATGATGTAGTTTATTTTGCGGAAATACAGAACGACCAAGACGGAGAATATTATTTTCTTCACATGAGTAGAGCCATTTATTTACCTGATGAATTTCAACAAAAAGATTAAACCATGACACCTGAAAAGATTAAAACGCAAATAAAGGCTATTAATAGCCGAATTAAAGCCGGTAAAGTTAAGAATGTATACTCTGCTCAGGGGAAGATTAAAGCCCTAAAAATAGCCTATTTAAAGGCCAAACAAGAGCAAAGCTGGAATAACTATTTAGCCAACTAAATGTTAATTCTATTAAATTTCTTATTTTGCTATAATAAAATAGTTATACCTTCGTTTAATTAAATTAAAACAATAACCCCATGAAAAAGAAAGTATACAGCGTAGCTGAATATATTGCCATGAATAATGCAATAAGAAACGCCACCGCTAGAATTAAAAATGGTAAATTGGAATATCTGCACAATGATAGATGGATAAAGCCCCAAGAATTTACAAGATATAACCCAACCCCAGTATATACTAAAAAACCTGCTCCAATAGTATGAAATCAAGTTCCAATATAGTATCCGCTATACAGCACTTAAAAATGGCACAAGAGCATTTGAAGGACTTTAATAGAGATAACCCCAATACAAGAGGCAGTAAACTATTTCAAACCTATATTGATAAGATAGAATGGATATATAGGGATTTTATTAGCAATCCAATATTGCCAAGTGATGTTACCAGCGGTATAAAGGAAGAATGGAATAGTGATGTCTTTTGTGTACCGGCAATAGCTGATAAGGTATCTGTATTAAGACCTGACCAAAGAGAAATGATAGAGGAAATTATAGACGGACTGATAGCCGGAGAGGAAATTAAATTTATTGACACACCAAAATAAAACAACATGAATAAGTATGAATTAGTACAAGAAACAGAGCCTAATGGCCAAGTATGGTATAAAATTAAACACAATGGAGATTATGTTATTGGAACGCTAACTAGACATTTAGAAGAAGCTAACAAAATCTTAGATGAATTTTCAAATGGCCGACAAGTCGGACCGATTATTAAAGTAATTAAAACAATAGAAGTAGATGAAAACCAAACAGATTAGTTTATCGGAATATGCAGCAAGAGTAAGCCCAGAAGGTTTTAGGAAGAATAGAAAGAACCCCGAAGAACCATTAACCCAACAGGCTATTAAATATAGAATTAAAATGGGTATGGAATTACCTGATGTAATAGAAGCCAAGAAGATAGGCAAAGTACACGTATTAACCGTAAATGCAAATTTTTAACCTAAACACTATGAAAACACCAATACAGATTATTTCAAATGCAAAGAAGGAATTAAACCAAAATGATTTTTGCGACTGGCTGGAAGAAAGCCTAGTTACATTTAAAGAACTAGAAAAAAACCACATCAGCAAAGCATACGTCATGGGCTCATTAGATAGACTAACTGATAGAGCAGCATTGACATCAGAAGAATATTTTAATCAAAATTACAATGAATAAACCATGTTAGCATTAAAGATATTTATATTGTTAGCTATATTCTTAGGCTTCATAGCCTTCATGACAATAGCTTGTGTACTAATTATATTATTAATTGAAAAAAGAATTAAAAATGGATATACCAACGATTAAATGGCTGGAAAATAGTATAGCCACTGCTCCGAATGAAATGTCTTTGAATGGGATTAGAAATTGTATTAAATGGTTTGCTCAAATGGAACCAACAGATGTAGAAACATTAGAACAGCTATACGCCTCAATAGAACACAAAAAGAGATTTGTATAATGAATAACCTAATATATATTGCCCGTAAAAACGCTGTTAAAACTTGGCGGTCCTATCCAAAGCCACCAAAATCTAAACTACAAAAACCAGTAATAAAACATGAAAGAAAAAGCCCTCCTAACCTTATTTACCTTTTATTTTATATTGTATTTGGTAAGCCTTAAAGAACGTAAAAAACTATTAAACGACTAAGAACCATGACAGAACTACAAAAACAATACATAGACCAAAACCATAACCAAGAGCCTATATCAGTAATGGTAACAGACACCGGCTTAACCTACCTTGAAATACTTACCTATTACAAAGAAATGGGCTATGAACCAAAAAAGAAAAGAAGCAGAAGGTATGAACATAAAACACCTGCCGGCTGCTTTGACGTAGATAACTACAAACCCGAAACTATATAATCAAACCAATTAAAACAAATCAAAATGGACATTAGACAACAATGTAGAGAGCGAGCTACTAAATTCGCTACTGAGTATGGCTTTACAGATGTAAGCGAGCATATTATAGACGTTATGGTTTCTATTATGTGCACACGTGATAAAACCTCTAACGCTGGTGGCAGCTTCGTACAAGCAGTAGTAAACAACGATTTGCATTTATCTTTAAGTAGAGCAGACGCTGATTGTAGAAAAAATATTTACTTACTAGCCATGTGTAAAGAAAATTGTTTCTTAAATGAATTTTAATCTTATTAAACCAATTAAAACATGAAAGTTGTACTAAGGTACACTTATTCTTTATTTCAATATAGCGTATTACTCCTTACTTATAGTTGCACTTTACTAATAGTATTTAGTCTTTTGGATATGGTATATAGGATATTCTTTAATTAATCAAAATAAACACATGAAACTAAACTCAAATATACCCAGCTTCAAAGCGTTAGTAAAGAAGTCTTATTTTACAAAGGATATTAAAGATACCAATGAATACTACAATGTATATGTATTTGGTATACAATCGGTAGGAGGGAAAATACTTACGTTCCACGTTATTACAGACTCCGGCATGTTAAGGAGCAGAGTGCCATTATCCGAGATATATACTAAGATACCAACCAATGATATACCATTTAACTACAAGCAGCTATGGGATTGTTTTAGTGAGAATGTAGCTGTTGTTGAGTATGATTTCCTAGCATTTCATAGGGCTCAGGTAGTATTAAGAGATGGTAGTAAAGTATGGGCCACGTATATATTAACTATTGACTGGTATAACAACCCGTATAGTGATGAACCCTCAGATTATAAATGCGGCCATGTATTAGAGTCTGATGATGGATATTTATTGTGTATGCCAAACAATAGAATATTCTGGAAAGACTCCAATTTTGTAACCAAGCCACTACCAGACGATTTGAAGCAATTTAAGGTAGATACGGACCTTCCATCAGTAGAAAACCAATCGGATAGATGGGTAGCAGAAGATACAAATTCATTTTATTATGACATAATAGAAAACATATAATCTATGAGAACCGCTATACAAGAGTTAATTGAATGGACTAATCAATATGAAGGGAAAATGATTTCAGCAGACCAAGTTATATTGAAGGCATATAAAATGCTTGAAAAAGAAAAAGAGCAGATAATACAAGCGCATATAGATGGCTTTGACCATATTGTTGTAGATTTTAAAAAACAAGAATACGCAGAACAGTACTATAACCAAACCTATAACCAAAACAAATAAACCTATGGAACCACAAGAAAAAGCAATAGAGCTAGTAGATAAGCACATGCTTAAAACAGATTGTTTAAGTGAAGCAAAAGAATTAGCATTAGCAGAAGTAGACAAAATAATAAAATCATCATACGCTTACTCGTGTTCAGAGGCTTATGGTAGATTTATGCAAGACCCTTTCTGGGATGAAGTAGAAGAAGAAATTAATAAACTATAAAAAAAACAAAAACTATGAGCTACCCATCACAAACAGACAACGGCTACAAGCTAGAAATGAGCCAAGAAAAACCATACATTGAAATACATACTGGACATTATTTAGATGGCAGAAAACAGCATCTTTTTGTAGAAAATGGCGACCCTATGGAAGAAGTTATTAAAATTCATTACAAGTTCTTCCAGAAGCCATACAAAAATCAAAAGGCAACTCTTAGATTATTGATTTGGTGGAGCATTAAACACTACTTTAAGATACTATTTAAATAAAAAGAGAGCACTTTTACATACTCTCTTTCTGTCGGATTGTATTTAAAAATCGTGGGTTAAAAATACAATGCAAATATAACTAATTAAATTAAAAAACAATGGAAAACGAAACAAAACCAGAGATTACAAGATTAGAAGTAATTAACCACGCTAAAAACGATAAGCCAGTAGGTAGGATATTAACCCTATATCAAGAACTCGGAGATTTTAAGTCAATAGAATTGTCTTATCAAGACGGAGGCAGAACGCTAAAAATCTTTTTAGATTAATAAAAGGTAGTAAAACTACTACTTTTGGCTTCATTTTGTTACCGATTTTGGCAATTTTTACCTTCACTTTGTACGTTCTGATGTACAATTATACGTACAAATAGCACAATCTAAAGTGCAATATGATACGTTTTTAGTCGGAATTTTACATAATTATATACCTTTTTTTACATAATGTGCGATAAAATGCACATAAATATATATTCTTTAATTAATTCCATATATTTGTGCAATGAAATACACAAACTTAATATATGGTCTTAGGGACCCAAGAAATGATGTATATAAATACATAGGTAAAACAACTATAGGTATTGGGAGACCTCTATCTCATTTAGTTAAATCTCACAACAAGAATGTTAATGAGTGGGTTAAAAATCTATCTAAGTTAGGCTTAGAGCCTTATGTAGATATAATAGAAGATGAAATTGAAATAGATGAATTGTCAATTAAAGAAAAATGCTATATAAAATACTATTCTAGCTTTCATGGAGAACTGCTTAATGGTGGTAATCATATTTATGAATGCATTAACTTCCCGAGTATTATTGACAATTCTGATATAGATGGGACTATTAAGACACTTTCAAATCCAAATGAAATATATAAATACATAAAAAAATCTACAGGATTCTGTGACAATACGATAGCTAATATGATTAATGTAGCAAGAAAGACTGTATATAGGATAAAGGATTCAGAGGAGATGATTATGATGGGAACTATACTTAGGTTGATATTTTTTTGCAAATATACTATGAATGATGTATTCGATTTCTATATAAAAAAATCAAATGAATTTAAGGGGAATTGGCCAGATGACTATAATAGCTTTATAGAAAGATGCATAAATGACGATGCTTTTATAAGGGGTTGGTGCGATAAGTTTTATTTAGATACAATAAAAATAAACAAAGTTTCTTACAATAAAAGAGCTAAAAAAAGAAGCTCAAAAAGCATAATATAAGTCAAATTGAATGATATGTATTAGTGCTTAACGGGTAGCTGCTTCTTGTCTATGAATTTGTAGATAAACTCAGCTATGTGACCTGATAACCATGCTCCTGCTTCATCATCTACAATACCTCTGTCACTTTTTATTATATTAACCATGTGGTAATTTTCATGTGATAGGGTATTATGGCTTAAATACTTTTGTTCTATAATCATGTAATAGACATCTATGTCTGGGGTGATAACTGTACCTTCTGCATCTCCTTCAAACATCTGCCCCATTTTATGCTTTTTGTATACTTTATTAGCTTCATTAATTAATGAATCTGTAATAATAAGTACCACTTTGCAACCATAGGTAGATATTTTTAATGTAGAAGTTAGTTTCATTGGTCGTCATTTATTAGTCTATTAATATACCAAATTGCCTTTTTTAAGTCCTCTTTACCACCTTTACGTTTCCATCTCCAAAGATACTTAATTGCGTTACCAGTAGCAAATGCTTCTTTACCATCTAATCCCTTTACTGCTTCTTCAATAGCATCTATACACTCTATATTACCGGCATTGTAATGCGCTGGATGGTCAACCTTAGATAATTCTTCCGTCATGAATAGCTATATTGTTTACTTTAAAATCACCGTTTTTCTCTACTAAAATATGTGCAAACCCTAAGTTATGCTTTGTACCATGTGGGTCGTAGTCGGGCGCAAGTGTGCAAAGACACCCAACAGACCAAGTACCAATTGTTTCTCCCTTCAATGTTTTCTCTACATGGTGGCTAGTGGTATGTACGTGACCAATGATTGCATTTGATTTAACACGTAGGAATAATCCTCTAGCTGCATTTACAGGGGCAAATACCCCACGTATCATTGTATGACCGTGATGCATCTGTAACTTACCAGCCATAAGAACAACGTGCTCTGCAAAAAACTTAACACCAAGCTCATCTAATTTCATTCTTTGTGGAAGATGGTAGTACTCATCACTAAATAATATTGGAGCCTTCTTAATTAGGTAACGCTTAATCCAAGCGTCATGATTGCCCTCAATCCAAAAGAATTTGGCTTTAGGGAACTGGAACTTTAGGTATTCTATAAATTGTTTGGCATACTCAAACCACGTTCTAACATCATCTAGTCCGGGCGGTGGCGCATCATGGCTTGTAAACGGAGTATTATCTAGTATGTCACCTCCCAAAACAATGCAGTTTACATCATGCTTTTTACCATACTCAACGGCTAATTCAATAGCTTCATTGTCTTGGTTAGGAATATGGACATCAGATAACCAAAGTATATTACTACACTCTTTTGGAAGTACCTGAAACTCTCTTTCTTTGCAATTTGAAGGAGGTAGCTGTGGTTTGTGTTCCATTATGTTTCTTGTTTTTTTTCTATTTTTACCACCCATTGCTCCAGTAATAGTTCTAATCATTGTTCTAGCAACTTCTGGATTATCAAACAAATGAGGGTGCCTTTCAAAAGCTATTTTACCTAAATTAGCTTTAGAACTATTAGGGAACTCTAATAAAAGCTCCCTGATTATTTTATTCTTGACTGTTGGGCCTGTAAATTGATTTGGCATTACGCTATGTTATTTATTTAAAGTATAAATCCGCTTCTGCCTTTCTTCTTCTTTTTAAACCTGCTAATTCTTTACCGCCAGCACGCACCCACTTCATAAATTCTGCCCTAATTGTTTCATCAGAAGGATTTGTGTTTACTTTTTTAAGTAATGTGCTATTTTTTAAATTACCAACTCCTACATTATAGGCAAACGAAACTAAGGCTGAAAAATTGTTTTCGGTTATATCTTTTTTTATTAACGGCCTTACTTTATTGATAAAATCTTCGAGTATGTAATCAAACAATTCGTCTGCCCTCTCCTGAGTAATTACATCTCCCTGCTTAACCTTTGTTCCGTCAGGATAAAAAGTCAAACCCCACCCCAAAGTCCAATGCAAAGCACTGCATTGATATGCTTTGAGCTTACAGCCTTCAAAATTTTTTATTAAATCTTTCCCTGCTTGATTTATTTTCATATTATTCGTATTTCCAAATATATCCGTATGCTATTTTTAATTTACCAGATGCACAATTTACAATATGACTATGTGAAACATTTAGTTCTTTTGCAGCTTGTAAAACAAAATCATACCTTTTTATAAATATACCATCTAAAGAAAATTGCAATAAAGGTTTTCTTTTTGTAGAAACTTTACCAATATTTGCTAAAGAAAGCTTTTGTTTTGTTTCAGGTTTTCTCGGTACACCAATTCTTGATGCATTTAACTTATCTTGATGCTCTTTAGTTCTTGTTGGCATCTTGCAACCAATTCTAGATTTTTTTATTTTTTCAATATGTTCTTTAGTCAGCTTTCTACCCTTTTGCGAATCACTAATCTTTTTAGCGGTTGCCTTAGTTACTATGTGTCCTAAAGCGCCATCTCCGCCTAAAGTTAAATTTGATAAAATACCTGCACCATCAATTATTCTGCCATATAATTTTATGAACTCTATTTCCTTTATTTTAGCTTCATCATAAGAAATATTATCAATTAATATTTCTATTTCATAATCTGTTTTATCAACAATTTTAGCCCACAATTTATTACGTCTAGTTTTCTCGCTTGCTCTATAATATTTTTCATCAGAACCTATCCCTATATAAAATGGCTCATTCTTGTCAAGTCTAATATGCCTGTAAACGTATGCCATTACTATTATTTATCTTCTTTCTTTAATGCTTTTTCGTATGATGTAAACCCAAGTGCGGCTGCCGCTAATCCAGCTACTGCCCAAACTAATGCATCAGAGGGTGTTTTATTAGAAACCAAAGCCCCACATAAAAATGCAGAGCAAACAACACCTACCAATCTTTTACTTGATGCTTCTCCGTTGCATGATATGAACCCTGAAGCCCAGCTAAATAGTTTTTTCATGTCAATAGTATTAATAATGTTACCGCTATAATAAACCCTAACATCCAAACAAACCCTTTGATATTATGATTTATCTGTTTCATTTTCTAATCTTTTCGTAAATATAAATTACAAGTACGGCCAATAAAACAAAAAACAAAAACTTATAAAAGTTATTTGCCATTGTCTTTTTATCTTTCTCTACTATGGTTTTTTTGATTTCTTCTGCTTGTGAAATATTAGCAGAGTCTGTTTTCGTTAACTTAGCTTCGGATTGTTTTTCACGTGTGCCAGTTGTCCATACTTCTGTGTATTTCGGTATAGTAATAATACTATCTTTTGTTACCCATAAGGTATCGTAGTATGTTACTGTTTTTGTGAAATACTGTTCTTTTTCAATCACCTTAGTTACGCTATCATAGAAGGTTACACGTACTGAATCCATAGTACGAGTTACCGTACTATCCGTTCTTTTTTCGTTCTTCTTAACTGTTGCACAGCTACAAAGGAAAAGTAGTAAAAATGCTACCTTTTCCATTATGCGTCATGCTTTTTAATGTTCTTCGTTTTCTTATGGTAGTATCTAATAGCGAATATACCAGATACTATAGCCACCAAACCGGCAGCTAAACTTACAAATGGTTGGATAGCGCTTATTGTTACGGCTGCTCCAGAGATGCTAATTAGTGTAGCGATGTCGGCTTGGTGACTGTGATTTGTCATTTCAATGTTATTTGTCTACTAATTTTAAAAAAACAGGATAGACTTCTTCTGTTTCAATAGACTCTAAGGTTTCAGGTGTGATGTCTGTTGACCACAAGCTAACCACGTCTATATCTTTTTCAGCTTTTAGTAAATCCAAGTACTCTTTGTTAAATTCTTCCATTTTTTCTTTAGGGATGAATCTTTCTTCTCCTTCCCCTTCGCCAAACTTGTCAAAAAGCTCCTTTTTAGACTCATCTAGCAACTTTACTTCCGCTTCTACTACTTTGTTAAGCCTTTGGAAATAAAGCTTGTTTTTCATGCTTGTTTTTTGTTTTAGAAGTCCATTAGAAACTACGGTAGAAACACCATCTTTGGTGTAAGTCATACCATTTAATTCATAATGCAGTTCTACGATTTCATTTAGGTTCAATTTCATAAAATATGTGTTTTGTCAAAAATAGTCAATTTTAATTAAAAACTACAAAACTTGTCCACTATTTTCTGACGGGAGCCATGGGAGCGGCGGCGAAACAATCGGCGGATTAATTAGATTAGCTATTTGCATATCTAAATTAGCGTCTAAAGCTGCCACATCCATTGATGATTCTAGCCAGCCACATACAATATCAAACGTTAAATCCTCGTAAGGAATAAAGTTTGTTACATCTTCAGAGCTAAATGATTGAGTGCCATACACATCTGCATCATACTCTTTATCTCCTACTACTTCATGAGCTTGTCTGCGCCAGTGGCAAACAACTACGAAGTCCTTTAAATCGCCATCTTGTGGCAAACAATCTAATTGGGATACGACCCAGTTCTTAGTACTCATTTTTTATTTATTTAATTGTGATTTTAAATCGTTGATTTGAGCCTGTTGCTCTTTAATTGCATTTACCAAAGCTGAATAAATAGCATCTTTTTCAAGTCCAAGGTACTCACCCGGCTTTACTGCATCAGGCATTATTTCTTGTACTTCTTGTGCTATGAATCCAAATTGTTTACCATTGGTTCCATCTTTCCAATTATATGAAACAGGATTTAGTTTTAATATATCAGATAGACCATAGGTAAGTGGTATGATATTGGTTTTTAATCTTCTATCAGAAGGGTTGGTATTGGTAAGGAATC
>Ga0208644_1001568_pt1 | contig 19017 bp, 23 predicted proteins | sample VirMetDEL_Nov_18_FD_184517 | JGI IMG/M metagenome (GOLD analysis project Ga0208644, IMG submission 184517) | Aqueous microbial communities from the Delaware River and Bay under freshwater to marine salinity gradient to study organic matter... | ecosystem: Environmental > Aquatic > Marine >... | reverse complement strand
GATTCTTTTTTGGCTCACTGGCACGCCAGGTGTAACTCATCCTGATCCGCACTCCAACAGGGCCGCGTGCCGGGACTCCTTGAGGCATTTGAGACAAGTAATGTTGCTCTGCTGCCTTATAGTTTTTGGTCTTATAAAATCTAGGTATCATCCCACCTGCATGCGGGACACATCTAGCGCCCTTCATTTGGGCAGTTACGGTCGGCGGTTGGCCTTCAATGTAAATTTTCATTTGTTGTGATAAATTAGCTCGTCCCAAATCTCATTGCGGATTTGCTCCACAACTTCATACTTAGTCTTATTTGATCCATGCTTGATTTCATTGCGACATATATTGTCGATTGTTTCTAGAGCGTCTAATAAACTAGACGCCCTTGAAGCTGCTAAGAAATCAGCATTCTCATCTGGTAGGCTATAGTGTAGTCTTGCTTTCATTTTTCTTTTTTTTTGTTAAAACGTAATCCAAAAAAAGCGTTCCCATTTTGGCAAAATAAATCCGAGTTGCCCTTGACATTTTAGGCCAATCTAAAAGCACATCCTGCCACCATTCTGAGGGCCAGGATTGCAATAAATACCTGTCCTTCATATCGTGACAAGCAATACAGCATGGGACAGTTTCCTTACCGCCATGTCTAGCTGGTATAGGAAAATGATCTTTTTGCATAGCAGAATGGGTTATTTCAGTGTCGCAATAAAAACATTTTTCTAATTTAAGAATTGCTTTCATCAAAACGGATCAGGTAAATCGGGAAGTGTTTCAAGGTCTTCCGAAATTTCTTTCATGGCGTAAGCAGGAAGCTCAAGGTATCCGCTCCCATATCCAGGCCAATCGTTATTCTCCGTGCAATAGGCAAGCCTCTCCAAAGCTGCGCGAGCCATTTCTGCCCCCCACCTGCTTGCTTGGCTTTCTACGGAGTAGCACCCAAATAAATAAGGCGGCTCAGTTTCGATTGCCACTATGTTAAAGCCCTTGAATGCCTTGCCCTCAAGCTCACATAGCAAACGATAATAACCGGCTTGGAACACGTAGCCATAAGACCAGGCCAACCTGCCAAATCCGTGCGGAGATGCGTCACGAGTAGTCTTTAGATCCCAAATCTCACCCGTCTCTTCACACCAAAGGTCAAATCTGCCCTTTACCTTCAAGGTTCCAGCTTCAGCCTCATATTCATTAAAAAACGATGCCTCTGCAATGCCAGAATCAATGGCTTCCTTGAACTTGCCCTTGTAAAGCATGCTCCGGGCGGTCGTCGCTGCACTCAATTCCTCTTCAGTAATAACGTCCGAATTAGGCAAGCTGTCCCGCCATAGCTGATAGGTTTTAAGCCTTTTACTGAACTCAGTGGCTTTTGATCCCATAGCGCGAGCCTCGTAAAGAAGCCGGTCCTTCGTCTGTTCGCAGAGGACTTGATACTCGGTATCCAGCTTTGTTGGCTCTAAAACGGCAGTATGCCAAAGCCTGCCTTTTGCAAACGCAGGGCTATCTTCTCTTGGATTCTGTAGCGCGTGAATATATTTTGCTGGGCATTCCCTGAAGATTTTCAGAAGACTTTGATTTACGGCAACTTCTGCCGCGTAATCCTTGAATGGCTTATTTATATGTATCATCGGTTTTTTCTTGTCGGTTTTGTTGGCGCACCCCATACGCGAATGGCGGGGGTGTCCGGTTGTCCAAACGCCATAATACGCGCTTGGTAGATTTGTATTTCCTTGCCTATCCATTCGTCCATGGATGGGCCGTATTTACGAGCGATTGCCCTGGCATTTGTTTTTGCCAGAACCAACCCGCGATCTTTGCCTTCAAAAAATACGATTGGCTTGTCAATCAATCGACCGTCTTCGGTCTTCACGGAATTGGACGGCTCAATGCGCTCAATCGTAACTGTGACAGGACGATCTTGTGGCAGCAGCAACGCTTCAAGAAAGTTCCCCTTATACTGGTCTCCTATGTTCATAATCTCAGCAAGCTAGTCCATAGATAAGAGTAGCTACCCCCAAGCTGACGATAGCTAACCAAGCCCAAATGCGTTTCCGCATCAGGGCTTTTTCAGTATAGCGAATGTGATACAGCCCGTAATCGGGCTCCCGGCTTTTTTGTGGATTTTCGGTTTCCATTGCTCTTGAAAATGACACGCATTTTTATCCACGCAACAAGAATCTCAAAAAAAATGACGCCCCATTGAATTCGCATTGAACCGGCATTGAGAATGCATTTTGGCAACTATGGCGCGGATTGAAAAATGCGTCGTAAATGCCGTGTGAGCGTAACTATCCCGACCTCCCCACCTGATTTTATCTATTGCGGCGACAAGACTGCATGGCGCGAGCGCATTGACGCAACCGCCTTGGGACTTGGCCCGGATTGGACAGTCAAATACAGCATCATCAACGACAGCGAAGGAACTCGCTATCTCGTGGACGGCGCATTGGTCAGTGGCGAAACGGACATATATGAGTTTGCCATTGCCGCCAATGAAAGCATGCAGTGGGAGCCAGGCCACTACCGCTACGTGCGTATAATTACAGACGGCGACGAGCGCACAGTAGACCCTAAAAAAAAGACTGTGCAGATTCTTGCGGACCCGGAGGGGGATGCTTGCCCGTCATTCGATCATCAGATGGTGAGAGCCTTGAAGAATTCCTTGCTAGGAAGGGCCACTTCTGAGGATCAAGCGTTTTTAGAAAATGCCAGTGTGAATGGCGACAGCATTTCGCTCCTTACGATGCCGGAAATGCAGCAGATGCTCCGCGAGTATGAGCGGCGGGTAGCCAAAGCAAATGCCAAGGGGCGAGCATTAGCCGGTAAGAAATCGCGGCGGAATCTTATTTTCAGATTTTAGACATGGCTAAGAAAAAAATCGAGGCGGAAGCCCCAAAGAAAGTTGCCAAGCGTTACGCGAGTGGTGAACACACGCGCATCATGTCCGATTGGGTTCTTGCGGACGCAGATGCGGATGAATTTATCCTTCAAGATTCTGGCAGGACTCGTGCGCGTGCGCGGTCCCTTCGCCGTGACAATCCTTACTTCCGCAGATTCTTGGCAGAGCTTGCCGCTAACGTCATTGGTGCGGACGGCATCAAGCTGAAAATGCAGGCACGCAGGGCCAATCGCGGGCGCTATGCAAATACGCTTGATGACAGGACCAACAGAATCATTGAGGAGGCATGGCATGATTTTGGACATGCAAAAAACTGGGACGCAACCAGACAGATGAATCGGGTTGAGTGGTCCCGCCTTGCCATTCAAACGGTTGCCACAGCAGGCGAGCTTCCTATCCGGCTTTTGCGCGGATTCCCTAAAAATGACTTCAGGTTTGCCGTTCAAGGGTTTGAGCCAGACCACCTGCCATTTAATAACAACCGCGATCCTGTCAACAACAAGCCGCGTATTCGGGCAAGTGTAGAAACGGACACTTACGGAGAGCCGACTGCGTATCACATCCTCAAAAGCCATCCAGGTCGCGGGCAATACTTCCACGAGGACTTTAGTGAGACGATTCGATTGCAGTCTGAGTGCTATCGAAAATACAGCGGCGAGCCATTAGGTGATTCAATGATCCTTGCCTTCGTCCGAGACGAGTTTGGGCAACAGCGAGGCATGTCATGGGCGACCACGGCACTTCGCATGCTTCGCCAGTTGAGCATGTTTGAAGAGTCTGCGTTGGTCGCATCGCGGATTGCCGCAAGCTCCATGTTCTTCATTGAGCCTTCCGAATTGTCGGCGCAATATGGTGAGGAGGAAGAGGAAGAAGCACCGGATGGTAGCAGCTACCTGGATGCCCAACCGGGATCGGGCCACAAGCTCCTTCCCGGCGAAAAGATTAGCTCTTGGTCTCCGTCACAACCAAGCAACACCTACGAGTCATTCCGCAAAGGAATTCTCCGTGGCATCGCGGCAGGATTATTGAGCAATTACAGCGTCATTGCCGCAGACTATGAATCTGCAAATTATTCTTCAATGCGAGCCGCAGCACTTTCGGAGCGCGAGATGTGGAAGATGATTCAATCCTGGTGGATTTGCTCAGTTGAAGAACCAGTGTTTAAGGCATGGCTGGAGATGTCAATGATCTCAGGTCAACTGCCAATCGCGGCAGAAGACTTTGACCGAGTATGCTGCGCGAGTTTCCAAGGTAGACGCTGGAGTTGGGTAGACCCACTTAAAGATGTCCAAGCGGCGCGTGAAGAAATAACACTTGGGACAAATAGCCTCCAAGCCATCGCACGCGAGCGCGGAAAAGACTTGCGCGACATTGCCGAGGAAATGCGACAAGACGCTGCAATAGCAGAAGGAACAGAAGGCGAAACTGAATTAAATTTCGCCTCAAATTTTGTAGCGCCAGATGATGATTTGGCAACTATGGCGCAAAGTTAAAATTAGTGAATAATTTCAAGTTATGGAAGAAAAGCGATTTAATTCCGAGGAGATTTTAACACGCGAAGCTCCAATTGTAATTGAGCGAGGCGACAAGGAAACAGAAGAAGAGTATGGCCCGATACGAGCCGTATTCGCCACGGACGATCCCGTGATGATGTTTGATTATGCACAATTCAGATTTGTGCCTCAAACGCTTCGCATGGATGCCGTAGCTCCTGTCAAACAAGTTCCAATGCTTGATTCACATAGGCGCGAATCAAACGCAGATGTGATTGGTAGTGGGCGAGACATTGAGATTGGCGAACGTAACATGGTTGGCACTTTGGTCTTTGATACCGAAGACCCTCTTGCAGTTGCAACTGAGCGCAAGATCAGGAACGGACACATTACAGATGTCAGTATTGGCTACGAAGTTCTTGAGCAAGAATACATTCAGCCAAACACATCTCGCAGTATTCGCGGAGTTGATTACGAAGGCGGCAAACAAGGGCTCAACGTAGTCACAAGCTGGCGAGCAAAAGAAATTTCACCCACTCCCATTGGTGCGGATGGAGCCGCCAAGATTCGGGAGCAAGCTGCGCGTGCGGCAGGTTATTCATCGGTGGCAGAAGCCGCCCAACAAATATCGGCAAAAGCCGAACAACAACAAAAACAAAAACAAGACAAAATTATGTCAGAAAACAAAGCGGGCGTTGACGCCCCTGAGCAGGAGCCAGTCGAGTCGGTTGGCATTCGCGGCGGTCACATCACCGCCACCCCTTCCAATGACCACGACCGCGTGCGCGAAATCTCCGCACTTGGCAAAAGGTTTGACGTTCCGCAGGAGCAAATTGACCTGGCAGAACTGAAGGGCACGTCCGTTGACGATTTCCGCAAGTCTCTCGTTGAGCGCCTTGAGAGCCGCACGGCAAAAGCCGAGCAGATCGACCAAGGCATTGGCATGGAGAAGCGCGAGCGTGAGAAGTTCAGCATTCGCAAGGCAATTCTTGACATCCGCGCCGGTCGCGGTCTTCAGGGCCTTGAGGCAGAGGTCAGCGAGGCCACTGCAAAGGCATATGACCTTGAGCGTAGCCCTTACAGCCTCCACATCCCGATGGACATCCTTGCTTCTCGTGACCTTGAGGCAGGCGTGACGACCGAGGGCGGACACACTGTTGCCACCGATCTCGGCAGCATGATTGACTTGCTTCGCAACCGCATGACTGTCGTTGAGGCAGGTGCAACTTTGCTTTCCGGTTTGCGCGGGAATGTAGCCCTGCCCAAGCAGGACGGGGCCGCGACCGCAAGCTGGGTTGATGAAGAGGGTAGCGTGTCGGAGACTGCACAGAGCTTCGCACAAGTCACACTCTCTCCCAAGCGTTTGTCTGCACGGACAGTTTACAGCGACCAGCTTGTTCGTCAGAGCAGCATTGCCATTGAGAACTTCGTGCGCGACGACCTGATGCGTGTCACCGCAATAGAGCTTGATCGCACTGCGCTTCATGGTTCCGGCGTGGCTCCTGAGCCGACCGGAATCGAGAATCAGACCGGCGTGAACACAGTTACGTTTGGTGCAGCAGCTACCTGGGCAAAAGTCCTTGAGTTTGAAGAGCTTATCGCGGTTGACAATGCTGATTTCGGCACCATGTCATGGATCACTACTCCCGAAGTGCGTGGCGCATGGAAGGCGGCAGAAAAAGCGACAAACACTGCCCAGTTTATTTGGGGAGCAGATAACACTGTGAACGGTTATCGCACCTTTGTTACCAACCAGGTTGCTTCAGACAAAGTTGTCTTCGGAAACTTTGCCAGCCTGCTTATCGGTAGCTTCGGCTCGCAGACAATCACTGTTGATCCGTTCTCCAAGGCGCAGACCGGACAGTTCGTGGTTACCACCAGTGGTTTCTACGACCTTGCTGTTAGGCACGGCGAGTCCTTCGCGTTTTCGACCGACAGCGGCGCTCAGTAATTAACTTAGCCGCCCCGGTCAGGGCAACTTGACCGGGGCGGCATCCCCTAAGATTTATGATTAAACTATACACAGTAAGAGTCCTGCGGGCGTGCGTTGTTAATCGCAAGCCACGGCAGGTTGGCGACGAGGTTGCAGATGTGACCGAAACAGACAAAAACGGTCTTCTTTATGGAGGCAAAATTGAAATTATTTCGGAAGCAGACGCGGCAGATGTAATCGCTGCTAGGCGCGAAGCAAAACTTGCTGTGGAAGCTGCTCCCCAAAAAGCGGCAAAAAAAGCAACCAAAAAGGTAGCAAAAAATGATTAAGGTTCCCCATGCGATAGCCTCCCTGCCTCCCTCCCCAGGAGCAGGGGGTGCTAATGCGCCAGCACATGAAGTGGCCCGCATTTGGGCATCTATTTCTTGGATTAAAACTGTATCCAACTTGATTGTCACCAAAGGCGAGGATGCGTTGTCAGTATTTTCATCAACAGACAAAGGTAAATTCAAGGAAGCAGCAGAAGCATTAGGAATTGATTCAGAAGCTCTAATTGCGCTAAGCGAATCGCTTATCAAAGCTATGGATCAGCCAGCCCCCGCCCCAGCCCCTAAAAAAATTGCCAAGAAAAATAGCAGCTAATGAACATTATTGACGGAGCAAAAAAAGCAGCTTTTCTCCGTCACTTAGCTGCGACCGGAGAAAACATTCTCTTTGATGGCAGGCCAATCAAAGCGACGGTTGGCGACGAGCAGGCAATACCTGAACTAGGTGCTGAAGGCGAGCCTATTTCCGGGGCTACCTTGAGCGTTCTAATCAGCGTTGATGCCATTGAGCCAAAGCAATTAAGCCATGGCGTGCCCTTGCAAGTTAGAGGGGAGACTTACGGGTTGGAAGCAAAAACATTTAAGGGTCCGTATTACGATTTGACGCTCTATAAGCGATGAACACAATCGAACATATTATAGAGCATTGCTTCATCAAAATTCTTGGCGAGGAAGTCCCAAGCATTAAATGGCTACACTTTGAAAACGAGGCAATAGATAAAGACGGCAAGCCAGTGGGAGTGGTAAAAGCAGAGCGCACATTACGAACTACTCTGTGTTTTTATAATTTTGACATCTCCATCTATGTAGTTGGAGCTAAAGACGAATATCACAGGAAAATTGACAATGCAGTAGGAGACAAAGACAGGCTTGGTATTGACTTAGCAGACAAGTCAGATGGATTGATTATTATTGGCAACACCCAAGGATGGAATGTCCCCCGGTCAACAGTTGGGCAGAATCTCTATTCCCGCACATGGACAACAACCTTGGAGGCGGGTTACACAACTAACAACTAACAAATAAAATTATGGCAGATTACACAGTAACAGCAGCAAACGTGCAGCAGAGTTCAGCAGCACAGATTCAAAGCGGCATTGCCGGGGCGACAATTACGGCGGGCATGGCGGTCTACAAAGACTCGACAGACGGCAAGATCAAGGCGGCAGATTGCACTAGCGATCCGGCTTACGAGTGCATCGGAATTGCAGTAAATAATGGTGCAGACGGGCAACCCATTGACTATTGCGTGCGCGACCTCGGATTCGATCCCGGCTTTACGGCAGCAATTGGAGATGTCGTTATCCTCTCAACTTCGGGGCTTCTTGCCCCCGTCGCAGACCTGGCGGCGTCAGATTATTGCGTTGTAGTTGGAGTGTTTACTACAACCAGTACAATGAACCTGTATCTCAACAAATACACACGGGCTACCACCGTAAAAGCGTAGCATTAACATCAACATCAAACTACTATGGCACTTTGCACAGTTGACATTCCAACGGCATGCCGGGGCGTTAGAAACGCTGAGACCGGCATTAACATTAAATCCTACCGTCAGCGGACCAGTGACGAGCGTGAATACATTCGGGATGCCGATGGCACTCCGACCGGATTCTTCCACTGCTTTGATCTTCGGCAGGAAGGCACCATTGAAGGCGAAATTGTTACGGCAGTTGACGCAGTTCTTGGTGGCTGGACATCGTTTGGCACAGCCCTTACCTTAGCCAACCCCTACGACGGATATGGTGTTAGCACTGGTGACTGGTATCCCCTCGACATTGAAACAAATGAGTCCGAGGGCGAAATCTGCACCGCCACCATCAATATCGAGCGTTACCCGGAAATCACCGGCAGCAGCACAGTCATCTCCTAATTTGACTTAAAACTTTGGAGCTTGCTTGTCCTGCTCCAGGCCCTCCCTGAATGGGGACAGGGGGGGCCAACATCCCCAACATGCCTCAGACCGATACTAAGAAAAAACGTGAATGGGAGAGCGGATATTTTACGCTCCAATGCCCATTCAAAACCGCAGCATTATTGACCATCGGCATTGAGTTTGCCGATTCTAATACGCCTGCAATCGACAATGTATATTCTGCGAACCAACCGTGGGCAGATTCCGGCGGAAAATTCAGCTTGGATACTAACGAGATCATTGTCCCGCCAGATTACTTAGGAGACGTAAAGTTTTATTTACGGCCAAGAAACCAAGCCGGGGTAAATGCAAGGAAGGTATTAAGCTATTGGGACAACCCTAGCGAAGTAAGCAGCGAGATTTACGATATTGAAAGAAGATTTATTGCTGCCGATAATGGATCAGCAAGAATGCAGTTGTCTAAAGACTTGGAAAGCCTGATTCCTGCCGCTCAAATTTGCTACATGAAGCAAGCCACAAAAGAAATCCCTGTAGCACAATGGGATAGGTTTGCGTCAAGCGAAGGAAATGTATTGGCAGAGGAGCGATTGAGCGCCATGCCAGAAAAGTTGCTGCAAGCAGAAGCGGACGCACCTAAAATGCTTGGCGAATACCGGCGAGATTTTATGCCCGCCATGCACGCATCTATTTTTCAATACATGCAAAATTTCCTTGTGTTAAGAAGCATCTTAAATAAAACTCTACCTGCAATCCGCTTGCGAGACTTGTCCCAATCAAGATTTCCATTGGTGCTACCTCTTGGGAAGAACTTTTCAAAAGAGCGACAAGCATTCACATAAAAACAAAATGACAGACAACCTACAATCAGCCGGAATTCCAATTTTGGAAAAAAACGAAACGCCAATGATGCCCACAACATTGGACGCCACGCCAGAACCTACTGAAGAACCCAAGCAAGACCCGCAAAATGAAGCAATGCATAGCGGGCAATCGCGGACCTTTCTTGGCAAGCAACTCGCACCATTTGATTGGCGAAGACAAGAAGCCGCCAATGCTATGGGGCTAAAAATACTTAAACTGTCAGCCCAAGAAGCAGAAGAGTTTGACGGCAGATACGATGGCATGGCTGGAGACGCAGCTATTGTTGTGTGGTTATGCACATTGACTCCTAGTGAAGTAGCCAAGGCTATACGTTTGCCAGTGCAAGCGACAGAAACCCGGTTGAAGTGGGCCGAAAAACACGTCAAAGGGATTGGCAGTGCGGCGCATGTCGAAATGGTGAGTGTTTATGCTGAGATCATTTCAGCATACATGAACAGTATCGCCGAGCCAGTTGAAACGCCGGGAAAGCAAAATTCACAGGAGAGCCCCCAATCTCTCTAGCAGCAGATTTAGTCAGGTTAATACATCCCATTACAGGTCTTACCCCAGGGCAAATACTTGGGGACAATGTTACTAATGGGCTTGATTGGGGAGAATTGATCCAATATCGCACTGCGGGCCTAATGGCTTTGGGTGTAGATATGAGGAGAAGCAGCGACAATAAGGCACCAAGCATTGAGCTTGAGCGCATTCTTGGGGCGGGTATTGCGTAGTTTCCAAAAAGCACCATATTGACGCATGGCACGGATTTCTTTTCCTTCGGAGGTTGATGTTGACATTCAGGGTGACCTGACTGTGCGAGGCACTATTAGCCCGTTAATTGCACGGTCAAACCTTCAAGAAGACACAGCACAAGCATATGCTATCCCACTTACAAGCGCGAAGGTTTGGGACGCAGCACACACAAACTTGCCGGGAACGGCAGCAGCAGACGACCTGGAAATTACCACCGGCACTTGGGGCACTAACAGCCCAAGCATCCAGACGAACGACCTAAAGACCGCAGGCGCGACATCAAGATTTGCGCTTTTAGAGTTTACGTTGCCGCCGGAATACATAACCAACGGGACGGTGACGCTCAGGTTGTCTGCTGGTATGATCACCACGATTGCGGATAATAGCTGCACGATTGACGCTCAGGTCTACAAAACAGATCGGGAGGCAGGCGTTTCCGGCGGCGATCTTTGCACCACGGCGGCACAAAGCATCAATTCTTTGACCTATACCAATGCGGACTTCACCATTACCCCTAGTTCGCTGAATGTAGGGGACACCATTCTTATTCGGGTTGAAATTGCCTGTAATGACGCAGCTTCCGGCACAGCGGTCATTGGGTCTTTAGGCGGGGCTCAAGTCTTGCTGGACATCAAAGGTTGAGATTGCATTGGCTCAACCTGGGGCTGGCGCGAGTTTTTCGGTTTCCTCGCCCAGCCCCATTTTTATGCACATTTTTATTTGACGGCAGGAAACTATGCGCATAAAATGCGTCATGGTTCAGTTAGCTCAATACTACGACGCACGCGACCCGCGTGGCATGTTCATCTCTGAAAAGTATGACGGCATCCGCGCATTGTGGACCGGCAAGGATTTCCTTACCCGCACTGGACACGTTATTGACGTGCCAGACCACTTCAAAGTGGGCATGCCTAAGTTTGAGGTAGACGGCGAATTATGGTGCGGCTACAACACGTTGCCTATGGCTAACGGCATGATCAAGCGTGGACGCGACCACGAGGGCTGGGACCACGCATTGTTTCTTGCATTCGACCTACCTTCGCATTGGGGTTCATTTGCTCGTCGCGCCAAAAAGCTGGCCAAGTTACGCGAGACTCCCACTATGCGTATAGTGCGTCATCACAAGATCCGCAAGCACGTTGACCTGCTCCTGTTTTATACGGCAGTCTTGGATCACGGCGGCGAAGGCGTCATGCTCCGCGATGCCTCTGCTCGCTATGTTCGTGAGCGCACTACAGACCTGCTCAAGCTCAAGCCCAGCAACCAGTGGGCTTTGGAGAGGCTGTCCGCCTGATATTGCGGAGAGGCAAGTATTAGGCGAGACTCCCGCGATGGAGCTTGTCTTTACGCTTAACGATAAGAATATGCGCGATGCGCTCAATCTGTACAGGATTGCGTACATGCACAAGGAAGCCCCTGAAATAGTAAATCAGGCGGCCAAAGATGTGGCATTTAGGGCGGCAAAAAAAACTAAGTTGGGGCACTACAGTAAACTCCGCAAGCATCACCCAGACAAAAAGACATACGCAGGCAATTTGTTGTATGCTATCCAAAACCCTAAAGCTAGGCAACCAACTAGCCGACCCAAATTAGCTCCATCCATAAGAAAAGGCAGCAGGAAAGCCAATGCCATGTTTTTATATGGCAAGCGATACTCAGGCCGTGGATACATAAAAGTAGGCTGGCTGGCGTGCGCTCAACTTTTGGGGGCGAATGTCAGGCAACAACCTAGTTCAAGCCTGCTGCGAGACAGCGTTGCAATTCGCGCTACGCCGACAAGACATCGCGCCTACTTGGAAAACGGAGCTTATGGATCTTTGCGCGTAGGTATGATGCCTTTGCGTGCTGCATTAAATGAAGTAGCCGCCGAAAAAATAGTCTATGGGTTAAGGAGATTACAAAGACTTGCAGACAAATACAGTTCCGGCGGGAGTGGGAATATAGTATCTAACGTGACTACAGCCTAAAGCAATGGCATCGACAAAAGCAAAATTAGCAACCGAAATTACGCTTGACTCTACTAATTTTAGTAAGGGCCTGCAAAATGCTATTAACTCGCTGGATCAATTTAGAGAGCGGAATAAAAAGGTCGCCAAAGAAACTAAGGGCGCATACAGAAATATAGCCGATGGATTAAATAATTTAGTAGTTGGCGGCTTTAAGATCGGGGTAAAAGCTGCTACTGCATTTGGCGTTGCAATAACTGCGCTAAAAGCTGCGACATTATCATGGAATGCCATGGTTCTTAAAACAAGTAGCAAAGTTGCCGCAGAATTTGAGAAACTAGCAGTTTCATTTGCATCGCTGACTGGCTCCGCAGGAAAAGCCACTGAAGTTTTAGCTAGGCTAGAAGAGCAATCGCTTAAAACAGGAATCACAGTTAAGGACCAAGCAAACGCAGTGCAAAAATTCCTTGCACTGGGATTTGATCCTGAGCGGGCATTAAGACTGAATGAAGCGATTCTTGATGTAGCCGGATCAGTAGGCTTAACAAGTTTCCAAGCCAATCAACTTGGCTTTGCTTTGGCCCAGGTTGCAAATAAAGGGGTTGTCCAGATGGAGGAACTCCGCCAGCAGATTGCGGAGAAAGGCGTTCCTGTATTTGAGGCACTGGAAGAAAAGACGGGATTATTTGGCAACAATCTTCTTAAAGCATTAAAAAGCAACCAAGTTCCTGCAAAAGTATTGCTTGATATTTTCGAGAACCTTGAAGGGAGGTTTGAAAATTTCAGGGGCGGATCAGAGAGATTGGGCAAAACGCTTTTGGGAACAACAGATAGGCTAAGGGCAGCAATTGCTATGCTGCAAAGAATTATCGGAGAGCAATTCAATGTTCAGTTGCAACAATTCTTTGAGCGCATATTTAACTTTCTTGTTAGCCTTAAAGATGAGGCAAGGGAATTGGGAAAAGTTTTCGCTGAATTAGGGTTAGCAATAAACAGAATTAGCCAAACATTTGTTGAAGCATTTGACAGCGGCACCCTAAAAGCAAAGATCAATGAAGTCCTAACTTTATCAATGCAAGCTGCTGGAGAGGCATTAAAAATTGCTTTATTAGAAGCCATTGAGTTTGTATTTAAGGACATTGGCAAGCCAATCGAAGAAGCTGGAAAGTTCTTACAAAAATGGGCGGCACCGACAAGTGAAGCCATAGAATCAGGAGCGACTGATGGATTTACTGCTGCGGCAGATGTAATTGATTCTGTTATCCGACCAGCCTTAGTGAAAGCAGTGGTAGACACTTTTGTTTCCGCCGCAGAAAATTCTATGGGCATCCTTAAAGGCATAGGAGATATTATTCGATCTGCATTCTCTGATTCAGTAAATATGTTTATTGCAGACTTTCAGGCAGGAATAGAATTATTGCCTAAAGCTATCAAAACAATTGGGCAAGAAATACTAGGATTAGCTGTTGATTTTGGAAACACAATTAAAGTTGCAATTTTAAGTTCATTAGTCAGCTTGACGCAGATTTTGCCTGGACTAGGGGGCACGGAAAAGGATCTAAAGCAACAAATTAAAGACATATCAGAAGCGACTAAAAAAAGCAGAGAAGAAAGGCAAGAACGATCAAAGCAGCTTACAGAAGAAATTTTCACTCTAGCCCTTAAGAGAAGAAAACAAGGAACAAGAGAAGAACTGCAAGAATCTGGCATTGAGTCTATTAAAAACGCTATAATTGACCAAGGCAAGAACCTTGAAAAACTTGGGGCTGAAGTTCAAAAAAATCCTTTAGAAAAAGTTGCAAAAATTCAACAAGAATCAACAAAAGAGCTAACGGCAATAAAAGAAACATTAAAGGAAAGTCTAAACATTCAAAACTTGGATCTGCCAGTCCAAAAAGAAATACTTAAGCAAGTAACAAAAGAAGAGACACAACGAGAAAAAGATGTCAGAGAAGGCAAAGATTGGCTTGAAGGCAAACTTGGTCCGCCTCCAGAGTGGGCGAGCAAATTTGACAAATTAGACAAATTCTTCGGAGAACGGACACAAACAAGGCTAGACCGGGAACGAGGAGTTCAACAATTTTTAGGGCAAAGGTTGCCAGTTCCGCGCACTGGAGCCCTAGAGGAATTGCCTGAGCAAACAAAAAAAATCAATGAGCAATTAAAAGAAGCAGGCAAAAATCTAACAGAAAGCCAAACTCAATCCAATAAAACTGTCGAAGATCAAGGAAAAGAAATTGGAGAAAAACTATCTGAAGCCGCCGCAAAGATCCAGCAAGGTGGAGAAGAATCGTCAAGCGCATTTAAGCAAGCAGGGCAAAGTTCCAGCGAACAAATGCGCCAAACCGCAGAAGAAACGAGCAATGGATTGCGTCGTGCTGGAGAGACTATTGCACAAGCAGCAGAGAGATTGGGGCTATCAATAGCCAATTCAGCACTTGATCCAAAAGCATTCTGGAAGCAGGTAAGAAAGGCTGGCGGCATGGTCGCCACCCCTGAGCAAGTCCAAGCCGCATTTATGAGCCTGGACGATTGGGTGAAAAAGCAAGCATCATTTTTTGCGAACAGAACCGACCCCAAACCCGATTGGATACAGCGATGGTCTGAGGGGAACATCACAGAGGGGTTGCGCAATATGGTCTATGAAATGTATCGCAAAGACCTTGGCTTGCCTTTGGAGCCAGAGCCATTTAAGGAGCTAACCAAGCAAGATAGAAGCCAAGCATTTTGGCAGAGCGTAAAAGACATTCAAAACAAGGTCGTGCAGAATACCAGCAATTTGATGAGCGTTTCCGACAAATACGGCAAACAAAGCTACGACGCTCAACGAGAATCCAATCGCTTGGCAAAGCAAAACCAAACCGAGCTTGCAGGCATTAACCAGAGACTTGGAGGGCTAGGCTTAATAGCAGCATAAAATGGCTAGGTGTATAATTTATGGCCCCCAAAATCAGTGGGTGGAATCCGCAAAACCGGACATCAATGTTACTCGGTCTGGATTTGATACGGCAACACTGCACATGCAAAAAGCCGTTAGTTCTGCTGACGAAAAAGTGAGCGCATTTGATGTAGGCGGACAAGGATCTGGGCCATTTAGCAACATGTATATTACGGCCAGCCAAATAACCGAATCAATCCCAGGATTATTTAACGCAACAGTTACTTACACTGGGCTCTATCAATCCAGTCAACAATCAGTCCTTTATCAATGGCTTTCAGAATCTCGTGTCCGCCCGAAGCAATTGTTTAAGCCGGTTCAAACAAGCATGAGATGCTACGCGGACGAGATAGCTGAAAGGAATCAAGCTGGCAGCAACTATATTTTAGCTATTCCGCGCCTGACCGTCACAGAAGAATACGTGACAGAAGATTACCCTGATAACTCTGAGATCGGCAAAGAAGGTGACCCATTGCAACCACCAAGCGAAGTAAGCCTGCCTCCACTGCCAAATAGTTCTGCATTTGATAAAATTCCTGTTGCTCCTAATGGATGGATATTGAACACGAGGTCATGGATTCAAGTCTTGGATAAGCCGCTTTTCCATGTAACAGACGAATGGCAATATCGAATCCCTTATGAATACGTGAATCCGCCCGCAGAATGAGCTTCCCTCAAAATGATCTTCCTAATCGTGCTGACAATGAAAATGCACCATATTTAGTCACTAATGGTGCTTGGCAAAAAATGCACAATTACATACGCAGAATTACGGTAAGAGACGACGGTGGAAAAACTTCGATTGCAAAAGAAACTAAAAACGGCAGAATAATATCAAAAGCTGGATAAATGCCCACGCTCCCCACAAATGAAGACCAAGGGCAAGACTTCACTAAAGCCATTACCGGGGCTGAGTGGAACGATCTAATTGATTACCTTGAGCGCGTAACGCCACGAGGAGATGGCGACACGACATATGCGGAAGTCACAAAAGACGGGACTCGTATAAAGGGCATTGACACGCCGGTTGCTGACGGTGGGGGAGCGCGGTTAAGCGACTTGCCAGCAAAGACAAGCCACGTTGGCCACGCTTTAGTCAAAGGCGAAGAGTGGAACAAGCTGCTGAATTACGTGCAGATGGTCACGCCAATAGCGGACGATGAAACTGCGACAGGCGAGGCATTGGGAGATGGGTTTAGGTTTTCTTTTCCTATTGCAGATGAAGAAGCGCCCCCGCAATGCTCTCCCAATTCATTTTACTTAAACGTGACCGTCACAGGCGGAACATATCCATTTGATTGGCTTGGGGCAACATGGACAGCGAGCGGGCAAACGCGAGGAGTTTGCGGGGCCGGGACACAAACCGATCCAATTTATTCTACATTTTATGGTTATCCGATATACACATTTGCGGGTGATCAAGATTGGTCAGCTACCCAAGTAAACAGTGATATAGGAAGAATGAATGTTGGGGGGGCAGCAATGAGCTTTAAGAATCCGCTTATAGAGTTCAGAAAACTCGGAACGACAAGCCCATTTTGGTTAAAGGTAGTTGCCGCAGGATTTACTTGGGGAACCGCCCCAAGTGTCACAAGTATAAACACCAGCAACATTCAAAGCTACAATCCGACCTATTTGAGCTTGTGGAATAACGCATCAATTAGTAGGATTAACTCAGCAATGTTTGGCAGCATGACATTGACCAATGGCAGAGTCATTTCTTGGACCCCCGTTCCCGATCTGCCATGGGATTACGATAACCCACCAGAATAAAATGATTATTGTATCAGGATGCCCACGAAGCGGCACAAGCCTAATGTCATCTATCCTCCGAGATGTAGTGGGAGCGGATAAATTTCATGGGGCTAAGTGGCCGCAAGAAAAAAAACTATTGCAATTCAAGCAGAAAGCAGATGAAATCGACTTGTATGTGCGCGACAAAATGCAACCTGGCTGGGACGACGAAAGCTACAAAGACTTGAACCCAAATGGCTTTTGGGAATGCCCATGGACAGTTAAAGGATGCTCAAGATACGACAAAAAACCCGAAAGCAATGAGGGGGCCAAGATTGTGGCTCAAGGGCTTGCAAACAGCAATCCTGAAGCAATTTCGAGGATTATCTATATGTCGCGGAATCCTCGTGACATTGCAAAATCTCAAGAGAGACTAAAACGCAGGTTTGAAGAAGCCGGGACAGTGCATTCGCCTGAAATGTTCATTGCCGTAACCACTGCGGCAGCAAGATGGATAGTCAAACATAATGCAAGAGTTAGAGTAGTTGATTTTGATGACCTGATTGAGAATCCGTCTGCCGAACTGCAATACATTGATGAATGGCTCAAAGAACTAAATCTGCCGCATAAATTTGGGGACAGCGTTGGCAAAATTAAGCAAAAACTAAGAAGAAGCGCACAGCACGCTACGCCTGAGCAAAGCGAAAAAGACGACGCATGGGAGGATGCAGAAGAAATATACCAGCTACTATTATCGGCAGAATTTGAAAAGATAGCTGCATACAATCGAAAGAAGAAAGATCCGCATCGCAGGTATTATTGCACGCGGCTAAACACTCAATTGCCAGCGGCAGCATGCAAATTCTGCATTAACGACAAGACTACTAGAGACAACTTCAAGAAAACCGCAGCACAAAGAAAAATTGATTGGCGCAATGAACCATGCATTTTTGAATGCAAGGAAAATGGCGTATCTTTGACTGAAAGCATAGCAAATAATCACTGGAAAAATGATTCAATATGATCCGCCTGAGATAGTCATTTTCCACTCTATGTGGGAGGATTTGCATGCAAAATCAGGAGCGGACAGCGAGTGGCTTACCGAGTGGCTTTTGAGGTTGCCCGAAAAATACTTGGATAATGCAAAGGAAATTTTAAGGATTTGCCCCCCAGATTTCGATAATTTTCATACTTGGGGCGTACGCTATCACGACTGTGTATCATTTGCGATTGGCAAAAGGCCACAGAAACGCCTTGCACAGGAACATAACAGGGCTATTGCTTTGCTACCCTGGAGCAAAAGCAAGGGGGGAAGAACCGGCATTTGCAGGAGTTGCGCCCAACCAAGAATCCGATGATTGAAAAATTAGTTGTCTTGTCTCTGTCGTCTTACGCCATAACTCTTTTGGCAACAGCAAGCTATATTGGCGGCACAATCTTTCGTGACCCAGTTAATTGGCTGGCAAGAAAGTTATTCGGCAAATTATCCTCAATTGCCACTGATGTAGCTTATTTTCTTGAGTGCAGAATGTGCAGCGGATTTTGGATCACATTGACCATCTGTTACATTGCCGGTCACTTGCCGCTATTTCTTCCAAGTTACGCATTATCGTATTTCCTCGCTACACAAGAGAGAAATTGACGACTATGGCGTAGGATACGCGGCAGTGTAGATTGCCGCATGAGATTGTTTTTGGACACTGAAAAAAGGCTTCGATCAGGCGAAGACCTTTCTTTTGTGTCGCCTCACGATGCATTTGGCGAGGCTGTTCGCAAATTGTGCCCTTGGCATTTAGAATTGGGTATGGTCAAAACCCAAGAAAAAAGGCGCATGCTGGGCGCACCAGAATACGAATATGTAGAATGGGCTGGCGACGTGATTTTGCGGCTATCATTGCCAAATGTCATATTAGAAGGGGCAAAGATCCAATTCGTAGCGAATAACACGGTCTACAGTGACCAGCTTGATTTCAATAAAATTAACCGCAAGCAGCTTGAAAAAATCCTCAACGATATGGCCCCAATCAGCACGCATGGCGGGGTTAAAGTTGAAGGCAACCGCTGCGCAACTGGCAGCATGTATAGGGTGCTGTTTAACGAGCTTGGAGATGCCCCGTCCTTAGAATGGATGACAACTGCATCAAGCGTCACGGTGGCGTGCTGTGAGACTCAAGAGGCTATCACAGGATGCGGAGGCAGATGGGTTTACGACATTTGGCTGCCTGACACTCCCAATCTTGAATGGTATTTAGCAGACAAAGAAGAACCTACCGCA
>Ga0208644_1001565_pt1 | contig 19035 bp, 18 predicted proteins | sample VirMetDEL_Nov_18_FD_184517 | JGI IMG/M metagenome (GOLD analysis project Ga0208644, IMG submission 184517) | Aqueous microbial communities from the Delaware River and Bay under freshwater to marine salinity gradient to study organic matter... | ecosystem: Environmental > Aquatic > Marine >... | reverse complement strand
GGGTCTATGACAGCATCCCCTTTCTAAGAGGCTTACACTTCCAGCTAATCGGCATTAGGCCGTGAGCCATCTCCCCGATGTCACGACCCATTTCCATAGCACGTTCCTCGCAAGCCTTCATCGTTGGATAAGGGCCGCGAACATCGTGGAACTCAATACATTCGGTAGGATTTGCTATTGCACAGGCTAATACAATTGCCTTAAACATCTTTCCGCAATGCCTTGCGGATGCGGATAACAAGAAGCACAATACCAATAAGACCAGCAACTAGCGTTACCCACTCATTGAGAGCGTGTAACCAAACTGGGCTAGTGATTGCACCTACTGCCAGAGCAATGTCGGTATGTGCTTCGTTGTCCATCTACCTACTCCGCTTGTGCTGCTGCGTAAGCAGCCTTAACCGCGTCAGTAAATACAGTGCCAGCAATAGCTTGTACGTCAGCAGCCTCGGCTGTCAGATCAGCGTCAGGTTCTAGTGTGTGACGATGAAAGGTCTTGCTGATCTCTGTGCCATCCTCTGAGATAATAGTCGCAGTGCGTACTTGCACTACAGACCAATCACCTTGATTGATAACCTCGATCTTGTCGTTGATAATTGTTTTAGTCAGTGCCATCGTTTATCTCCTTTTGGCTAGGACTGTCCACGCTCAGAGCGCAATTTCAGATTGGATTTCTGAAAGTGTTTTAAATGTTTTAACACCCTCCACCTCAGAAGCGATTGGATTAAATGTGTTTGGAACGATCAAGGATGTGCAGCCTTCAACATCAGGCTCGCTTTCAGAACGATTAATGATCCAGAGATTTCCGTTTGCCTTAAAAATCAGCTTCATCTTCTTTTCCTTAAACTAAAGCAGTCCAGACAGCACCAGTATCACTTGAAATATAATACTGTGTGTCGCGCTGAACGCCGAGCTTGCCGCCTTTTTTGTAAACTCGGCTAAATGTATAAGCGGCTGGCGCGTTTGTTAAAGTTTGACTGCCAACATAAAAATCGCTTCCATCATATATCTTTGAAAGGTCAAGAGGCCAATCAATTCTTCCAAAACCTGATCCCATTTTGTTATCTCGGATCATGCAACTATTAGTATAAGGGCTGCCGTTAAAGACAATTCGAGCATCACCGTTAAAGTTGGCCTTATAGTTGTCATACACATACATAAACCATTTGTCGCTGTAATCTCCGAGAGCGTATGACATAGTGATAAAGTCATAAGTGCTGACATGATTGCCGTTGATTTTCCAAGTGACAGTTCCGTTTGTATCAGCAGGCGTAGGTCCACTACTCAAATAGGCAAAATGAGAAAACGCTACAGTATTGTTTGCAGCGGCAGGAGAAATTGGGAAATTAACAAAATTGTCAGCAATTTCCACAAAGTGGTTGGCGGTCACACCAGCAGCGGGCATTGATGGGATGGTAAAGTAAGGCATTGCCTGTTGCACTTCAACATTGTTTTTTGTAACACGCTGGAAAAAGGCTTCGTTGCTGTAATCTTGATTTGCTAATGTTGGCGGCTGCGGCACGAACAAAGATGCAGAGCTACCACCAGACCAGCCAGTTCCGATGCGAACAGTGTTGCTATCAATCGTAGCATCACCGACTTGCGAATCTACACCACGAAAGTTTGCAATTAATTCGAGAGACCCACTTAAGGACATATCATTGCCTTGCACCAATGCGGTGCCATTGGTTTGCAATTTTATAAATCGACCTTCGCAATTCCGAATGTGGTTGTTGACAACCGTTGTAGCAGATTTTTCATAGTTGAGGGAACCATCCTGATGGCTGAACACAACGATACCGTCAGCGTCTACCTTATCACCAGAAATACCAGAGTGGCGAACATTATTTACTGTGTTATTGCTAACCATCGTTGAAGCAAAACCTCTGATCGCAATAGCCTGACAAGCTAGTCCAGTTTTATCTCGGGTTACGTTATTAACTATACAATTTGTTACGCTGCAAACGTATCCCCAACCATCAGATTGAACAAAAATTGGCAAGACACTTGTTGTAACTGATGCGTTGTCAACTGCGTGAACATTTTCCACTGTGCAATTGTCAATAATAATTCGATCTGCAAAAGTTGCTGTTGTAGCAGAGATACCCGCAGCAACTTTTGTGTTACAGTTAATTTTTAAGTTTTTTACAATGATCTGCTTGGCATCTTGAAACCGCAAATAGATTGCATGATTACCATACACACTCGGATTGCAGTTAATCACAGTTCCAGTTTCACCCAAAACTGTAATATTAATAGTTTGTGTGTTTCCTGCGTAATCATCGTTCCCAATAGAATCACTGATGTAATAGGTTTGTGCGGGGAAAAATACTGTGCCACTACCAGCATCAAAACACGCTTGAAACGCAAGATTTATTGCGGTTCTGTCGTCTGTTAGACCATCGCCAATAGCTCCATAATCCTTCACGTTGAAGGTGGCTCCGTCAATCATTCGGTTATTAACTTTAGTTAAAGACATTTTGATTCCTCAAGTATAATAATGTGCGCTAAACCCGATAGTTTGACCAGTTCCAATTGGATATGAACCATCATACTTACGCATTGTACCAGTTGTGCTGTTTCCAGTAATGCGAATAAAAGACATTTGCGCACTAGAAGTATTATATCCTGCGCCAACAATTCCATAGGAAGACTGCGTTGTTCCTAATGGCATAAATGGCAAGCCACCAACAAATAAATATCCAGCCCCTGTTCCGTTGTTTGTAATAGTAAAACTTCCGTGAACAAATACAGCATTTCCAACTTTTGTATAGTAACCAGACACCGTTCCAACGGTTGTAATTGTGCCAGTGCCTGATGAAACTGTAGGCGTCCATAATCCTTCTTCATAGTCATCGAACAGTTCACTTGTGCCAGTGCCAGCGGTGGCAGAGAAGTCGATGCCGCCGCCGTTTCCAACGTCAATCAAAATGTTGCTAGATGTTGCATAAATTGACCCAGCAACTGAGCCACTAGAAGATTTGAACATTAAAGGATAAGTATTATCCGCAGCTGGTTGTAACTCTATTCCATACTGTGTTCCCGCCCCTGCATAACTAGCTTCAATTACAGCCCCAGTTAAAATAGATGAACGATTAACAAGCAGTGTGCCAGATGTTGTTACAGTAGTAGCCTTAATCGCAGCGGGTGTTGTAATTCCTACTGTCGTTCCATCAATAGAGCCACCATCAATATTTACACTATCAGCATCTTGTTGAGCCATTGTCCCAAAATCAGATATAGCCTCACCATTTACAGTGAGAGAACCTTCAACTTCAACATTGTTAAATGTAGGGTTACGCCCAAAGATGCCGCCTTGCTGTTTAACAGTCATCATACATCCTCCGCATTTGCAAATTCTGAGAGGGTCTTGATGTGTTCATATGCTTGCTTAATAAAGTTTGAACCATTCATGTTAGGCACAAATTCATATGTCTTTGTAAAGGAAACCGTATCACTTTTGAACAGGACACTAGCAACTGCATTGTCCTTCCCTCCAGATACCGCCTCGACCTTGATATAACAGTTTGCTGTGGTATCTTGATTTCCAAGGTTTAACTGGCCATATTCTGTCATTAGAACTGCGTCGCCAGAGATTTGAAGTGTTTTCTGTAATGCCATAATAATCCTCCTAGCGTTACGCTTGCGAGTGAAGTTGTTTAACCAAAACCGAAATACTTTCAAAAGTCCGATTTGGCATTGTTAGTGTGACAATAACATCCTTCGTATTTATGCCACCAAGAGACAAAGAAGGAACTATTGCTTCAGTGCTATCACCTGTGTTGGCTCCAGTTGCTCTGCCAATAACTTGATCGTAAACGTAATACCGAGTTGGCGTTCTTGAACTATTGCGGAGAACAATAACCTTGAATGTATTAGAGTGAACAAGGTTATTTGTCTGAGAGTTTCCAACTACAGTGACTTCAAAAAAATCAGAACATGAATCCTGCGAACTAATTTCTTGAGAAAGAGTGAAATCCGCAGTCCCTAACGCTGCAACAGCACCAATCTCTACCAACTGATCTACTGCCGATATTTGATTTGCTGAAGCTAATGTTAAAATATTTGTTTTATTACCAACTAAATATTCTGGCCCTTTGATAGTTGAGGCTCCAGCGGGTGTATTAGGAAAAGCAGAAGCATCTAGATTTGAAATACTTGCAAACGATCCATTGTTAATCCACGCCTCAGTCCTAGCAAAGTGATGATAAAATGGCGTAACAAAATTCTGATCGGATGGATCTTCTGCGATGCGAAATAAGTTACCAAACGACTGTGTAAATAACGCATCGTGATAAATATAGAAATCACAACCCTCGTGAAAACATCCAAAGAAATCGTTGTTGTCAGCTTCAATGATAAATGCAGCAGTTGTCAAAGAGGCTGGCAATCCACTTGGAGAACTGTATGGATTGTTAGTTGGTGTTGCTCCACAGCCTTCGCAATGGAATGAATATACGCTGTTAGTGTCACCGTTAGATAACCAGAAACCAACCTGACAACGAGAGGCTCGAATATTCTGAAGCGTATTACGGTTATTTTGAGAAACACTTGGCGAAGGCCAAGAACTGTGAGTTGTAAAATAGACACCAATCTGACATTGAGCAATATGGATTGCTTCGTAATGATTATAATAATGACCTTCGGAAGCAGCAGATAAAATACCTGTGCCGCAATTTTGAATTAACAGATTTTGCATCTTATTGAAAGATGTATGGCTTCGTTCTACTCCGATGTTTGCAGGGTCTTGACCAAAATAAATAGCAACAGGGCAATCATAAAACTGCATCTGATGAAATTCATTGTAAGAACCATAAACTGCAAAAAACGCATTTGCATCCCAGTTTGTTTCAGTTGCACCCTGAGTAGTAGCAGCTTGATTTCTAGTCAGAATTGTCTCAATACCATCTCCAAAAAATACCTGACCAGTGTCTCTGCGATAGTAAGATCCTGTGTGTTGCGTTGTGATCTTAGTGCTAGAATAGTATGTTCCAGCAGGGAAGTAGATACGTTTTGCTCCACTATCTACAGCCGCTTGAATTGCAGCACTGTCATCCGTCACGCCATCACCAGTTGCACCAAAGTCTTTGACCGACACAAACTCTTGCAGTTTGTTCTCGACTGTGCGTGTCTGTGCGCCAGTGCCGCCTTGGTTGTAATTGATGTTGCCGCTATCAGCGTCCAGCGTATCAATGGCATTACCAATGATGACCTCGATTTGCGAGTTAAGTGGCGGAGCCTCAGTGAATGTAAGGGTAAGACCAGACACAGAGAAGCTGGACTTTAGCTGATACACGCCATCAATGTAGACTTGTGCGTTGTTCTTTGATCCAGCCTCTACAGTGGTCGTGAAGGCTGTCTGAGAGCCATCGCCAGTGAATGTGTTGTTGGTAAAGTTAGCACCCACCACTGCGCCAGCAAACAGGGCTGACGCCGTTTCTACGCCAACATTGCCGTCAGTGTCAAACTTGAGAATCTTATCAGCGCGGGTAGCCGCATCAGGAAGAGTCATTGTTGTGAACTCTTCAATAGGACTTCTTACTGCGCGATCAATCTGATCACTGATGTCAGCATCGATTGCAATCTGCTTGTCAAGCTCTACGTTAAGAGACTGTACGCTGAATGGGCCAGCGGTAGGGAAGTCAGTAGAACGCTCAATTGTTATATCGCGTACAAGAGCAACAGTAGCTGGGCCAGTAACAGACATAGTAATAGTGCCAGTAGTGCCATCACCACCGGATACTGTGTAGTCTGTAGTAATAGTCTTAAGAGTTGAATCAATGTAAACAAGTACATCTGTTTCATCGAAGAACTCAAAAGGCACAGCAAAGCTAGTCTGTGTTACACCAGCACTTACTGAGTACGAGACTCTCGGGTTGTTATCAGCAATGTTAATAGTCATGGCGCAATCCTACCTTCCAATTTGAAATTGCTCAACTCACAATTAGTATCGTCCACCAGCAAACGCTCTAGCTGTTTCATTGGTTGTATCCTTTAAAAAATGTAATTGAGCAAATGGCAATCTTCTTATTAACTCAGCCGATCCCTCACCAAAGTCACCGCTTAAAAACTTAGCAAGACCTCTTCCTACATCTACAGCATATGAAGGTCCAGCACCAGCTATGCCAGTTACCGCATCAAGCATATTCTTATCCTGATTGAATTTAGGTTTAATAATGCCCATACCAATATCGGGGCCGCCAAGTGCCATACTTACGCCCATCGCAGTGTAAAACAAATCAGAATACAAAGCAGCAACACCAGATGCATCAAATGATCTAGCAATTTTTTCATCCAAAGTCATGCGTTCCATTTGCCAATCTTTGTATTTTAATTCCATTCCCATATACCCAAGACCCATAGCTGCAGATATGGCAACTGCTCTGTTCTTTACCTGACCTTGAGCAATTGATGCTGTAATTTTGTTTGAAGCAGCAAGGCTGTAAGACAGGAATTGGAAAGGCATTGAAAGTAATCCATTCTCTATACGAGCATAACCTTTAAACTTTTCATCCTGTTTCATTCCAAATTGTTTAGCTATGTGCATTGGCACATAAAAAACCCCGTCAACAGCAATTGGTTTATCGGCTGGTGTACCCATCAAAACAGTATTACCAATACCCGCGTTCATTGAAGTTCTAAAGTTTTCTACAGCAGCTTTGTTTTCCCATTTAGATGTATTAGGCAAATACAAACCAGCTTCTGTTTGCTCCCAAGGCGAGTTAGCAATGTCATTGGCTTCTTTTTTGCCTATGTTATATCGAGCCAGATAAGCAACTTCCTGTTCAGTTGCTTGCCCTTTAGTAAGTTTGATTGACATATCAATGAGTGTATGCCCCCTTGCCATTGCATCCATCTTTTTAAAGATAGTTGTCATTGGGGCAACACCATTAAGCATAAAGAATGTAGATCTAACATTTGACATTAATCCTTCATTCAAAGGATTGTTTCTCATATTTTCGCTAAAACGCATATGAGCATCGCCTTTAAGAATATCGATAATTTCTCCAGCAAGACGACCTTCCTGTGCGCTCATGCGAACACGACTGTCATTCATAACACCAAACAAAACTTTCCATACTGTGCCAAGTTCATGCTCCATCATAATCTTTGCAAAGTCTGGCAATGTTGCAAAGCCAGCAGAGCCAAGATAATTAAGCATTGCAAGGTCTTTAAGAATGATAGAAGCTTTCAAACTCATAGACTCAGGGTTACGAATAACTGTACCTTGAACACGGTCATTCAAATGGCGAATGTCTCGCAAGATAGCGTTTCTTTGTTTTTCATTTATGTTTGCTGCAAGCAAATCGTCTTCTAGATCATCAATTACATCATCAATGTTTTTGCCAAACTTTGCTTGAAACTCATATTGAGGAGCAATCTTTGCGGTGTAAGTTTTCATTACCGCAACAGGATTGGTTTCAATAAAATCTACAACAAGCTTATTAGGTATATCTACTTCACGATGACGAAAGTGTTTAGAGCGACCATAACCATAGAAAGCATTAGCTTCAGATGTTACATCATCAAGATTAAGTATCTTGTTAATCGTATCATTAACACGCTTAGATATATCATCTGGATTGCTAGAAAGTCTTGTCCTTACTAAAGCACCGGAATCTTTATCTACTGTGTAAACAAATGGATTCTTAGAATACCAATCAAACAATATATCAAAGAACTCTTCACGCCGAGATTTAATAGCATCAAACTTCCAATAACGAGGATGAAACTTTTCCTCATTAGCTGGCATTAATCTTTGATCTGACATGGCTTTGATTTGCATGTCAGTGTCTTTCTTTTGTGCCTTCAATCGGCTTAATATATTTTGGTTGTGACTAAGGCGATCCTTTTGAGTTTCTGTTAAGTTTTTCTTTTTTCGTAACTCAGACACAATTCCCTGTCTGTACTCAATATCATCATCAAGCAACATTGATTTGTTTTTGTAATGAGCAAGACTTCCAACAAGACCTGTTGAAGAAAGTCTTTTTTCCCAAGTCTCATAAAAATCATCAAGCAACTTCATGCCGCGAGACTCAGCATCGTCTGCAGCTTTTTCTCCAAGCATACGCTTTCGGTTAAGTTGTGTTATGTATTCTTGAAAACTTATTTGCTTTGGCTGTATCTTTGCTTTTTCTGCAAGCTTTTGAGTAATGCCACCCACATCATAATCAAGAACAGTTTGCTTGCCTTTTCCAAATACAGAGCCATAGATATTTCTTAACTCATCATAAACTTGAACCCACTCACCATCTCTCATTGATGCCTTCTGATAAATTGAAGGCCCAGTACGAAATCCATTTACATGAAGATTAAGCAAGATACCAGAGTCACCAGCTATATCTAAAACAGCCCTCTTTACACGATCAGGAACTTTTAAGTTTTGCAATACACGCTTCATTGGCGTGGTTACAAACTTATAAGCAGGGCTATCTGTCCAAAGATTCTTTGGAAGATTGTAAGGCTTATCAATATTTTTTATTGCTTGGTCGTCTACTTTTCTTGCATCGAACTCATCTTTATGCAACTTAAAGTTATCTTGTCTACCCTTTAAATCTTTTGCTAGATCATCTACGCTCTTCTGAGCCTCGTCTAGCTGGGTCTTAGCAACATTAATGTCCTCAGGTGTCGCTGCTTTATCAAAGGCTGTCCTGCGCTCTTGTAGGACGTTCTGAGCATCATCCAGCATTTGCTCTAGTCTTTTAATAACTCGAGGTTCATTTTTAACTACTGTATCAATCTCATAGTTTTCTACTTGAGATAGTGGGCGTTGAGATGTGGGTGCTGGTAAGCTGGTATTAATATCTGGTTGATGAATCAGATCACGCTCACCTAAGGCCTCTTTTGTTTTGATAAAAGCATTTGCTCTTCTAGTAGCAGGAATAGAAATAGCTGTACCAAGCAAGCCGCCAGCAACAAATGCCGAGCCAATGTTAATGCCTATTTCCGCATTAGTTCCAAGAGGATCAAAGGGCGCACGAAGAGCCTCTTGACCAGCTTGAAGCGCAGCGACAGATGTACCTGTTCTTAGAAAAGATCTGGCAAAACCAATCCCTGCACCGCCAAATGGAAGTGCAACAAGATTAATAGGATCAGCCAAACCAGCAAAAAAGTGTTGACCAAAAGTTGCTTTGCTAAGTATTTCGCGCCTAGAAATGTTTTCATCAATAGCTCTTTTAAGCTCAACCATATGGTCAGCATTTTTAGCATCCATCAAATCATCACGATAAGCTTCGTATCCATCTATATCTTCTAATGGCTTGTAAGTAGGATCCTCTCTGCCTCTAAACTCAATAGCATTGCTTACATATTCAATGATTGGGTCATATGTGTAGCCCATAGACGCTCCGACAACCTCAAAGAATGTCGGATCATTTTCTTCAAATTGAGTTTGTGCGCCTCTAAATAAAACAGTGTTATGGCTAAATGGGTCTACGCGAACTGTCATTGCAAAGACTCTCTTACTTTTGCACGCAATTGATCTAAGCTAAACTCAACCAAAGTAGGCATAGTTTGCATTTCAGCAGGGGTATCGCCCTCAGCAGTTTCTACTTTTTCTCTGCCAATCAAAGGCTCAAAAAGACCTCTTTCGTTTTGAGTAACAACCATATAACGAACATCTTCAATAGCAGTGCCAGATATTAGGCGAGGAATTAAATAGGCTTTCTTTCTTCCTTTTGCTTTTACTGGCATCTGGTCAACGCCAATATCTTCAAGAACAGAAGCTGCCCCGCCAAATGGCAATCTACCTGAAACAATGTCGGTTGCAATATCAGATTTGTATTCTGTTTGGAAAACATAATCTCCTAAACCAACATCAGCAAGTTCATCATTTAATATTGAAACTGCTTGAGAACGAACACTACTATTAGGGAAAGCTGCTCTTAGTGATTGTGCTGACCTATGAATGTTAGGGCCAAACGCAGGATCAATAACAATACCATCTGTCTCTGGATAATGTTGCTCATATATACGTTTGAAAGTAGATTCAATATCTGATTTCTTTGCATTGCCAGCTACCAAATATTCAACCACCGGCATCATTTCGCGCATAACATTCGGGTTCTTAACATCAGCTCCAATAAAGGGATCATCTGTTAATAGACGCTCAGTAAACCCTTCAATAGTTTCGTCATCACCAAGTACAGCTTGAACTCTTAGTTTCATTTGAGTTGTGTCATTTCTGAACTGACGAATTTCATTTATGATTTCTGGTATATTAGCTTGCCCTTCTGGAAGAAGTGCTGAAGCATATATGGTAGCTTCAAGTAATGACTGCTCTTTAAGATCAAGAACGCCTTCCCACATATTAATAGGATCTTCACCTTCAATAGTTCTTACATCACGAAAACGTGCGTAAATATCCAGCAAACGATTAGATTCCTGAGGCAATGCACGACCACTCGCCAGACCCTTAGTTGCAGCAATTAACGGCTCTGGAATTACATTAGATGATATTGCAATTTGTGACCAAGAGCTTAACTGGGAATAGCCTTCATCAGTTGTGTACCAATTGACCACTGAAGGATCAAAGTTAAATTGATTGCCCAATGCATTGTGAACAACTCTTGTATGCCTTGTATTTGTAGATGTACCAACACCACCAACTATTTCATTTGTAGCTTTTTGATCCGCTGAAACTGTTGCATTAGCTTTATCAACAGCTATCTTCTTGTTCACATAAGAATCTGTTAGCGAATTTACAGAAGCATAATCACTAGGAGTAGTTGTTATTTGAAGAATATTATCAGCAATAGATTTTAATTCAGTCGGCAAATCTACATCCGCTGTTCCTCTTTCAGATAAATACTTTGCAAAATCTTGCATCTGTTTAGTTGACGCAAGATCATTTGCATCGCTTGTTAGCAAACTAAACATATCTTTACGAGATTCAAAAAGTCTTCGCTCTATAAAGTCAAGGCCAATACCTTTGCCAAGTTTAGAGCGCAATTCTTTTTCTAATGTTTCATAAGAAGATTTTGCTTTAGCAAAGTTACCACTAAGTATTGAGTTAGATATTTCAGAATTTTGTGTGTTAATTAAATTTGAAACACCAGCTTGATTAGCTTCAGATTCTAACTTATCTGCCTTTGCCTTTGCTCTCTCTTCTTCATTTCGGGCAATTCTTTCTGCGGTTTCTTTATTAGAAACTCTTGCTTGAAAGTTTGTTAAATCTCTTAAAACCTGATCTTTAAAGTCTGGAAAGTCATTTTCATTGAGCAAACTCTTGACAAGCCCCTGAACATTTTCAGGAAGCTGATCTATGTCTTTTACATTTCTTCCGCTTTGCTGAACGATAATTTGTAACTTATTAATATCAGCAGAAGTAATGTTATCATTCTCAACAAAATTACTAATAATATGTGAAGCTCTACCTTCAAATGCAGAACTTCTAATTCTTTTGATTTGATTGTTTGCCTGACTAGCTGTTAATACGCCAGCAGAAACCGCATTATTAATTTTCTCAATTCGTGATTGAATTAAAACATTGCCATCTTCATAAGCACCCATTGCAAACATTTTTTGAGTTTGGTTTGCATCAGAATTTGCATCGTCACTTAAGTTAAGTTGTTCAACTTCACTTTGAATAGCAAAACGTTTTGCAAGCAAATTAGCTCTAGTGCTTGCCATCCAAGCGGCGGCAATGTCTCTAGCTGTTTCTTGGAAACGAGGCTGGACATTCTTAGTTACCTGAGAAAGATACTCACCCATATCTGCTTCATAACGCTCAACAGCTTGTGGGTGGTTCTGGTGTCTAAGCGCAATCTCTGCAGACTTTTCTTTAATTGCGCTTTCAACAGATGTTACATATCTGTTTTCTGCAACCTTCTCAAATGCATCACGAGCAATAGTACCAAAGCCCTTAGGTACAGAAGGCATGTTAAAGGTTTCAATTTCACCAGTAAGCGGATCAATTGTTCTAAAGTCTGATCCTTTTATTGCTTCAGCGGTCTCTGTGCCAGTGCGCTTAGCCTGATCCGCTGCGGCTCTGTAGGCAGTTTGAGTTAGTTCATCGGCTGCACGACCAACAGTTTGCCAATACTCTTCCCCTGCTCGACTAGCTCGAACAACGCCAATTGGCTGATTCCTAAATGTTCTCTGCTCTCTAATTACAGCCATGTTACTAACCTATGTTTTAACGTCTGTGTATTTGTACCAGCCAGAAGCAATAGAAGTTGCTGCTTGAATGTAAGACATCTTCTGCGCCTGACGACCTTCATAAAGACGCTGACGCTGTTGATCTCCAAGCCTTGCTGTCTCAGCAGTTGACTGATAGTTGCTTCTCTTAACGTCACTGTAAGCAACGTCCTTCTGTTTATCCAAGAAAGCTTTAACTGATCGATCACTCATGTCACGCCCAGAGAAAGCAAACCAAGCAATGTTACTTGCTGTTGCTGACTCAAACTGTTCCATGCGATCATTCTCACGCTGGATTGCCTCAAGAGCCACTTGCTTCTTTTGCTTCTCAAGTTGCGCTGCATCAAACGCTGCAGCTTGCCTTGCAGCCCTGCCGCCTTGAATTGCTGAGTAAGCATTAAGGCCAGCACTGATTGCCATTAATACTGGAAATGCCATTAGAATATTACCTCCGCTACCAAGCCATTAACTTGCATCTTTAATGGCGCAGATTGACTAATTGTGACTACTGGATCTTTGGAATATCCAAGTAATCTAAATTCTTTTTTGCCAGTAACAGGCGTTCTACTAAGGCTAAAGTCATCAGTTACCTGATAGATTAGCAAGCGTGTATTGTTTACCGACACAGACAATGTGTCATACAAGTCAAGCGTTACCTTATTGACGCTGCGAGGCTCGCCAGTAATAGGGCCGTTAGCAGCGTTGGCATCAATAGGCAATGTGATTGCTTCAATGTCAAACTTGTATCCAACTTCTACGTTAGATGCAGTAAGCTCTGAAACGGATGATATATCAACTTGCCCACTAGCTACAGTAAATTCTCCATAGTAGTCATCGCCATCAACAACAGCAACAACAGCACCATTGTTAAACTGTGACGAAACCGTGGCAACACCAGCGGTAAAACTAAACTCTCCAGAGAAGTCTAGGTTAGCATTGTCAGTCAATTCCATAAGAATGTACTTGTTAGTACCATCGCCTAGATCATATTTACCTACAGCAAACACTCTTTCATCTACTGTGCAGATAGAGTGGAACTCGCCATTGGTTGTGATCTCAGACCAGCCAGCTTTCTTGTTTACACGATCACTGTAAAGAACAGATATAGTGCCATCGTTGTTTACAAAGAACGCATAAGACTCTGGCCTGTTTAATGCACCTTGAGCAATAGACAATTGCTTTGGAACTTTAATCAAATGAGAAGACAGAACAGACAATGCACCAGATACATAAGCACCTTCTGAGTCATCGTAAACATACTCACGCACTACATTGCCATTGCGCTGCACATAGATTGTTGATCCATCAAACGGCTTTGGCTGCACATAAGATGCGCCATATGGAGTCTGTGATTTAATCTGTGCATTGGTAGGAGTAATAGCACTGGTAGTCAAAGACGGAATATAGAACTCAGATGTTGAGGTAAACAACTGCAAGTCTCTGTTAGATACAATGTGGCGAATAGAGTTGATCTCGCCTACAGTTGCAGTCAAGTCAAGAGCATCATTATCAGCACCATTGCCAACATCCCAGTTAAAGAACTGACCAATCTTTGTTGCCCAAATACCATTAGGCTTAGAGCTTGTGCCAGCAGCCCATAAACGATTCTCATGAAAACAGATTGCCGTTGGAAAGCCACGGATGCTGCTCCATGCTTGCTCATCCCAAGAGATAGTTGGTGCATGTGTTTCAATCTTTGGAGTACCACCACCGTCTGCAGATGAGGTTGCATTAGCCCCAGCAACAAACACATATCTATTATCATCAAGAATATCAGCAATAGTTCTTGGGCCATTTAATTGGTTTTTACTAATACCACCAACAGAACCAGCATGATCTACAACAATAGCATCACCGATGTTAAGACCGTGAGCAACTTGTGTTACCTCAACATCAGCAATACCTTCTGTAGTTCTAAAAGCATTGAAGTCCAGATGAACCTCAAGCTTATCTCTAATTGTTCCAACCGCTGTTGTTGCATTGGTGTAAGCAGTGATTTGAATTTCATTGCCTTGATACCTAATAGTTTTTCCAACGTGATCTGATGTAAAGTAATCAGCACTGGTTGTCAGAATTGCACCAGTTCCTGTTGTCTTATCTACATCAAGAGTCATGCCAAGTGGCTGGAATGGGTAGTAAGGCTGATAAATAATATCGTCACTAGCATCTATATCAAATACATATGGACGCACTTCAAATGTAGTTAAGCTTGTTCTTGTTAATAGTAAGAAAGCAAAAGAACTGTGAGCAATAAACATAACATCGCCAGCTTGTACAAAGCTAATTTCTTGTAGGATGCTGTCAGTAATTGGCAAGGTAACAGCATCTGTGTCCTGAGTGATTGTAGCAGTCAGAGATACAACGCCTGTAGTTGGATCGATAATAAACACACGGATCTTCTGATGCTCAAAAGATACAATGTATCTCTCATCATCTGAAAAGATAAACGGCTCAATCCTAATTTGCTGCGTCTTACTTGTGTCTATGGTTGTGTCAAACTCATAGATCTTCTGCGATCCAAAGCGTTTCTTTAGACCGCCTTCTGATTTAATCAGGAGATTGGTTATCTTCTTTGCCGCATTGTTATACACGCTCAAGTCTGTTCTTGAGACCATAGATGGGCTGAGTTCACCAAACTGAAAGTTAGTAAGAGGCACACGGATCTTAGTTGGCATTAGCTGCGCCTTTCAGAAATGAACCTCGAAGTAGTAAGCTTTCTTGTTGTCTGTTGTTGTGCATCTAGGTTTCTAGCTTTTGCCATAGCACGTTGCGCTTGGTTTTCCATAATGTTTGCAAGATTTGCATCCCTTGCAATAGATGAAGCAAAGATTGTTGCTAGTGCATATTCAACAGCAATAACAAAATATGAAGGCCAGTTCTCTTCACCAGCCCTAAATGAATAGTCGGCAATGACTACATCAGATGTAGATGTATCTGCGTATACTTTGTCGCCATAGATTTGATATTCAATTGGCAAGTCTGTAACTGTAATAGCGTGTACCATCAGATTGTCTGAAGGTAGCTGATAGGCATAATTGTACCTACCTGTAGGCGCGGCTGTAAGCCTGTTAAGCACAGCCTGATTTGTGGCAAACCGCCAGCGTGTGTTGACAAGAGATGCTCTTGCAACATCCTCATACATATTTACAGAGACAAGAGCCTCTGTAGTACCTTCATTAAATGAAGTAATCGGGTCTGCACCAATAAGAATTAATGCCTTGGCACAAATATCAATTGGTGAGTTGGATGCAATGCTGGTTACTGCCATGAAAGTTGAGGGGGCCGAAGCCCCCTCCCCCTGTATTAGTCGCCGTCAGTATTGGTGATAGCAACACCATTGACAATATCAATGTTTGTGCCATCGTTCTGGTTGCAATATGCATGAGAGACTACTGGTGTAGTACCAGTACTTGTAACGCAAATGATAACATCATTCTTGTTAATCATGTTAATTGCAGGAAGGAAATAATCTTCCACCCGAACAGCAGTTTGCGCCTCGGTTGTTGTGTAATACCACAACGCACGACCTGAACCACCGCCAATACGAACTAGGTTTGCTGCATCAAAAGCCATTGTTCAGTCTCCTAGTTGTTGTCAAGAAGTTCATAGACACCGTTGTCGTCAATAACAACAGCACCCATAGACATCATTGAGGTTGCAAGGTGAGAGACTTTCTCGGCTACATAGTTCAGCTCAGTTGTAACGTCTGCGCCAATACCAAGACCTACAGCAGAAGTGTGGTAGGCCATGTTCTTGCCAGCAGTTACAGCAGAAGTTGAGAAGATCTTGAAGCCCAAGAACTCTTTCATTGTCATGCCGCCCGCAAATGGGAGGTTCTGATCGCCAACAAAGTCGCTAGAAGCAAACTCGTTGATTGCAAACAGATCAGCATAACCCTTTGGATGCATCGCAATGTAGCGACCGCCATCCTCAGGAACATCGGCAGAACCAAATGTTTCAAACACAGACAGAAGCTGAGTCTTACCAACAGCAGAACCACCAGAACCTAGCTGAGTTCCGTTAGCACCAGCGTCCATTGCTGTGTAAAGGATGTCGTCAGTCTTACGACCAAGTGCTGCAGCAGCAGACTTAGCGACAGCTTGACGCTCATCGATGTTGGTCTTCAACTCATCCAGCTTGTCGATGTACTCGGCTGCATAGTAGTCAGCCATTGTTGTTTCAACATTGGTGTGAGCCAGTTCCATTGGAGTAACGTTGCCGTTACGAGACTTTGTTGAAGCAGAGCCAGTTCCGATTTTCTGGAAACGTACAGTGTTACCATTTACATTGCTTACTGAACGAACAGTGTTCCGCAACTTGGAACCCATACGCTGATAAGCCATATGAACTTCGGACTCGAACTGCTTAATAAAGGCTTGGTCAATTGTATTAGCCATTTTAAGCTTTCCTTATCAAAGAGAGTTACTATTGTCGCGGTTATCTGTTCAACATCCTCAACGCGATTGTCCTAGCGGGTCGCTCAGTGTATTACAGGCCGATTAGACGTATTATAAACACTAAATTGTACAGAATTGCAACGCACAAAACGTAACAGTTCGTGTCCATTAAGAATTAGACGCTCATCAAGAACAACAAAGCCAGACCAAGCCAGCCACATTATTGTGTGGTGATGGTCAATAGGTACATAGTTTTCAATGAGATCGTAGGTTCCTTGAAGAAACTCAACGCCAACTCTGCTACTTTTTGCAAAGTTAAAATAATTTGCATCTATATCTGTTGTGCCAAGAAGCCAGACCCTAGCCTGATTGTCTTCTGTGGCAACAGTTCCACACATCCCAATAGGTGTGTCGTTGTGCATTACAGTATAGTTTTTTGTTCCCTCTGTCTCCAAGGGAATAGTCAAAGCTTCTATAGGAGATAGCATATGGATCGCGCACTCACGAATATCGTGAGGACGCATTTTTTCTGCAACATGCTTTGCATGTGAAAGAGTTGAGTCGGTAAGGTATATGTTACCGACTCTTGCGTACTCTCTAGCCATAAAGCTTCTTAAATCCATCCTCTACTTGACGGATAAAGTTTGCATCACGATTGCCAGCTTTCCAGTAACGCTCATCGCGCATCATCTCTTTCAAAGAGTCTTCATTGATTGCGCTTGCGCTGTTGGTAGATTCAGAGAAGGATGAGTCCTTCATAGATTCCATGATATGCTCAAGTGCCATAACACCATCGGCTGTTTCGCACATGCGCTCAATGGCTGGCATCACACTCTCTGGAAAGAAACGATTAGCAAACAAACTTACCGCTTCAGTACGAGCAGGAGCATTGTCGCCTAGCTTCTGCAACTCAGCATCATAGTCAGGAACATTAGCATTGATTGCATTAACATACATGTTGATGCCTTCGCTGAACTCTTCTTGAGAGAAACCATTCTCAAATGCATGTTCTGCCCACCAGCCAAGCAATTCATTATCTGCAGCAAGAGTTTCATCAATGCCTTCCGGCAGTTGATAGTCACCCTTATCCGCTGGTCTGTTTTGAAAAGCTTGCTCTTCTATTTCTTTCAGGAAAGCATCTTTAAGTTCTTGCTCTTTCTGACCAAGCTTACCCTCAAGAGACGAATAAGCAGCGGCTAGATCTTCCGCAGACTTAAACTTTTCTGGTAGCCACTCAGGGCGTGACTGTTCTTCTGTCTGGAGTAATGGATCGCCACCTTCTGTTACGATGCCAGAATCCTCTACTTGAGCCTCACCAGACTCTGCTACTTGACCCTCTTCACTCATTTATCTTCACCTTATGTCCGTGATTAATACGACCCTCAATGAGGCCAACGATATATCGCTGACCTTCAACATGCCGCAGTTCATCATTAGAAACTGCTGCACCATTCACTGATTCTATAGTAATAGATCGTAGGTAGCGCAATACTTCTTTTCCAGTGTCAGTGGAAAAGAGGCTTGCAACATTCTTGCTTATGATAGCGTCTTCACTCTTTCTGCGGCGAAATCCGTCAATACCTACAAAGTTATTGCTGTCCACCAATAAGCTGCTCCTGTTGACTCGTCAATTGCTGTTGCTGTGCATACTGTTGCGCCATTGCAACCAGTTGCTGTCGCTCGTTCAAATCACGAATCAGAGTATCAGGTACACCAAACTTCTTAGCTAGATACACGGCTGTCTCTTCAGAGTTGATTAGAATGTTAGTAATCTCAGGCCCAAAGCGTCCCTGTACTAACTCAAGGAACCGAGCAACAGAAGTAATATCCTGATTTGCTTGCGCTTGTGCAAGAGGGGAAACAGAGCGAACCTTTACATCTCTGCCATTAATTGTAGGCAGATCAATGCGTCCCTGCTTCTTTAGGATATAAACTACACGCTGCAATACAGGCTGTACAAGCTCTGCTTGCAGACGACCAAAGGCTGAACCAATGCGGCGTGAAAGATCTGCCATGCGTTCTGCAACCTCGGTAGCAGATGCTGGTGTGCGATCAGGATTACCTAGCATGTCATTGTAAAGCGCACGTTTAATGTTCAAGCGCATATCAGACAAGACAAGGTTAGCAACATCAAAGGATCCTGCAGACTGAATCGGTGTAAGTCCAGTAGATCCAACAGCTTTTGGAATGACAGTCCCTGGGACGAGATTGATTGTATCAGGGTTAATCACGCCATCATCTTCCATTTGATAAATGCCAGAGATAGCCATCTGTGCATTTTCTAGGATCAGTTCAATGGTAAGGTTAGTTGTTTTGATTGCGCTTAACGCATTGATAAGTGGGCCACGACCATAGATTTCACCAGCACACTTTGACCAGCGGAAGCAAACAAAAGGATTAGAGCCAACGCCCTTATAACGTTCTGACGCTATAACGTCCTTAGTGTACATCTCGATTGCATAAAACAGATAAGCCTCTTCATTCTTAGAAGAGTAATCTT
>Ga0208644_1001564_pt1 | contig 19039 bp, 31 predicted proteins | sample VirMetDEL_Nov_18_FD_184517 | JGI IMG/M metagenome (GOLD analysis project Ga0208644, IMG submission 184517) | Aqueous microbial communities from the Delaware River and Bay under freshwater to marine salinity gradient to study organic matter... | ecosystem: Environmental > Aquatic > Marine >... | reverse complement strand
TTCTTGGTAACGGAGAATCTTGGGTTCACTTTAAAAAAATAGCAGAATCAGACTTTGTTATCGGGTGCAATAAACCGAATACTGATGTCGATGCAACTGTAATAGTTGATTTAAGATTTTTTTATAAGTTGCTAGACCGAATAGAACCATTAGTATTAAGCTGTCCCATCATTACTAATGAAAAATGTAAAAAACAATTTCAAGCTAAGAACCGAAATACCGATAAAATTATATTGAAGGAAGTTTATTCTCCTCCTATAAAATTTAAAGCTATATCATCAGCACATATTGCCGCGTTATGGCTTATTGAAAACGATTATGATGAAATCCATATATGGGGATGTGATTCATTAAAAACAAATAATATGAATTCTACAACCGATACTATAGTAGATCCGTATTATAAGAATGACAATAATCAAATTATTTTAAAAGTAATTAATAACTGGAAAGAAAACTGGGATATGATCGTAAAAGAATATCCAAACTCCAGTCTTATATTTCATAACGAGGAATAAAAAATGTTTTTAGATACCTGGATGATAATTGCAATGGGTATTTGGTGGTTAGTATCTGTACTACATATATCAAGAAGCTCACGCATTCAAGGGATTGCTGCAGGTTTAGAATACGCATTGGACGTATTAGATTACGAAGGTAATGAAAAAAAAGCAGCTATAGATAGGATAAAGGCTTCTTTAAACAATGACAAATAAGGTATCAAAAATATGTACGAATATAGTTGTAAAATTATTAGAGTTATCGATGGCGACACTGTGGATGTTGACATTGATCTTGGCTTCGATGTTGTTCTTACTGGTCAACGGGTTAGGCTTCATGGTATTGACACTCCAGAATCTCGGACATCGGATGAAGTCGAAAAGCAATACGGAATCTTATCGAAAAACTTCCTGAAACAATATGTTCATGAAGGCGATACTGCAGTATTAAAGACTATAAAAGACCGTGATGGAGATGACTCTCGAGGTAAATTCGGCCGGATCCTTGGTGAATTCATAGTTTACGATGCAGCTAAAGACGCACGGCGTTCAGTAAATGAAATGATGATTGAATACGGATACGCAGTTGCCTATCACGGCCAATCAAAAGATGATGTAGAAGCTGAACACATGAAAAACCGTGAAATGCTCAAAGAATCAATTGGATTTGTTCCGACGACCTAACTTATTGAATTCATTATGAAATATCTTTCTTACTTTTCAACCGCTTAGAGTATTCTCGTAAGTGGTTGTTTTTTATGGGCTATTTTAAATGTTCAAGATACAATTTGTTACAATTTTTAAATTCATTAAAATCAATAAGTTATAATATGAATGGCTTAAGCGATTGATTTATAAAAAGAAATTAAATTGTACATTAACCTCTATATGTTATAGAATATACACTGTTGAGATGATTTATAGGAGCATGAATTATGGGGTTGCGAACCGCGAAATATAGTGATATTGTTTCTTCTTTTAAAAAAGCTATTGCAAAAGAAGAAAATGTATTTAGTGACGGTTTTATAAACTGGAACTTTGTTGATATAGACATTCGTACCGATATGTCAGAAGCTAATGTTAATATTCCAGAAGACTATGATGATATGTTTGATTATCTTGTAAAAATGGAATTGAAAAAAGGCCGAGAAATTGTATGAGTCAATTAGATTATAATATTCCAACTACAGATTATTTCTTTGAATATTGTAAACGTGGTGGTTTGATAGCTGGTTTAAAATTTCATGTACAAGAACTAATAGATGCTATTGAATCTGGTAATCTAGATTCAACGCGTTCTCAAGTTTCTATTGATATGGCTAAACGATTTATCGCTGAAAATTTGGAGGAATACTAATGCCGGAAAAGAAAGTAATTGTAACCAATGGTTATGTCACCAAAACGTTTGATTCAGAAAAACGTGCAATTGAATTCTTTGGTCTCGAAACTTATAAAGCAATTCGAGACGGTATTCACAGTCAATATTCTCTTAAGTTTGTTCCAAAATGATTAGCGTTTTTTATGAAGGGTATAATAATCAGGCAGAACGAGATATAATCGACTCTGCTTCTGAATTTGCAGCCGCAAAGCTTTTTCCACGCTTTAAAGTAGATATAACATTTAGGTTTATAAAAAACTTAAAGGAAAAAGAAAAAATCGAAGGCGATGTTGTCTTTCTGGATGATAGCTATCGCCCTCGTGATTTTATTGTTCGTGTTCATAAAGGTTTAGCTAAGGACGATCTTATCACATTAGTTATACATGAATTTGTGCATATTAAACAATACATGAGAAAAGAGCTTTATTTTAAATTTGATAAAAAGAAGTGGACTTACAAAATACATTTTAAAGGTCGTAATGTTGACAACGTTAAATATTTAGACCAACCCCACGAAAAAGAAGCATATCGATTACAAGAAAAGCTGTATAAAGAATACATAAACACCATTTCATAAAATTCTTTAAGATATAAATAGTACTAGTAGGAGAACCAACTATGCTAAATTTTAAGGAATATTTAAAGGAAGATAATATGAAAGCGGTGTTTAATCCTTTAAAAATTACTGATCTGAGAAAAGATGAGAATCGTGTACTTAACTTTATAAAAAAGGTTGAGCAAGGTTTACCTTTCTCAACAGTGCGTAATGGTAATGAAGTAATCATTAATAGCTCTGAACTTGCTAATGTTAAGTCTTTTATGACGGCAGACGGTGGCAAGTTTCCAAACAATAATACTAACCTGAAGGTGTCTACCAATAAAGGTAGTATGACTATCCCTAAAGACTTCTTGAAAACAGGAGACTTTGGTGGCAAGGGTCAAGGTTCTGGAACTTCAGCTGAATCTATGGCTATGAATTACTTTAATGAAGGTCTAAATAAGATCCTAGTTAAAGAAGGTATCTCACACATTAAGCTTAAAATTAATGGCCGTGTTGTTAATTGTGCAATGATGGTAAAGACTGAGGGTAAGTACCAAGGGCGTGAGCCTAAATCAGATATGACCATCGTTGATGAGAATGGTAAGCCACAAGCTTATATTTCTCATAAAGCCGGTAGAAGCGCTAAAGACTATCAACAGTATGGTGGTTTATCTTACGTACAATACAAAAATAACAAAGACATTAAAAATTTCATGAACAAAGTTCTCATGCTAAGACCAGATGGTCTCGAGAGTGGGGATTCATTCTACCGACCAGTAAAAGACAAATCGCTTATTGCTGAAGCTATGTATGGTCCAGAATTCTCTTCAAACAAACCAAGTATTTCTAACGTTGATGAGTTTCACCTTGGCAATATGAATTTAAAAGGCAGAGGCCAAGGACCATACACCATTGAATCAGTTCATAAAGGCACAAACGGAGAAATTCCAAAGGGGGAATATGAAGCAGTATTTTTTATTCGATTCCAGGCACGCCGTGGTGATGCTCGGGCTGCTGGTGTAGTAGTTAAGAACGCGCGAGCAGGTATCTTTCCATTTGCAAAAACCTCTGGAACAAGTAAAAAAATATGATTAAATTCGATCAGTATTTAAAAGAAGAAAAAAATACGCACATGACTCACATCGAGGATCAGGTGATCTACGGTGGTGTGAAAGGTGCTCGCGATGCTATTCTTGCTCTCCGTTCTTTACGTGATATGTTAGCAGGTAATGCTAAGTCTCCTACAGACGTTACTGTCAAATGGGATGGTGCACCAGCTGTATTTGCTGGTATCGATCCATCAGATGGTGAATTCTTTGTAGCAAAGAAAGGTATCTTTAACAAGAATCCAAAGGTTTATAAATCGCATGCTGATATTGATGCAGATACTTCTGGCGATTTATCAGCTAAACTCAAAACAGCATATGATGAATTAAAGAAGATCGGTATCACCGGAGTAGTTCAAGGTGATATTATGTTTACTGCTCCTGATTTAAAAACAGAAACAATTGATGGAGCTAAATACCTTACCTTCCATCCAAACACAATTGTTTACGCAGTACCAGCTAATTCAGATGAAGCAAAGAAGATCAAGCGTGCTAAGCTTGGTATTGTATTCCATACAGCATATTCAGGAGCTACATTCGAAACAATGAAAGCTTCTTATGGTGTAGACATAGCTAAGTTTAAGTCAATCCCATCATTATGGGCTAAATCGGCTACACTTAAAGATCTATCAGGTACAGTTACGTTTACTAAGAAAGATACAGATGAAGTTACAAAAATACTTTCTGACGCTGGCAAGATCTTTAGAGCAATATCATCTACAACTTTAAAAGAGATTCAAGCGAATCCTGAATTTGCTCGCTTGATTGAAACGTTTAACAATTCATTTGTGCGTAATAAAGAAACTATTACAAATACTACAGCTCATGTGAATAATCTGATTAAATGGATATCACTCAGGTTTGAGAAAGAAGCTTCAAAGAGAAGCTCTGAGGCAGGTAAACAAGCTCAATATAAGAAGAGAGATGATATACTTAAGTTTTTCTCACAAGAAAATAAAAAGAGTTTAAAATTATTGTTCGATTTACAAAAAAGTATCGTTGATGCGAAGTTAATTATTATAAATAAACTAAGTAAAGTAGAAAAAACAAATACTTTTGTAAAAACGAAAAACGGGTTTAAAGTAACCGGTCATGAAGGCTTTGTTGCTATAGACCACCTTGGTGGAAGGGCAGTTAAATTAGTAGATAGATTAGAATTCTCTACTAATAACTTTGACCCTAATATTATTAAAGGTTGGGACTCAGCGTCTCGTTCTTAAATGGGAAGGGAAAATGAAAGCATTCAAAGACTACATTAATGTAGACTATACTCAAACTGGTGACACTCAGCTTGCGCTCAATTCAAAGAAGCGTAAGCGTGATGGTGACACCACTGGCCCTATTAGTGACGAAAAAGATGTCGATGAAGCATTAACAATTGCGCAACGACTGAAGATGAAATCTATTTTCCGTAAGAATAAAGCTAAGATTAAGCTAGGGCAACAAAGGGCAAGAAAAAAGTTTGCCACTCCTGAAAAACTTCAAAGACGTGCAGAAAAGAAAGCACGTGACGTCCTTACTAAAAAAATAACCAAAGGGAAAGGTAAGGCAGAGTTATCCTTTGGTCAAAGACAAAACATTGAAAAGCAATTAGAGAAGAAGAAAGGCGCAATCAAAAGGATTGCTAAAAAGCTTCTTCCTTTTATCCGTAAAAAAGACAGAGCAAAATTTACTAAAAGCGTATTACCTTCCACTAGCACATCAACAAATTGAGGAAAGTAATATGCCATTTAAGTCTTTTTCTACATATCTAACAGAAGAAACAAAAGAAGTAGTCTTTACTTTCGGCCGCTTCAATCCTCCTACTGTTGGTCATGAAAAATTAATTAATAAGGTTGTTTCCTTGGCTAAAGGGAATAACTATCGTATATACGCGTCGCAATCACATGATGCTAAAAAGAATCCATTAGATTACGAAACAAAGATAAAGGTCATGCGCAAAATGTTTCCTAAGCATGGTCGTAATATTATCCTTGATAAATCTATTAAAAACGCTTTAGACGTTTTAACTAAATTGTACGAGCAAGGATTTACTCGAGTAACAATGGTTGTTGGTTCAGACCGTGTAAATGAATTTGATGCCTTGGCTAACAAGTATAATGGTGTAAAGGCTCGTCACGGTTTCTATAATTTTGAAACTGGAATTAATATTGTATCTGCAGGTGAAAGAGATCCTGATTCAGACGACGTATCTGGTATGTCAGCTTCGAAGATGAGAGCTGCTGCAGCTGCAAACAATTTTGCTGCTTTTTCAAAAGGCCTTCCATCAGCATTTAAAGACGGTCAAGCCTTCTTTGATTCACTGCGTAAAGCAATGGGTATCAAAGAAACTTCTGAATACCATACACATATCCAATTAGAACCAATCTCTGAAGAGCGTGAAGCTTATGTTCAAGGGGAGCTTTATAACGTCGGCGATGAAGTAATCATCAAAGAATCTGGCGAGGTTGCTAAGATTGTAATACTCGGCGCTAATTACGTTATCGTTGAATCTAATTCTGGTAAGTATCGCAAATGGTTAGATGCAGTTGAATCAATTGAAGAGAAAGCTGCTTATCATAAAGGCTTATCCAAATCAACCAAAGCTAAGCGTCAAGCCCAGTTTAATAAACAGGCAAAAATGGATGACGATGATCCGGATGCATATAAGCCTGCGCCTGGAGATGCAAGGGCTGAAACTAAGCCGTCAAAGCATACTAAAAAATTCAAAGATATGTTTGGTGAAGAACTAAACGAATCAGATACAAAAAAGGCTCTGCAAACAAAAGCTGATAAAACTGGCATGCCATATTCAATACTCAAACAAGTATTTGACAGAGGTGTGGCAGCTTGGAAATCTGGTCATCGCCCAGGTACTACTCCTGCACAATGGGGATTTGCTAGGGTCAATTCATTTGCAACTAAATCAAAAGGCACTTGGGGCGGAGCAGATAAAGATCTTGCCGCTAAAGTAAGAGGATAAAAAAAATGTCTAAAAGTTATTCCGATATTCGTGAAGCAGTTGATTTCATGTCTGCTGGTAAATATACAACTGTTATGCATCCTAAGACAAGAAAATTAGAAAAAATTCTAAAGACTAATTTAAAGAAATACGTGATGAAAGGATACCGACATATGGGCCCAGTAAAAAATCGCGTCACAAAAAGTATGTTCGAAGAAGGCCAGATAGCAGAAGCTCCTGAAGACGATATGCCTGCATCTCCTGATGAAGCTAGTATGGCTTTAGATCAAGCTAAGTTTATTCAATATGTTGGTAAAGAAATTGAAGACTATATCGAAGGAAATAACGAATTTCCTGAGTGGATGCAGAATAAGCTTACCGGACTCCATGAAAAAGCAAAAGACATGCATGCTGTAATGGCTGGCAAATATGAGTCAGTTCAAAAGCCTAGCGAATTAGAGAAGCTTGATGAAGCTGCATATAAAGTTCCTAATAATTATGCTGCTATGAAAGCTCGCATGAATAAACGCAAAAAAGTAACTGATGCACAAATCAATAAAGTGCTTGGACCAACTAAGAATGCTCAACAAGGCGTTGAAGCATTAAAGAAAGCATTTAAAGTTACAGATGATGAAGCGAAAGCTATGATCAAACACGTTATGCCAACAGAAGAAACTGTAGCTGAAGCTACAATGTATCTTGTAAAGATGCACGATGGTTCTAAGCATAAGAAAACAATGGATACAGCTGCTGCAGAAAAAATGAAAAAGAATCCTGACGTATTATCAGTATCGGTTATTGGTAATGTTGCAGAAGAATCAATAGAAGAAAAACTAAAAGTATCTGATGGTATGGGCGCTTGGATTAAAGACTTCCAGGATTCTGATGCACCTCAGTTTAAAGGTAAGTCTGACAAAGAACGCCGTGATATGGCTATTGCAGCTTACATGAGTGCTAAGAAAGAATCAACTAATGAAGGGTATAAAATGCTATCTGATTATACTTCAAATAAAAAAGATATTTCTGAGAACGTTGATACTGTTATAGCAAAAATATCAAAGATAAAAAGTAAAAGCGCTGAAGAAATTGCAAATGGTTTAAGCCCTGTTGAATTAAAAGATATTACTCGTAATTCAGCTGAGTATTTAAAAAAGGCAAAAGAAAAAGGAATTAAGGGTTATACCGAAATTCTTAAATATGCTAAAGAAATACACGGGTGATGAAAACTTTTTCTCAATATATCTCTGAAGCTGAATCTTGGGAAGTAGGTTATGAACGTAGAGTAGTTAAGACTACTAAGCCTGAACACAAAGAGAAAGGCTACGAGTGGAGAATTAAGGGCAAAGAACGCCCTGAAATCTCTATTAAATTATATAAGAAAAAACCTGATTTTGCAGAATTTAAAAGACAAATGCAACGAGTTGCAGGACATGAGTTTGGTACACGATGAAAAAGTTTAAGACCTTTGAAAATACAAATACTCATTTAGCTTTTCATATTGAAAAGAATATTCCATTACATGAAAACGTTTTTCGTGTTGGTTCATTAGCATATTATCAATTATTCCAAGAAGCTCGTGAGCAAATGGAAGCTGGTACTTATATCCCAGAAGGTATTGATAAAATTTTATTAGAAGAAACCGATATCGGTTATTATTCTACATATGAAGATAAGTACGTTCCATTAGATTGTCCATTAATGGAAGAGGAAGAAAAGAAAGAATTAAATAAACCAAAACGTGGTGGATCTAAAAAGTTCTACGTTTATGTTAAAAACGATAAAGGTAACGTAGTAAAGATAGAGTTTGGAGATACTTCTGGATTAAAGGCAAAAATCAGTGATCCTGAAGCTCGTAAAAGCTTTGCTGCAAGACATAACTGTGATCAAAAGAAAGATAAAACAAAACCTGGATACTGGTCGTGTAGATTACCGTATTATGCAAAACAACTAGGTTTATCGGGCGGAGGCTCGTTCTTTTGGTAAAGCCATATCATGATATCGATGATATCAGATTCTTTAGCTCAGATATAAACGAATTAGATTTAGTTTGGCATAGAGATAGAGAAAATAGGGTTGTAGAGGTGCTATCCGGAGATGGATGGGAATTTCAATATGAAAATGATTTACCTTTTATACTGAAAGCAGAAGAAGTTTTTCATATACCACAAATGCAGTATCACCGGATATTTAAGAAAGGTAATACTGATTTAATCTTAAGGATACACCACTGCGATGGACAAAAAAATGGCAGATAAATTAGACGCTTTAGAAGAACACGTATTACGAGAAGACAAGCGTCTAGATCGTATTGAAGCTAAAATTGATAAGTTGGCTGAAACTGTCGTGGCCCTTGCCCGCGCTGAAGAAAAGTTAGGTCAACTTGAAGATAATCGTAATATAATAAACGAGCGTCTTGCTAAGCATTCTGATCGTATAGATGATTTAGAAATAAAGGTTGATGAAACTGCTGTTACAGTAAAAGTAGTGAATAGAATATTTTGGATCTTTGTAGCTGCTGTAGTTTCAGCAGCCGCAGTAGACTATTTTAATTTAGTATCATAAGGAAAAAACTAAAATGATAAAAGATAGCGTTACAGAAAAATTAGTTCAAGCATACAAAGATATGTATGAGAAAAAGGTCACAGAACAAGAAATCGAAGTCTGCGAAAAATGTGGCAAGGTGCATGAGGGTTCTTGTTCTTCTGAAGAAAAAGAAGAAACAAAAGAAGCTTTAAAAGGTGACCAAAAGAAATTAGATATGGATAAAGATGGCGATATCGAAGCTGACGATTTAGCTGCATTGAGAGCCAAAAAGAAAAAGTAAGGACTACTAAAAATGGCACAATATAGCAAAGGTAGAAAACAGTTTTATAATGGTGGGAATGATGACATCTATGAAGTAGTGATGTTATCTGATCAGTTTGGAAACTTAATTGGTCCGGCAAATCCATCAGGTGTATCTGTCGATGCTTTTGGACGTGCTAGATTTAGTACTCCTTATACCTTATTTGACTCATCAAACGTTGGTTATAAGAATGATAAATTTGATGAATCGATTACCGGTACTGGATCAATAACGTATTCTGCTGATGAAAGTACAGTATCATTGGCAAATGGAACTGCATCTGGTAATTCTATCGTTCGTCAAAGCAAAAGAAGGTTTTCTTATCAACCTGGTAAAAGCTTATTAATCATGAACACATTAGTGTTTGCTCCAACTCAAGCTGGACTTACACAACGCGTTGGATACTTTGATGATGATAATGGTGTTTACCTAGAAAGAGTAAACGGTGTAGTTAATATAGTTCTAAGATCTTCTATTACTGGATCTGTCGTAGAAACAAGAGTTCCAAGCACAGAATGGAATTTAGATAAATTTGACGGTGATGGTACTTCTCATATTACTTTAAATCCTGACGCATCTCATATTTTCTGGGTAGATTTAGAGTGGTTAGGCGTTGGTTCAGTGAGAACCGGATTTGTTGTAGATGGTCAATTAGTAATTGCGCATTCTTTCCATAATGCCAATATTAATCCAAACGTTTATATGACAACTCCAAATCTTCCTATTCGATACGAAATTACAAATTCTGCTGAACTTTCCACTGCAGCTTCTTTAAAACAAATCTGTTCTTCAGTTATATCCGAGGGTGGATATGAAGCAAGGGCTTTACAACACGTTTATGGAACGGCTTTAGCAGGTAATGGAACAGTAACAGCTAATACTTTTGTTAACTTAGTTACTATTAAGATGTCTGGATCAGGTGCAGTTGTGGTTCCGTCTGGCGCAGACGTATTAAACGTTGCAAATGCTGATTTTGAATGGGGACTGTTTGTAAATGCTACCCCGGCATCAGCACTTATATATAATCCAGCAACAAGCAGAGTAAGCTATGCCATTGATGAAATAAATGTTTCAGGTGGCCGTAAAGTTGCCGGTGGTTATATGGGCGGTAAAACTGCTCCATTCTCATTGGGAGATGGAGGATTCGATTGGGATTATCAGTTAGGTGAAACTATTGCTGGTGTCTCTGATACTTTAACACTTGCAGTAAGAGCTACATCAACAAGTAAGAATGCTGCAGGACTATTGAAATGGTATGAGCTATAGGGGTAATTTAGATGATTAAACCAAATTGGTTAAAAGATGCAATTGCAAAAGAAGATGGATTCTATTCACCTAAAGGTGAAAAACTGAAGAATCAAAAATTGAGTCCAGATTTTGTTGAACAATGGAATGATGTTATTATTCATAAGCCGCAAAAAGAAATAAAAGTTACTTTTGATGATACTACTGTAACTGGTATTAGGGTTACTGAAGTCGAAGTTGAAACGCCAGATGTATACAGTATGACAAAGAAAGAATTAGTTGAGTATGCAGCAGAGTTAGATATTAATATTAATACTCGTGACAAAAAAGAAGATATTTTAAAAACAATCGTTTCCGTTCTCAAAAAAGAAGATATTTTAAAAACAGTCTTTTCCGTTTTCTAATATATAAGATATAGCATTACTATATTAGAGGAACTTATGAAAGTTTTTGAAGAGTTGGATGACGACAATTTTGTCTTATTTGCAATGAATAATTACAATAATAGGCAATGCACTAGTACCGAAGAATTTTATGACGATCTAAGTAGATTCAAGTACATAAAAAGACTCTTATCTAGATATCAGCAAGATGGAGTTATTCAAGAAAGGCTTTTGATTAACCACATTGTAGTATTACATAATGTATTTGGTATTAAAGCTGCGAATAAAATGCTTTGGTATAAAATAGAAGAAAAGCATTGGCCTGTTATAAAAACGGTTTTACTCTTTTTAAATTTTATATCAGATACTGAAAAAATAGAGATACCATTAGATAACCATATGGTAGAGAAATTAAGAAAAATATGAGTATTATATCAAGATCAGCCGATTTATTTTACGCCTTTAGATTTCTAAAGCTTCTTGTTACTCCATGGGAAAACATGGAAGCATATAAGCTTGGGATTATCGACAATGACGGTAAAGTAATTAATAAAACCCGTACTACGTCAGAAGAAAAAGCTGCTTATACAGTTTTTCATCGTTTAGTTTTTAACATCAAAAGATTGTTATCTAGACTTCCATTTGGCAAAACTAAAATAGCATCCTGGGCAACAGCGTTATTCTTAATCAAAGAAGAAACTGGTATGTCAGAAGAAGCTATTTTAAAAGTCTTAAAAAAGATGGATATAGATTTTGATGATACCTTATTTGAATCTACGTGGTATATGAACAATGATATACTGCAACCAGGTATATACATCTTAATGAACGATGCACTTTCTCCCAAAACTGGAGAAGTTATCGCACAAGCAAATTCAAAAATAATGGTCCATGAAGATTGTTTTCCTATAGATACTGTTATAGGATCTCCAATTTATGAAGTAACACATATTAAAACAAAGCAAAAAATATTCATAAACCCAGGAGAAATCGGACGATGAAATCGTTTAAAAATTTTATCGCTGAGGCAAAAGAAGTCATATTTATTGTTATGCCTAAAATTAATAAAGGTAGAATTAAGAGTTCTGATTCTCTTGAAGTAAGAGCTACATCGCCAAAAGAAGCTCGTGAAAAAGCCGCAAAACGATTTGGGTTGCAACCAAATGAAGTAACAGCTAGTACTAAATTCACAGGCGATGCTCATATGAATGAAGTGGCAGCTAATGCTGTTGCAGGCGGCGGGGTTTCTTTACCTCCTATTGTACATCTAAACAAAGATAAAAGAAAAAAGTATAGTACAGAAAGAATGTATCAACGATCTTTAGGTATTAAAGCTTTAAAAGAAAAGAATTGAGACTCGTATAATGTTAAAAATATACGTAATGATAGTTGTACTTGGCATCGTAGGTGGAGCTATCTATGGTGCTAAATACTATTATGACTCTACTCAAGCAACCATTCAAAGGCTATCTGCTGAAAAAGCTTTATTAGATTCTGCATTAGAACAGCAAAATGCATCAATAGCTGCAATGGAAGCTGAAATACAAAAACAGAATACATTAAATACCGAATTACAGGCAAACCTTCAAGAAGCAAATGCCGGATTGAATGAAATGAGAAGCAAGTTTGCTAGGCACGATCTTACGAGATTAGCTATAGCACGACCTGGATTAATACAAACGAGAATAAACAATGGTACAGTTGAAGTCTTTAGAGAAATTGAACAAAACACTGACAATAAGTCTGTTAGTGATCTCGAGCCTATTCCTGAGTAGCTGCTCACTCTTTTTACCAAAACCAGATCCTGCTCCAAGGATTGTAACTGTTACGAAGATGACATATCCTCGTATACAGGTACCTGTTCGTCCACAACCTGTGGAACTAAATGATGTTAAATTTTATGTTGTTACTCCAGATACCTTAGATAGTTTCTTAGAAGAATTTGAAAAAGATAATGGGCAAATTGTTTTTGTTGCTACCAGTGTTCCTAGTTATGAAAACCTCTCCATTAATCTACAAGAACTTCGTAGATATATTCTCCAGCAAAAAGAGATTATACTATACTACGAAAAGGCTGTAGACTTTTCCGAAGAACGAGCAGCAGCAGAAGCACAAGCTGAAGCAGCCGCCCAAGCCGCATTGAAAAGTGAATAAAGCTATTTACAAAAGCCGTAAAATAATATATAATAGTACATCTAACATAAAATAATAAGTCGATAGCAAGTGTCGACTAGTCTATAATTTACAAGGAAAATGGTATGGCTAAAGTCGACTATATGGGAATCCAAATCGATTACTCAAGAGATGAATACTTTGACAAACTCGGCTTAAACAGACTCAAAGAAAGTTACATGTTAGATACAGAAACCTCTCCTCAAGAAAGGTTTGCATATGTAAGTAAAGCTTTTTCTTCAAATGACGAACACGCACAAAGACTCTACGAATATTCCTCAAAGCATTGGCTATCATATTCTACACCTATTCTTTCTTTTGGTCGTTCAAAGAAAGGTATGCCTATCTCATGCTTTCTAAACTTTATTGCTGATACAGCAGAGGGACTCGTTGAAAACCTTTCTGAAACAAATTGGCTTTCTATGCTTGGGGGTGGCGTTGGGATTGGTTTTGGTATCCGTTCCTCTGATGATAAGTCTGTTGGTGTTATGCCTCATCTTAAGACTTACGATGCATCGTGCCTCGCATATCGCCAAGGTCGCACTCGACGGGGCTCTTATGCTACTTATCTTGACATATCTCATCCAGATGTAATAATGTATCTTGAGATGCGAAAGCCGACAGGCGATCAGAATGTTCGCTGTTTGAATCTGCATCATGGCATCAACATCTCTGATAGATTTATGGAATTAGTTGAGCGATGCATGTCAGATCCTGATGCAGACGATGGATGGAATCTTGCAGATCCACATTCAGGTGAGATTCGCGATACAATATCTGCACGTGCATTATGGCAAAAGATCTTAGAACTACGTATGGAAACTGGTGAACCTTATATTCACTTTATCGATACGAGTAATAGGCATCTACCAGAATTCCAAAAGAAACTTGGATTAAAAATTCATCAATCGAATCTATGTTCGGAAATTATTCTTCCAACGAATAGTGAAAGAACTGCGGTATGTTGTTTATCATCTGTTAATCTTGAGCATTACGATTCATGGAGTAAGAATCCACAATTCCTCAAAGATACGGCTGAAATGCTTGATAATGTATTACAACATTTTATTGATAACGCTCCTGATCAAGTTGCAAGGGCAAAGTTCTCTGCGATGCGTGAAAGAAGTATTGGTATTGGTGCACTTGGTTTTCATGCATATCTTCAAAAGAATATGCTTGCATGGGAAAGCTGGCAAGCAACAAGTGCTAATGTAAGAATGTTTAAGTATATGAGGAATAAACTAGATGAAGCAAATATGGATTTGGGTACAGAACGAGGAGAGGCGCCTGATGCAGTTGGTACAGGAAGAAGGTTTAGTCATGTTATGGCTATCGCTCCCAACGCTTCTTCTTCTATCATTATGGGTAACACTTCACCTTCTATTGAGCCGTTTAGGGCAAATGCTTATAGGCAAGATACCCTTTCTGGAGCATTTCTTAACAAGAATAAGTATCTTGTTGATCTTGTTAAGAGTAAGATTGAAGATGGGAAAACAAAACAGACAGAAGAAGAAATCTGGTCCTCAATAATTTCTAATGATGGTTCAGTACAACATTTGAAATTCTTAACAGATGATGAAAGAGATGTATTCAAAACAGCAATGGAAATCGATCAACGTTGGTTAATTGACCATGCAGCAAAGCGTCAAGACTTTATTGACCAAGCACAATCATTAAACTTATTCTTTAGACCTGATGTAAATATTAAATATCTACATGCAGTACATTACTTAGCGTGGAAATCTGGTCTCAAGACTTTATATTATTGTCGTTCTGAAAAATTAGGAAAAGCTGATAAAGTGTCAAAGCGAATTGAAAGAGATATTATTCAAGAAATTAATGTAAGCACACTGGCTGAAGAATCAACTTGTTTAGCGTGTGAGGGATAAATGAAAAAACTAACCGAAGAAAGATCATACTTTAAACCATTTAATTACCCATGGGCATATAATGCATGGCTTAAGCATGAGCAATCTCATTGGTTACATACAGAAGTACCGATGGCTGAAGATGTAAAGGACTGGCAAAAGAAACTATCGAATGAAGAAAAAGCTTTTCTTACTAACATCTTCCGTTTCTTTACTCAAGGTGATATCGATGTGGCTGGTGGTTATGTAAATAATTACCTACCTTATTTTCCACAGCCTGAAGTTCGTATGATGCTTGTAGGGTTTGCTGCTCGTGAAGCACTTCATGTTGCAGCATATTCTCATCTTATCGAAACACTAGGTATGCCTGAATCTACATATAATGAGTTTCTTGAATATGAGGCTATGAAGGATAAGCATGAATACTTTATTGGCTTATCTAATGCTAATGGTACAAAAGAATCAGTAGCAACAAACATTGCTGCTTTCTCAGCATTTACTGAAGGTATGCAATTATTCTCATCCTTCATTATGCTCCTCAACTTCCCTCGTCATGGTAAAATGAAAGGCATGGGACAGATTGTTACTTGGTCTATTGTTGATGAAACAATGCATGCCGAGTCTATGATTAAACTCTTCCGAGAATATGTAGAAGAAAATATTAATATTTGGAATGATTCTCTTAAGTCACAAATTTATACTATTGCTGAAAAGATGGTAGAGCTTGAAGATAAATTTATTGATCTTGCTTTTGCAATGGGTCCAATGGAAAACTTAGAAGCTGAAGACGTAAAGAAATATATTCGATATATCTGTGATAGACGCTTGATTAGTCTTGGATTAAAAGGTATTTTTAAAGTAAAAAGAAACCCACTGCTCTGGGTTGAAGAAATGATTAATGCGCCTACGCATACAAATTTCTTTGAGAACAGAGCAACTGACTATGCACGAGGAGCATTGACTGGGAATTGGGCAGACGTCTGGGGTAAATCAGCCGTAGTTGGAGGGATTTAATGTCTAATAAGAAAGCCGTAGAATATTTTTGTCAAAGCTGCCAGGGTGAATTTATGATTACCTGGGAAGAAATATATAACGACGATGAACCAAAATTTTGCCCATTTTGTGCTGATACTTTTGAAGATACTTTAGATTATATTGAGGATTATGACGATCTATAAATAGTCCATATAACTGCTATATGGGCTACGTATGAATCACTGGTTAATTGAAGAACGAATATCTGGGTTACCTCCGCAATTTGTTGAGTATAACCCAGATACTTTAGATCCGAAAGAAATATATGGTTTTGTGTATCTTATAGTTAACAATGTAAACAATAAGAAATACATTGGCAAGAAATTTTTCTGGGCAATGAAGTCACGTCAGGTCAATAAGAAAAAGAAAAGATATAAAGCTGAATCTGATTGGAAAGAATATTTTGGTTCAAATGAAGAGTTAAAAAATGACGTATTAACTCTTGGTGCTGAAAACTTTAAACGAACTATATTACATCTATGTAAGTCAAAAGCAGAATGTGCTTACTTAGAATTAAAAGAGCAAATCGAAAGAGATGCGCTTTTGCGAGACGATTATTATAATGCTTGGATTCAGGTAAAAGTTAGAAAGGCTCATTTACGTAAATTGAGTTGTGTACAAAACCAGAATACTATGTTATAATATACTATATATATGAATAGGTGATTATATGATTATTATAGATTATAACGGAATAGCGCTTTCTAATATTATTGTACAACGACTGGAAATACAAGAAGATTTGATTCGTCATATGATTCTGAATTCTATTCGTATGTACAACTTAAAATTCGGAAAGAAATATGGTCAGGTTGTACTTGCGTGTGACGCATCATCTTGGCGTAAAGAAGTATTTCCTCAGTATAAATTCAAGCGTAAAGAGAATCGCGAGACTTCATCTATGGATTGGGATGAAGTATTTCGTATCGTAAATCTTGTTCGTGAAGAAATTAAAGAAAACTTTCCATATAAAGTACTACACGTACAGCGATGTGAAGCCGATGATATTATTGGTGTGCTAATAGAAGAAACTCAGAACTTAGGTAAGCATGAAGAAGTCATGATCGTATCTGCTGATAAAGACTTTATTCAATTGCAAAAATATAATAACGTCAGACAGTTTTCTCCAATGACAAAGAAGTTTATTGAGCATAACGATGTTAACATGTATATGATAGAACATATTCTACGTGGTGATTCTTCTGATGGTATACCAAATGTGCTTTCACCAGATAATACTTTCGTTGATAGCCTTCGTCAAAGCCCAATGACAAAGAAAAAGATTGAATTATATTGTGATACTTCTAATATGGAAGACGAGGTTTATCGTAACTATTGTAGAAATAGACAACTAATTGATTTATCATATACGCCGCAAGAACTTAAAGATCAAATCATCGATGAATCTGAGGCATACAAGTTACCACATGCAAGTAAAGTACTAAATTATCTTATTAAGAAAAGATGTAAAATGCTAATCGAATGTGTAGGAGAATTTTTATAATGGCACTTTATGTACATGAAGTCTTAAAAAAGGTTTCAGAAGAAAAGACTAAAGAAAAAAAAATTGCGTTACTAAAAGAACATAACTCATTGGCATTACGTAATGTGTTGCGTGGTTCTTTTGATGATTCATTAGTGTTTAATTTACCAGAAGGAGCTCCGCCATATAGAGCTGATGATGCTCCAGAAGGATATACGCGATCTACTCTTCAACATGCATCAAAGAACTTTGCATATCTTATTAAAGACGGTCCTGGCAAAGATTTACCAGCATATAAAAGAGAAAGGATATTTGTTGAAATATTAGAAGGTGTCCATCCTAAAGAAGCTGAAATAGTTTTAGCAATGAAAGACAAAACATTAAGTAAGCTATATAAGACTGTAACTAAAAAATTAGTAGAAGAAGCTTTTCCAGGACTCATAAAAGTATAAATAAAATTGTGTATAAACTTAACTGTTCATCAAGAAAGGTTTTGGGCGAAAGCTCAAAACCTTTTTTACTTTTCATAAACTCAAAAGGAGGATAATTACAAAAGTTTTCATTTTCAACTAACAAGGAGAATTTTTTTCTATGACGCATAGACCACAGATTGAAAGGCTAAAACGTGATTCTAGAGAGCTTGAATACTTTATTCGAAGAATGGAGAAAAAGGGTGATTTAGAAAAAGTGTATAGCACCAAAAAGCGTTTAACATATTTGTGTTCTAAAATAGAAGAAATGGAGGAAAACGTTCTTAATTATCAAGCTTGATGTTACACTTTAATTATCAATGATATCAACGGCTTAGGAAAGCAATTTTCTAAGCCGTTGTTTTTTATACGGAAAATAATATGATATTTGATACAATTTATTACAATTTAAATTGTATTATAAATCAATAGCTTATAAGTGCGGTTTCCTAAGTGATTGATTTGTAAGGCAAAAATAAATTGTACATCTTGGTCCATATAGGGTATAATTACCATACAAAATGAGAAAAGAGACAAGATTATGACCTACATTATGTTCAACGTTGATCGACATTCAGACAAGCGCACCTTTGCGACTCTCCGTGGTGCTAAGATTGCCCGAGCGGCTGCAAACAAAAATTCAAACGACGTCTACGAGGTTGTCTCGGTTGAAGAGTTTGAAAGCAAGATCGTAAAAATGGTTGAAAAGACAAACCTCTTGTCTGGTAAAAAGTTCATGGAGCGTTCAGATACTCCTTATTACTGCTCACCTTCTTCTGAAACTTTTTGGAGTGCCTAAAATGAAAAGAATTTCTGATAGCTATGTTACTACTCTCGATCCTATGTCTGTTAACGATATGCAGATGTTGGATATCGTTAAAAAAACTGTGAAGAAATCTAATCTATATACAACTAAAAAACATCGGGTTGTTGTTCGTGGTCGTAGGCCAATAGCGAAGAAAGAAGTTCACAACATCTACACTGGGAAAACCCGTACTCTCTCGTACGACTACTGTGGAAACGTAGTCGGTGGTTTAGCAAATGCTAGTCGTTATGATGTTTATGTCTATAA
>Ga0208644_1001562_pt1 | contig 19043 bp, 43 predicted proteins | sample VirMetDEL_Nov_18_FD_184517 | JGI IMG/M metagenome (GOLD analysis project Ga0208644, IMG submission 184517) | Aqueous microbial communities from the Delaware River and Bay under freshwater to marine salinity gradient to study organic matter... | ecosystem: Environmental > Aquatic > Marine >... | reverse complement strand
GCCTAGTGGTCGATGGCACCAGCCTTGTAAGCTGGATGGATAAAACCGCGTCGTGGGTTCGAATCCCACCACAAGCTTTATTCTTATGAAAGAAAGAAGTATACATATCGGTGGGCTTTATATGTATCGCCCAACGCACGTAGATAAAGATGAAGAATTTTCATTTTTTATTGTACTAGGGCGCATTAACGACGACATGCAAGAATTGCCTATTTACCAAGTTATTTGGAATAACGGAACTATTGATACTTTTGGTACTTTCTTTATAGAGAAGTATACCGAACTAATATCTACTTTATAAGGAGAATCACATGTTTATTTCTGATAAAACATTAAACATTGATGTTGGTCATTATCGACCTTTATTCGTTCGCTATGTTATTAATCCAAATAATACCTGCTCCATTCATTTCGGGACAAGATTTTCTCTTACTTTAAGCTTGACACAACTAAACGAGTTAGTTAAGTTAATGAACCACATGAAAGATGATTTGCTTGAACAGCGAATCAAGAACCCCTAAAAAAAGAAGGAGAGTATAATGTCGAGTCTATTTTTTGCTGGAGATAAGGCTACCTCTGAAGAGGTGAGAAAGACTCTTAGTAGCCACGTTGTGGACCATTTTGACGGTGCTTTCTCGGTTCAGTTTGAGACTGATGATGGGGGCAATCATGTATGTCTTTACATCGAAGTCGATCAGCCCTCGAAGCCTCTGACTCCACAGATGAGGTCAGATCTTCACAGGTCTAAGTGGCTTGGCTGGAGGTATATGCTTATCAAGGTTCCTGTTGGATACGTGAAGGCATTTTTTCCTTGACAAAGAATCTTTATAAGGTTACATTATCTTCGCCATGAAAACAAAGGAGATAAAAATTGGTTCTTTAGTCGTTTATAAAATCTTTGATCCAATAATGGAAGGTAGGCTTGGTATAGTTGTCGGTGAGCATGCCTTTTCAATGGTTAAGGTTGTCTGGTTTCCGCCGATAAAACAACTTGGTGATGCCAGATATCATTATCATAATGTAGAATCACTAAAAGTAATTTCGGAGGTGAATAGTGAGTAACGTGAACAATGTGAAGATTGGAGATTATGTTCGTGTAGTCGGCTATGATAAGTTGGGCGTTGTTGTTTCAGAGCCAAATTACGTTCATGGAACCATTAACGTTTTTCTTGACGACGTTATTACTGCTATGTTTTGGCACAACCTGGAGCGGGTGAGCGGGTGAATAAAAATCTACTAAACAACGGAGTTGACATGGATACTACAATTAGTCGTTCTCAGAATACTTGTTCCGCAATTATTGGTGGCTTTGTTCTGCTATCAAGCATCCAAAACTCAAAGCAATTAAGCTCGATGTTTCCTTTTGACCAGAAGAGCGAAATGTCTGACGATGAAATCGTAGAAGAACTATTGATCACTTATTGCGAGCAGCTTCGAAAGAGCGGAAAGGTTGTTGAAGCATGAAGTTTTACATTTCTAAAATTACGATTTCAGAAGACTTATCAGTAAATGAGATTGTGATTACTAAGCCTGATTCAAAAAACGTAACGCTCAACACGATGAGAAGACTTAAAAGCATAGGCATTCCAGATCTTTACGTTGCTTTATACGACCCAAAACATTATAAGGCTTTGTTGAAAAACCAACGAAAACAAAGCAAATTTAAGCCCTTAAACAAGAAAGAGCTAAAAAAGCTAGAGGAAGAAGAGTTTTCTTCTTGACAAAATCTTGTAGCTTGTTATATTAACAGCGAGAGGAGAAAACATGAGGTATGAAGAACTTTTCTTTTTGATTCAGCTTTTAATAGTTTTTCTAACTCCGCTTTCAGTTGCGATAGGCGGAATGGCTGGTATCGCTTTGGGAATCTTTTGGTTTAACGATAAATAAAAAGTTCTTGACAGATTAGACTATCAGGTTATATTGGTAGTATCAAAAAGGAGGATAACATGGCGGCTGGCTCTGGTGGGCGACATTACGAGCGAATGCTTGCGGCGATGATTAATCTTTTTGCTGCACGAAACAACATTAATATTGAATGCGAGGATCCCGCTGGCTCTGATAAGAATGCTAAGGATATCCGTATTAACACACAAGGTCAGCCGCTTTGTATTGAAGTCAAGAATTCGATTGGTGAGCGTGGAGAATTTGGACAGTTTCAGATTCAATGGTCCAATAACGCTTGGAGCTTTAAGAGCGGTAAGAATGCAGAACTTTCTCAAAAGATTTTGGATGCAATCAGACCACGACTTCCAAATGCTTTTGACTTCACTACTTTTAACTTTTCTGTTGCTAATTCTCTACGTCGTCAATGGCTAGGTAGTTATTTCCCGCAAAATAGTTATGGCGGATTTGATGTTGTTTTTGCGAACGCAACAGAGGTTGGTCTTTCTTCGGTAGATTTGATTGAAACTTACTATGCTGGGAATGACGGCATTCAAATCGATGGTTACGGATTGTATGGTCTAAATAACCGTATTCCTATTGGTTTTGCCGACGCGCAGCCGCAAGTAAGTATTAAATTTCGCGTCAAGTATCATGGTGGATATCGGAGAGGTCGCCCGACTTATTCGTTTACTGTTGCACCTACTTTGTTTAGTTTGCAGCGTTCAACTATGGATCTTGAAAACGACGAAACTTTAAAGAAACTTTTTTTGCTTGACAGATCATAGATACATGTTATATTATAAACATCAAAAGGAGGAATGATGAAGGACATTGGAACTAACGTATGGGCGACCTTTGGTGGTACGCTAAGGTTTGGAACGATTATTGAAGAGCGTGTAGAAGATAACGGGTGGCGCTATGTCCGCTGCAAGTGGGTAGATGATCATAAGTTTGAAGCAGATAGAGCTATGGTTCTACAGCTACGCCACTATGATAAGTATAGCGACTGGTATCGTGTAGACAAGATTCATGCTTTGGATACTAAAAACATTATTGGCTCTTTGAGCAAGCTGGAGGGAGTATGAAGTTGACCGATAAGGAAAAGAAGTTTCTATCCGATAATGGTTATACATATGATGGTCACTGGCTAATTCATATTTCAGGTGCCCGCCACTGGACGCGGGATCCGATTAAGAGCGTTAAAGAAAGCAACATGCTGAAGATCACAAAGTAAAACTTTTTCTTGACAACAAATAAAAACAGTGTTATATTGTAACCACGGGGAGAAAAAGAAAATGGCTAAGTATTCTATTGTTAGATTTTATCGCAGTGCTGGTATCCGCTCTCGTGTGATTAAAGCTGGTCTAACGCTTGAGGAAGCCCAAGAGCATTGTCAAAATCCCGAAACTTCTTCTCGCACTTGCACTAACGCTGTTGGTCGCCGTCGTACAAGGCAGTTAGGAGACTGGTTCGACGGCTACCGCGAAGAATAAAAAAAAGTTCTTGACAACCGCTACTCTTTCGGTTATAATAAAAGAGTGAGAAGGGCTCATAGCTCAATTGGCAGAGCATCGGACTCTTAATCCGCAGGTTCCAGGTTCGATTCCTGGTGGGCTCACTTTACAAATTTCCGCTCGCACACCGGCTAAAGTGTGTTACTCTGACTCAGTAGCATAATGGTTAATGCTTTCGGCTGTTAACCGAACGATTGTAGGTTCGAGTCCTACCTGAGTCGCTTTTTTTTTGACAGCCCGCGATCGTCGGGTTACAATAGAGAGGACATAAGGGAGCGTGTCGGAATCGGTAGACGACCCTGACTCAAAATCAGGTGCCAGTAATGGCGTGCGGGTTCGAGTCCCGCCGCTCCTACCATTTAAGTTGTATTGCTTGAGGCAATAGATGAAAGTGGAAGAACTTGAAATCGGATGTCTTTATCAAATAAAAGATACAGAAGATCGTTGGTTTGCGATTGTGGGGGGTAAACTAGATATCTGGTGCGCGACGACAGCGGGACCAAGGTTTTTTCTTTACCTTGGGGAAAAGAAAAATAAATGGCGCAAATACGAAAGAATGGTTCTATGGAATGGTAAGATACTGCCAATCTGGAACAATTCTTGGAAACATATAGAAAAATGTTCTTGACAAGTCTCTAAGACAGGTTATAAAACAGGAGTTAAATTAATGTGGCTTCTTTTTACTAATATGGCTTTCGGGCAGGAAGTTATTTATTCTCCAGTTACCGATATTGAATTTGACGCTCTGGAAATAGATGCTGAAATTATAAGACCATCTATTGAGTTTGTTAATAATCCTCAGCCTGTTGTTAGGGAGATTCGCACATCATGGCAGCAGCTTTGCAACAATACAAAGCGGGCTGCTGATGGAAGTTTAGAGCCCGAAGAATCAACAGATTTGATTATGGCAACGGGAATTCTAACAAATGACTACTTGCTTCTTGGCACATATGACATGTGTATCATTCCTCCTGACAATGGGGAGATCCGCCTCAACCAGATTGTAGTGGTTGAGGGAGATAGAGGTACAGTTGTTTACGAAAATCCAAGAACTACAAATTTAGTAAGTGGTGGCTGTGAGTCCATAGGTGATTTTGGAGAGTACCAAGCGGGAACAGAAAATTGCCAGCCATTAGTGGCGTATCCATATCTCACAAGCAGCTATTATTGGGATTATACAGTTTCTAATGGCAGAACAGTTTTAGTTCCAGATGATATGGTTCTTGACTACATCAATGATTCTACATTTTTCAAAGACCGTTACGGACCATCCTTCAATGTTGGAACAAAGTGCTTCTTTGCCCTCCCAGAAATTGCTATAGGCAAGCTGATTGTATCCTCCGATGAAGAGGTCTACATAGGTTATAATAGAGACTTTGTAGACTCTGAAGGTAATCATCTTTTTCTTGATTTCGATTCAGACTCTTGGCTTATCTTTCTTAGGAGAGTAAAGTGATTACATTCTTCTTACTTTTTACATCGATTGTATCTGCCGATAATACTGTTACATGCAATGATGGGGAAATCATTCAAAAGATACCAGGAGTCCCATCAGAGGCTTTGTGCGCGGATCATGAAGGAGTTTCTAAGCAAGAGCCAATAGCAATCGAAGAAAGAAAGATTAAAGAAACACCAAAAGACTTTTATGGTGCAGATCGCTTCCACGATCCAGATTACTTTAAGTTTGCCTTTTGGGTGGAGCCAATTGCATTCTACAATGATTATCAAAACGGCGGGAAAGACGCCCCATACATTAGTGGAGGAATTGGACTTTATGGTCAGGCGTTTTATTTTAATCTAGGTTACAGTTATTACTACGGCTTGAAATATTATGAAACATCTGATCCTATTCATGGCTCTAGTCTTGCAATAGGAGTGGCTATACCTTTCGCTTTTCGTTATGGATATTCTTTTCAACCATTTTTTGGATTCAAAAACCATGTGTCTAGAATCCTCTACAATGAGGAGTATCTAGATTACTCTGTACAAGCCGGATTCGAACTTGGGTTAAAAGGATCTTATGAACATTTCTATGTTGAAGCGGGGTATGTACCGGGAGTTCAAGAAATTTACAGGCATCGACAAGCTGGAGAGTCAGAGCCAAGAGACTTTCATATAAGTGCAACTAACGGACCTTTTGTAAAATTTGGAACAGTTTTTTGAACTTCCACAATAGAAATGCTAAAAAATCCTTGACAAGTCTCTAAGACAGGTTATACTCTAAGCATGAATAAATGGAAAGCTGGCGATATTGCTTTTGCAGATCCTTGGAGCTATCCCTCCATAAGAGGAAAGCTGTTGGTTTTAGTTCAAAAATCGGAATTTATTACTGAAAGCTGGCTTGTTCTCGTTGGAGAACAAATGTTCGCTTATCCTATTGAAGAAGTTTACCTTTTTAATCCCTTTATCTATCAAGGTAAGGAGTGTAAATGAAGGCTGGTGATTTGGTTCGCGTGAGTGATAAGTTTCCTCAAGAGCTACTAAAACTTGGTGTCGGTATCGTTCAAAAAAAAGAAGAATTGCTGGGAGCACCAGAGATTGACGCATATTCTATTCTCTGGTCAAACGGTGAAATTATTTGCTTTTATATCAATCATTTAACTATTATCTCTTCTTTAGAAAAAAGTGCTTGACATTTTATCGCAGTCGGTTAAATTGGTAAAACCAAAGCGGAGAAACAAATGAATCCGGGTGATTTAGTAGAATGCAAGTATAATAGCGTTTTATTTCGTATCGGTGATCTTGGAATTATTCTTGACGAGAAAATAAAATTTTATACAGCCCACCCTCATGTGGTTGTCTTACTGTTGAATGGTTCAAAAGTGAAAATCCCATCTGTGATGTTAAAAGTTGTGTCCTCTGCTTAAAAAGTTCTTGACAGATTCTCATAGTTGGTTATATTGTTGGCACTAAAAAGGAAAGGTCATGAATCTATCAAACGGTTGGTTTCAAAACTTTAACTTTCAAGAAGCTAACTTAAGAGAAGTTGACTTTTCAAATAGTGACCTGACCAACGCTAACCTGATTGACGCTGACCTGATTGGCGCTAACCTGCACGGCGCTGACCTGTATGGCGCTTACTTGACCAGCGCTAACCTGACCGACGCTGACCTGAGAGGCGCTGACCTGACCGACGCTTACTTGACCAGCGCTAACCTGAGAGGCGCTGACCTGAGAGGCGCTAATCTGATTGGCGCTAACCTGAGTAGTGCTTACCTGTATGGCGCTAACCTGCACGGCGCTTACCTGAGAGACGCTAACCTGAGATACGCTAACTTGACCGGCGCTAACCTGACCGGCGCTAACCTGACCGGCGCTAACCTGTATGACGCTATCCTGAGATACGCTAAATACGGTGAAGCTACTGTTTTTCCTACTAATTTTGATCCTGTTAAGACTGGCATGATCAAAGTCTAAAAAAAAGTTCTTGACAGATTGAATTATCAGGTTATATTATAAAAGACGGAAAGGAGAAAACCAATGCCTCGCATCACTTATCACGACCGCTTTACCGCTCTTCTTGCAAAAGACTACCTGTCCGATCGAGATCGGAACTTTGCTGAGAGCCTTTTTAGCTACTATCAGCGTAAGGGAACGCTAACCGCTGGTAGACGTAATGCTTTTGTAAATATGGAAGAGCGCTATGCTACTCGTCCCGAACCTAGCGCTTCTGAAGACGTAATCAGTGAGCTTCAGGCTCTTCAAGGGAAAATTGAAAGTTTTAATCCGAATAGCTGGGATCAGGGTTTTGTAATTAGTGTTGTTCAGCAGGTTGTTTCTGGTCGTCAACTTTCAGATCGTCAAAATGAGATTCTTGGGCAGATTAAAGATCGTTATTCGGATACAGCTATCCAGTCTTTTCACGATTTTCGTGATACCTTTAACGATGGTCTGCGCGAAGATTGGCGCGTTCTTATGACTTACTATCATAGTTTGCCAGAAAGCTATTTCGTTAAGCAAGTAACTGAATTCTTTGCAGATCCCGAAAACCATGTTCCGAGCCAGAGAGACTACGAGCGTATTCGTAACAATAAATACGCTAACAAGATTCTTTTGGGCTGGAACAGCGAGCCTCAATGGCAAAGCGGCGAAATGGTTAGCCTTCGTGATACTGCGCCGAGACTAACCAGCAAGCATTTTCCAACAAATTTAGGTTTAGTTATTCGTTCTAATTCTCGCGTTCCACAAAACGCATGCGTTGGTAACAAATTGTATGAAGTGTTGCCGATTGGCGGGGTTGCTCCTGTTGAGATTGAGGAGCGTTACCTAAAGAACGCCACTCGCAAGAGAAAGAAAAGTTAAATTTATGTAGCTGAGAGGGTAAAGATATGCTATTATTTGGTTCATAGCCGTCAACGAACCAAGCCAATCGTAAGGTGTGTTTTTACGTAAAGGCAAATTTAAAGGGCGGATAGCGATGTTACGCGGCGAAAACAGCGGCTTATCCTCTCAGCTACTTTTTTTATTTTCTTCTTGACAGGTTTTCATATCCGGCTATATTGTTAGCACCACAAAGGAAAAGGTCATGAATCTATCAAATGGTTGGTTTCAAAACTTTAACTTTGAAGGCTCTGACTTGAAAGAAGTCAATTTCTCAAATAGCGATCTGAGATTGGCTAACCTGTATGGCGCTTACCTGAGAGACGCTGACCTGAGAGACGCTGACCTGAGAGACGCTAACCTGACCCGCACTAGCTTGTCTGGCGCTGACCTGACTGGCGCTGACCTGAGATCTGCTAACCTGTTTGGCGCTGACCTGACCGGCGCTGACCTGACCGGCGCTGACCTGAGATCCGCTAACCTGAGATCCGCTAACCTGTCTGGCGCTAACCTGAGATCCGCTAACCTGACCAACGCTGTATACAACGAAGCTACTGTTTTTCCTGGCGGTTTTGGACCTGTTAAGGCTGACATGATCAAAACCTAAAAAAGTTCTTGACAGATTTGTGCAGTCGGTTATATTGCAAAAGAACAAGAAAGAAGGAGCCTAAAAAAATGGCAAACTGCTCATGGTGTTACGGTGCTGGTCATAACCGGCGCTCTTGTCCTCGGCGTTCAGACGAAGCTAAAAAAAGAGATCCTAAGCCTCGTTGCAGTTACTGTAATTGGAAAGGCATTTATGAGGGTAGCTCTGACCATAACCGTAGAAACTGCCCGACCCTAAAGGCAGACTTGCAAGAAGCGTACCGCATTAACTCAATCTATCGCAAAGGCGCAATTGAAATTTTGTCAGAAAATGGTGTTGGTCCTGGCTCGCTGATTGTCAGGAGCGAATATGGTTGGTCTGCGGACAACAAATACGTAGCTTGCGAAAGACCCTATATTATTCGTTCTTTGTCTTGGGATACGTTTTCAACTCATGTTGGTAGCTGGCTTCCTGCTTTCACAGCAAGCCCATTGAGCGAAATCGGTCGATTCCGGCAAATCAACGCCCTTATGCCGATTGTTAATGGTGAAACTTGGATTTGGGATGAAGATGCAAGTCAATGGATCAAAACTGTATCCCATTATACGCTTGACAGGCATATCAACCATAATGCATGTTTGACAGCAGGAAGTTTTAACGCTTCTGATTCATGGTTGGCAGGATATAATCCTGCGATCTCTCAGCTTTGGAGAAATTCAAGAAAACCTTAAAAAAGTTCTTGACAGATTTGTGCAGTCGGTTATATTGCAAAAGAACAAGAAAGAAGGAGCCTCAAAATGGCTAGACGCTGCGGATACTGTGGAAACACCGGACATAACCGACGCACTTGTCCTTCGGGTATTCAGACCCGTGTAGCGGACACCACCGAGGTCACCGTCGTCAATAAGCGGCGTTGCAGTTACTGTAACTGGAAAGGCGTGCTCGACGGTAGTTTTGACCATAACCGTAGAAATTGCCCTATTTTGAACCAAGATTTGCAAAAGGCTTATGCCGAAAATGCAAAGTATAGGTCTGGTATCATTAAGATTTTTCAAGAGGCTGGTATCGGTCCTGGGTCGCTGGTCTTCGCATATACAAGGTATAATGGCAAGTCTGTTAGAATGCCGCATTTGCTTGAGTCTATTTCTCTTAAGCTCACCACCTGCCATTGTGGCAGCTACAGCCGACATGCTGTTTATGTTCTCACTCGACCATCTTATGATATTGGTCGCACAGCAGTCTCGTATTTTAGACTGCCCCAAGTAAATGGCACTTTCCCCATGTGGGATCCAAAACTTGCATGCTGGAATTTTGTGGACCTTAATAGCCTTTCAGCGAGAACATCATCGCATCTGCTTCGAACCCCCAGCATTGATGAAAATATTTCTGCAATTCCAGGTGATTTTGACATTCCTGATGGTTGGCTTTCCGGCGAAGATCGGCAGATCTTAGACTTCTGGAAAGAAGTTAGAAAACCTTAAAAAAAGTTCTTGACAGATTCTCATAGCAGGTTATATTGTAAATACCAAAAAGGAGAAGAGCATGAAGAACAAAAACTTTGACCTCAACATGCATACTGCGCGCCTGCTTCTACAAGAGCCATTCTTTGCTGCTCTGTCTCGGCGTATTGACAAGACCGCTAGCACGGCGCTGCCTACTGCCGGTGTTCACTTTAATGAGCATCGTCAACAGTTTGAGTTGCTTTACAACCCTGAGTTTTTTGCGCAACTGAGCGAGCAACACAAGCTTGGCGTGCTAATGCATGAGTTTTATCACATTATCTTTGAGCATGTTCTTCTCCGTAAGCCAGAAGGGGGTATTCAGAAGATTGACAATATCGCTATGGACCTTGCGATCAATGGTCTGCCTGAAATGCGTAACAAGATCCCTGGTGAGTCTTGCCCCGGTCCTGTACTTCCTGGCTCCTCCGAGCCTATGAGGGGCTGTATCCCCGGCGAAGGAATGTTCGCGGATTTCCCTTCCGAAAAGTCTTATGAGTATTACAAGCAAATGCTTGAAGAAAAGTTTGAACAGGATCCGAACAGCGGCGGCGGCGATGGTGGCGGCGACGGGCTTGGCGACGTAGACTCTATGGACTCTCACGAGGGTTTTGGGCAGGCTTCCGGGACTGACGCTGCTGTAGCTGCCGAGCGTCTAAAGCAAGCTGTGAGGGATGCAGCAGAAGAGGCTTCAAAGTCTAACAATTGGGGCTCTGTCTCGGCGTCGATGCGCAAGCGTATCATGGATTCAATCGCTACTCATATTGACTGGCGCTCTGTCCTGAGATACTTTGTCAAGACTTCTCAGCGCGCCGATAAGCGCTCTACACCCAGGCGTATCAATCGACGTTTCCCCAAGATTCACCCCGGTAAGCGCGTGCGGCGACACGCTAAGATCGCTATCAGCATCGATCAGTCTGGCTCTGTATCTGACGCTATGCTCGCTGCTTTCTTTAGTGAACTTAACAATTTGGCGACCATCGCGGAGTTTACTGTGATCCCGTTTGATACTGAGGTAGCTGAAGACAAGGTTTACACTTGGAAGCGCGGCGAAAGTCGTGTTTGGGAGCGCGTTTTGACTGGTGGCACTTGCTTCAACGCCCCAACTAACTATGTCAATGAACGTAATTTTGACGGTCACATCATCCTGACCGATATGATGGCTCCTAAGCCTGTTGCCAGTCGATGCCAGCGCATGTGGCTAACCGATCAGAACGGAGCTAGCCGCCCGTATTTCCAGACAAATGAGCGGGTGATCGCGATTAATTAAAAAAGTTCTTGACTTATTCTCGCAGCGCGTTACATTGTTAGCACCAAAAAGGAAAGGTCATGAATCTATCAAACGGTTGGTTTCAAAACTTTAACTTTGAAGGCTCTGACTTGAAAGAAGTTGACTTTTCAAATAGCGACCTGACCGACGCTAACCTGATTGGCGCTAACCTGAGAGGTGCTAACCTGACCAACGCTAATCTGTCATACACTTACCTGCACGGCGCTTACCTGATTGGCGCTAACCTGAGAGGTGCTAACCTGACCAACGCTAACCTGACCAGCGCTAACCTGAGATACGCTTACCTGACCGGCGCTAACCTGCACGGCGCTTACCTGATCGGCGCTAACCTGACCAGCGCTAACCTGAGATACGCTAATCTGTCATACACTTGCCTGACCGGCGCTTACCTGATTGGCGCTTACCTGAGAGGTGCTGACCTTTTCCGCACTAAGCTGACCCGCGCTAAATACAGTGAAGCTACTGTTTTTCCTATTAATTTTGATCCCATTAAGGCTCGCATGATCAAAGTCTAAAAAAAGTTCTTGACAGCCTACCACGGCATGTTATATTGTTGTAGACAAGAGGAGTTATCAATGTTTGAAGATGAGATTAATGCTGTTCTTTCGGCTACAAAACACTATTTCGATATTGAGACTTACGTTGAAACTGGTGGATGCTCCTATGTCATTGTCTTCTTCAAGGAAGGGGATAGATACGGATTCTCTATTGAAAACGGGTGGCGAAGCACTATAGTAACTTGGGCTACCTCGAATAGTCAAAACTTTGTAGATGGTTGGGAGCACGCATTGCGAGAAGCCTTCAACGAGATTGACTTTTCAGAAGAATAAAAAAACTTCTTGACAGATTGAACTATCAGGTTATATTGTAAATGAACGAGAGAGAAGAACTTTAAAAAAATAAAAAAGTTCTTGACAGACAAACCCAAACAAGCTACATTAGCTATGTACTAAAGAGGAGAGTAGAAATGGCTACCATCGACTTTGCAACCTTCCTTGGTTTTATTGACCACGTTCTTGACGCTCGTTTCCCGGTCCTTATCCGTGGTCGCCACGGTGTCGGTAAGTCTGAAGTTGTCTATCAGACCGCTGCACGACGTGGGCTCGACGTGGTAGAGCGCCGCGCTTCTCAAATGACAGAAGGTGATCTGCTTGGTCTTCCCGACACCGCCGACCTCTCCGATGGTCGCAAGGCTACAACGTGGAATGCGCCCGATTGGCTTGTCACCGCTTGCACTGAGCCGGTTGTTCTCTTCTTGGATGAAGTTGACCGCGCGACTGTGGAGGTTCGACAAGGGCTTTTCGAGTTGACTGACTCTCGCAAGATCAACGGCTGGCATCTTCACCCAGGAACCCTTGTGCTCGCCGCTGTCAATGGTGGTGAAAATGGAGCGCAGTATCAGGTTGGTGAAATGGACCCTGCTGAACTTGACCGCTGGACAGTCTATGATATTGAGCCGTCCGTTGAAGACTGGCTCAATTGGGCGAATGGCAAGGTTGATCCTATCCTTTGGGATTTCATCAACGCGGAGCGTGCTCACCTTGAGCACGGCGGCGAGCACGAGCCTAACAAAGTTTACCCTTCTCGCCGCTCCTGGGTTCGCTTCAATGGAGTTGGTACTAGTGCTAACGTCTTTAAGCAAGGCGCAGATCTAAATGTGCTCTTCAACCTTGCTATGGGTTTTGTTGGCTTCGAAGCGGCTATCAAGCTTCGCGATTTTGTCAACAACTATCAGTATCAAGTGTCGGTTGAAGATCTGATTGACCGGGGACAGATTGACCGTACTAGCTCTTGGGGGATCAACGATCACTCCGCTATGGTCGAAAAGCTTACTGCTTCCGGCATCTTCTCGGAGTCTGATTGGAGTCAGGATCGGATCGTTAACCTCGCTGAGTATTTCATCGCCCTTCCCTCTGAGGTCGCTCTCAAGCTTTGGGCTGTGATGGGCGCTGCTAACAATATCTCACTTGTGAAGGCGATTCACCCCCTGATCGCTGACCAGATCGTCAAGCTAATCAAGGTTGAGAGCTAACTTGTGAGCGTTGAGGGTTGCTCGCCTAAGTTTTTCTTAGGCGAGCTAGTTGTTTACAACAAAAGCTTGAGCGCTATAGTATCTGAACATCTTGGCGTAGGCTATATTACAAATAACGATCATAAAGGTTCTTACGAAGTTTATTTTGAAAAAAAGAAAAAGACCTTGCGCTTCTCTGAAGAAGTGTTATATAGTCTCATGAGAGAAGAAAAATGAATAATCCAAAGCCAGGAGATTTGTTGATACCAGTAGACGGAGGAGAACCGGCGATTGTTTTGGAGATCCGGGTAAATCGTCGGCATAAATCCATCTACGGTAAAAAGCCTGGAATGTGGCAAAAGAAATCCCTAAGACGTGTAGAATACTTGATTTTTCAAAATGGTAGACAAAGCTGGATCCCTGATATTCTACTAAAAGCGAGATATGATCTCGCAAAGGTTGAAGAAAATGAAGAAAGTGAAGAAGATTAAGTCTCGTAACTGGCTCGCCGTGCATGCTCATAACCGGCGTGCATATACGGCTAAAAACAAGCGAGCCGAAAAATCTAAGAAGGCTTGTAGAAAAAAGGTTGACAGTTCTCACTAGCAGGTTATATTGTTGACACCATAAAGGAAAGGTCATGAATCTATCAAACGGCTGGTTTCAAAACTTTAACTTTGAAGGCTCTGACTTGAAAGAAGCTGACTTTTCAAATAGCGACCTGACCCGCGCTAACCTGAGATCCGCTAACCTGAGATCCGCTAGCTTGTCTGGCGCTGACCTGAGATACGCTAACCTGTATTACGCTAACCTGATCAGCGCTGACCTGACCCGCGCTGACCTGACCCGCGCTGACCTGACCCGCGCTGACCTGAGATGCGCTAACCTGACCGGCGCTAACCTGAGATCCGCTAACCTGTACCGCGCTATCCTGATTGACGCTAACCTGAAACACGCTAACCTGTTTGGCGCTATCCTGATTGACGCTAACCTGAAACACGCTAACCTGACATACGCTGACCTGACATACGCTAAATACAGTGAAGCTACTGTTTTTCCTAATAATTTCGATCTCATTAAGGCTGGTATGATCAAAACCTAAAAAAAGTTCTTGACAGATTTGTGCAGTCGGTTATATTGTTGACACCACAAAGGAAAGGTCATGAATCTATCAAACGGCTGGTTTCAAAGATTTAACTTTGAAGGCTCTGACTTGAAAGAGGTTGACTTTTCAAATAGCGACCTGACCCGCGCTAACCTGACCAACGCTAACCTGAGATCCGCTAACCTGAGACGCGCTGACCTGACCCGCGCTGACCTGACCCGCGCTGACCTGACCCGCGCTGACCTGAGATGCGCTAACCTGACCGGCGCTAACCTGAGATCCGCTAACCTGTACCGCGCTATCCTGATTGACGCTAACCTGATTGACGCTGACCTGTATTGCGCTTTTCTGACCAGCGCTGACCTGAGAACCGCTGACCTGACCGGCGCTGACCTGACCAACGCTATCTTGTACCACGCCAACCTGACTGGCGCTAACCTGTCCAGCGCTGACCTTCGCGCTGACCTGAGATGCGCTAACCTGACCGACGCTGTATACAACGAAGCTACTGTTTTTGATGATGATTTTGATCCCATTAAAGCTGGCATGATCAAAATCTAAAAAAAGTTCTTGACTCATTGAACTATCAGGTTATATTGTCAGTACCAAAAGGAGAGAAGAACATGAGCTATATGATTGTTCGCTTTTATGATGCTCCAAGTGTTTCCAATATCATTATCGCTGATGGATTGACGCTGGAAGAAGCTCAGGAGCATTGCAGTTCGCCAGATTCAAGTTCTCGCACTTCTACCGATCCTGAAGTTGAGGACCATACGCGGATTTATGGACATTGGCAGGATGATTATGTTCCTTCATCCCCTGATGACGATAGCTGGCGAGATCGAATCTAAAAAAACTTCTTGACAAACTCTCATAGCAAGTTAAATTGGTAGTACCAAAAGGAGAGAAGAGCATGACTTATACTGCGATTTTGATCGATAATTTCGCGAAGACCTTCACTCGCCCGCTATGCCTGTATAGCCAGTCTAGCCCTAACGACGCATACCGCGAGGCGAGCCGCCTCGCTGAAGATTGGGAGGAGGTAATGCTTATTCTCCCCGGCGACGTAAGCCCGGCATATATCGATCCTGACGTGTTTGAAGAGGACTAAAAAAACTTCTTGACAGATTCTCATAGTCGGTTATATTGTCATTACCCCAAAGGAGAAAAACTATGAACCTTGCCCAAGAACTTCGTGAGCGAACTGCCGCAGCTAAAACCGCTTCTTGTATGCATGTGCAAGCCTTTTACGACAAGATTGAGCAATTTTGCCGTGATGCGGCTAGTGTCGGTGAAGAGGAGATCGTTTTTAGTTTGAAAGGCGCGTATGCTTCTGCCTTTCCAGAAGATGAGGAGTCTATTTTATGTGAAGAGCTTCCCGCTTGGGCTGATGATGCACTAAATCAGGCGCTCTTTCTTCTGAGAGAGCAGGGGCTACGCACTAGTTATGGTGCTAACCATTATTGCGTAAGTTGGGAAGAATAAGAGAACAGCTAAAAAAACTTCTTGACAGATTTAACCAGCGGGTTATATTGTTTATGCTAAAGAGAGAAGAATATGAACAACGACGAGATCACTATCACCCTAAATGTCAGAGAGATCCGTAGAAACTTCCATGCTTTGGAACATATACGCGCTCTTGGAATGAAACATACTGTAGAAGATTTTGATAAAAAGTGGCATACTGCCTGCACTTTGATGGATCTGATTAAGAAAGCTGAAGAAGAAAAGGAGAACGAAGAATGACAAAATCAGAAATTGCCAGACTTCTTGCAATGATCGCGCAAGAAGATACAGATCGGGATACTTTTAACTTTGTTTTAAACAGGATTTTTGCAGCATTTCAAAGCTGAGTTTCAGGATTATCTTAATCACAAAAAAAAGTTCTTGACAGATTCTCATAGTCGGTTACATTATCAGCACCAGAAAGGAGAAGAGCATGTACTTCAAGACCATTCTAGTTGATAACGACCTAATCGTAAAGCTTCATTCGGGTGAGGTTAAGCTCCGTCCGGGGCAGTGGATTCAGCTTGCGTGGAGTAATCGTAAATCTCGCTGGATTGGTCGCAACCCCGCTTCCGGTACGATTTGGGCTAGCCATTATCCATACCAAAATACTCAGGCTATGTTTGACGCGAGGTCTGAAGCTATGAAAAAAGATTTTTCTTCTTGACAGATTCTCATAGTCGGTTACATTACCAGCACCAGAAAGGAGAAAGCATGCGGTTTTTTATTTCGGTTCTCTTCTACTGCCTTCCTTATCTCATGGTTTTCGCTTTTGTTTTGAGTATCTGAAAAAAACTTCTTGACAGACTAGATAATCAGGTTACATTGTCAGTACCAAAAGGGAGAAAACATGGATATCACTTCTGCTCAAGCTCGCGCTCTCCGGTGTCTGGTTCGTCAGAAGTTTGCTAGCCTTGCAAACCCTGGAGCCTTCTCGCCTGACTTGTCTGGCGTTAGCTCTGTCGCTTCGATCTCGACGCTTCGAGCGCTGTATCGACGAAACCTTGTCGCTCCTGCTAGCCGCTCTTGGGAAAGTTATGTGATCACTCCAGAGGGAATGTCGTATGTCCGCGATTTTATAAGCGAATTCCTTACTGAAGAGCGCCAGCGAGAGCAGCGCTTGCGCGACGTAGCTACCCAGAACGGCTGGGGCGGCGTCCTATCTACTGCAAATCGCTACGATTTTGCGATTAAGCACATGAGCGAGATCATTTCTTAAAAAAACTTCTTGACAGATTTAACCAGCCGGTTATATTGTTAGCACCAGAAAGGGAGACAACGTGGACAACTTTCTATCGGCTGTGACTCTTGTTTTTACTCTTGCCTGCTGGTATATGGTTTTCTGGTTGGTTTAGTAGTTTAAAAAAAGTTCTTGACAGATTCTCATAGTCGGTTACATTGTCAGTACCCCAAAGGAGAAGAGCATGTATAAAACCAAAAATGGTAAGCACGGTACTCTTTACCTGTATCGCTTTTCTTATATCTCAACCGACGAATGTGAACCCAAAAGCGCTGTGGTTGCTTGGGGTTATAATGCCGAGGACGCCGAGGAGCGGCTGATCGATAATTTGGATGCGCAAGGCTTTGAATACATTAAAGATTATGAGCTTCGCGGTCCTTCCAGGGTTAAGAACTAAAAAAAGTTCTTGACAGATTCTCATAGTCGGTTACATTGTCAGTACCCCAAAGGAGAAGGTAACATGACTGTTAGCGCCGCCATTAACAAGTATCGCGAGCATATTGAGTCTGGAGATCGGCGCGGCGCGCTGGCGGCGCTGGCGATTATTCACCCGCACTGGCAGCACTATGAGCGTGTGGACGTGGTTGATCGCGACCTATATGATCAGTCTCGCAAGCGTATGCAGGATCGGCGGCGGCGCATGGGAATTTAAAAAAACTTCTTGACAGACTAGATAATCAGGTTACATTGTCAGTACCAAAAGGAGATAAGAACATGTCGAAGCGGCACGAGCGTTCCCTTGCTTCCAACTATTCCGAGGTTTCCCTTTGGCGCGATGATCGCCGCCTCGGCTACCGTGGCGATCCCGGCTATGGGCGGGCGCGCCGCCGTTTTAACCGGGCGCAGCGCCGGTTTTCTAAAGCGCTTGCGTATGAAGCGCTGATCGGCGGCTAAATTTTCTCCTATTTTTTCCCCCACTTAGCACTTGAGAGCATTAAATAAAAAAAGTTCTTGACAAGTCGTCCCATCGAGTTACATTGGTAGTACCAAAAGGAGAAGAGTATGACTAAGATTCAGATCGGTGATATCGTTGTCTACGCTAACAAGCGCTGTATGGTCGCTGATACTAGTGATAAGTATGTCGATCTTCGCTGGGTTATCGACGGCGCTGGCTTGGGTTGGAACCGTTGGCGCGGATCGCTTACCCGTCGCGTCCCCCTTGCCGATCTGCTTCCTGTTGAGTCTGATCCGCGAGATCACTAAATAAAAAAAGTTCTTGACAGATAGCACCATCGAGTTATATTGTAGATACCTTAAAGGAGAGAAGAACATGAAAGTTATTGGCAAGCTCGTCGCCCCCGCTGGTCTTACTTACGTTACTTGGAAAGAGGGTAAGCACCAGATCCGCGCTGCTATCAAGGCGGCTGGTATGACTCCTATCGGCACTTTCCGCCCTCGGTCTGTTAACCGGTCGCAGTATTCGATTAAGGTTAGTGAGGATACTTACATTATCGCTAACCGCGCTCCTAACGCTGATATCCAAGTTACTACCGTCACTGTTACTGAGCCTTCTACCGTCGAGAGCACTAACTAAAAAAACTTCTTGACAGATAGCTTCATCGAGTTATATTGTAGATACCCCAAAGGAGAAAAGCAACATGCCTAAGTACAACAACAACTCTCTTATCGCTTCTTTTCTTTCCGGTGACCGTGATGGTACTACTCCTAACGGCGCTCTTCACCATAGCAAGGGTATTCTTTACTCTTACTCTCAGCCTATCGCTTGTCGCGACTTTAACGGCGACGTTGTTGTCGCTGACTATACCGCTTCGGGCACGTATATCTCTCAAACCACTTCTAAGCACGTTGGCATGATTCTTCGATCCGCTTCTAACGCTACTCTTCTTGACCCTGACGCTATCGGCATTATCGCTCAGAATGAGATTAACGAGCTTATGAGCGATAATAGCGATAGCCCTTGGGTTCAGTTCAAGCTGATGCTTTTTAAGGGCTGGTAAGTATTAAGTAAAGCAAGGGGGAGCCGCTCTCCCTTGCTTCTTTTTATTGTGTAGTTATAGGCTCTTATATGGTGGGGGGATAATGCCCACCAAAAAAAGTAAATACTCTGTATACCTAATTACCCCCCA
>Ga0208644_1001561_pt1 | contig 19044 bp, 27 predicted proteins | sample VirMetDEL_Nov_18_FD_184517 | JGI IMG/M metagenome (GOLD analysis project Ga0208644, IMG submission 184517) | Aqueous microbial communities from the Delaware River and Bay under freshwater to marine salinity gradient to study organic matter... | ecosystem: Environmental > Aquatic > Marine >... | reverse complement strand
GCCCTTACACTCTGTTCCCCACCAACATTTACCACAAAAAAATGCAGAGTTAGCATCAAGTACCTTGACACCACAAAAAAATTTTTTAAAAAAAATACATTGACCTATCCCATATAAGTCCATACGTTACTGAACAAAGTAAAAAGGAGAGCGCTATGAAGTGGGAAATTGATAACGTTACTAAGCATTTAGACCTTGAGGATCATTATTTCATTAGCTTTGACAGGTTAACTGAAGATGATTGGTTTAGTCATTTATCTGAAAAAGAGTGGGTTAATATGAAGGATCTTTTTTCTGCGTTTGTTGCGGCTTATGATGCTGCGGGACTTCCTTTAACTGAAAGTTTTTTTAAAAATTACCAAAAGTCTTTGCTTTCAAGAGCAGAAACTGATTATTGCTATGTTGTATCAAACTTATGGAATTTAAAATTTCGTGACAATGCTATGTTTAGAAGTATTAGTGATTTTACCCCCAATGGGGTAAAATCAGGTGTAGAGACTAAAGTTGCCTAGATACCGTGTAAATTATGGAACCTCTTTTGAGTTTGAGGCTCAAGGTCCAGAGGAGGTTGTTCCTGTGATGCAATCGCGTCATAAGATAGCTGGCATGGACGATGAGCGTGCTTTTATGCGTAGATCTGCGATGGAGATGTGCGAGTGGAACGGCAAAAATTATTATTATTGCACAAGAAAAACGTATGCGAATAGCATGATGAAAAATGGTTTACTAGAATGTGTTGATTAAATTTTAATATTTTGTTAAGAATGTTTTAAATATTTTACATAACGGAGATTTTGCATGGCATTACCCCCAATGGGACCGATGAGTCCTCCTCCCCCAACACTTGGCGGCCCTCAACCAAACATGGGTCCCTCGCCTATGCCTCCGATGGGTATGGGAATGCCTCCCCCACCTCCTCCGACACCTCCAATGGCGGCGCCGATGGCACCTCCGACAATCAATCCATCTCAAAATGGAGGTCAATCTTTTGGCGGTGATGCTGGTGGTCGCAAGACTTTCAGTCAGTATTTACAATCTATGAACACATCTTTTCCACCGACACCCACTGCTCCGCCTCCTATGTCTGGTGGTATTGGCGGTGGTGCGCCTCTCATGCCGCCTTTAGCGATGATGGGCGGGGGCGCTGTTCCGCGCCAAACGATGATTGGCAGAGAGCCGCATAGGTTAGCGTATATTAATCCTGGTGAAGAGATGATGCTTCGTGCATCTGGCGGCACTGGCGAACCTGGGCCTATGGGTGTTCCTGCTTTCCGTGGCGGTGGTTATGGATTTGGTGGTTTTGGTTCACCTGGCGAGGCTCCTGGTGGTGGTGAAGGTTATGGTTTAGGCGATATAGGCGGTGTAGGCCCTGGTGAAATAGATCCTGGCTTTATTGATGCGTTATCTGAAGCAGCTGTAGACAATAGTTATTTTGATGCTTTTGAGACGGATCCAGATAAACTAGCGGATCAAGTTGCTTTTGAATCTATAAGTTCTCAGGTTCCCGACATTATTGGCCCGAATGCGCCTGTTTCCAATGTTGATGCTCAAAATGCTGTTGCATTAGCGACAGAAGCGTTTGATCCTTATAAAGATGTTGTTGATTTTAATACAGCTTCGACGCTACCTTCTATTGAGTCGTCGCCTATTGCGACAGAAGATGTTGGTGTTAATACTTTAGATGAGGCTTTTTTAAATCAATACAACGATCCGAATCTTTCAGTAAACATTCCTGGCACAAACGTTAGTATGCCTGACGTTTCTTCTTTACTTGGCGGCGTTGTGAGGCCAGATATGATGCCTCCTGGTTTTGTTCCTGCGCCTGATGAGCCTAACTTTTTTGATATAGTGGGCAATCAAGGTATATCCTCAACATTAGGTGCGCCTATAGCGCCTGATTATGGTAATTTAAATATTGATATGGGTACAGATAATCTAGGCGGTGTTGGCGTTGGTGCTGAAGATCCTACTTTTGGTTATAACATTGATATGGAAAGTGATCCTTTCCCTGGCGCAAGTGCGTTTACAGGACTTGATGCTCAAATGCCAACTGGAATGCAAGATCCATCACAGGTTGCTACAGGTATTGTAGATTCACCTCAGTTAGATGAATCTGAAAGAGATGCTATTGTTGCTGCACAATTTGCAGATACTTTAAATCCACAAGGTCCTCCTGTTACTCCTGCATCTCCTCAGTTGTCTTCTATTATTGATCAAGACGCAGGTATGGGAGCAGCTATTGCAGCTAATGACGGGTTTAGTGCAACCGTTGGAAATCCTGTTACGGGAGCATCTGCTAATGTGCCTGATCTTGGTTTTGATTTTGGTGCGGGTGGTGATATGAACAATTTAGAAGCTTCTTCTCCATCTAATGTAGATCCTTTATCTAGTATTGATTTAAGCACAAAGGGCTTAGGCCCAGAAAGTAAATTAGATTTAAATACAGCTATGGATTTTGTAGATGATCGTATTGCTGTTCAAAAAGAAATTGATGATGCTGGCTTTAATCCTCTTAGCTTATTGCCATTTGGTAGTTTATTAGGAACTTCACCTAAAAGAAGGCAAAAAGCTATTACTGAAGTTTTAAATCAAAGTAGCGGTTCTGGTATATTTGGCACTGGTATAGGTGGTTCCACAGGTGTTCTTGGCACTGGCGCTGTTCAATTTAACCCTGTTTACGATAAAGATGGTAACTTTGTAGGTTCCCAAGGTGTTAACGCCAATGGTGAGACTGTGAGTTATTCTGGAGATATGCAGAGTAATAACGGTTATTTTGACGGTAATGGAGAAAATATATCAGGAGATATTGAAAGATACCAAGAAGATATAGGGGGTCAAGGCGCTCCTGGCGGTATTAACGTAAAATACAATCCTTGTCAGCCTGGTTTTGAGTTAGATCCAGAAACTGGCACTTGTGTTCCTATTGATGTTGTTGGCGGAGGTGGCGGTTCTTCTGAGATGACACCAATTATTAGACCGATAAAACCTCCTGTAACGACACCAGTAGAGCCAAATCCACAGCCCGCACCAGTTGTAAGTCCTGTTTTAAGAATGCCAAAACAGTTTAATATGGGCGGTGCGACTTCAGGATCCAACTTAGATGGTGCGATTAGTAGGTTACTAAGCTCGATGTCATGAATGAAATTAGCAAGTTTACAGATTTTTTAACGGATGAGGAACTTGCTACAGTAGCTCCTATGTTAGAACGCCTAACGACGTTGGACGATAGGGTTGAAAAACAAAAAGATTTCATGTCTTTTGTAAATCATGTGTGGCCTCAGTTTATTGAGGGGCGTCATCACAAGGTTTATGCTGAAAAGTTGCAAGCTGTGGCGGATGGTAAGATAAAAAGGCTTATTGTTAATATGCCGCCACGTTGTACTAAGAGCGAATTTGCCTCTTATTTGTTCCCAACGTGGCTTATGGGACGAGATCCTACTAAAAAAATCATTCAAGCGACCCACACGGCTGAATTAGCTGTTGGTTTTGGTCGAAAAGTAAAGAATTTGATTGATAGCGAGGATTTTAGGGACATTTTTCCTGATGTTAAGCTTGCATCAGACGCAAAAGCCTCTGGTCGTTGGAGTACTAACGGCGGTGGGGAGTATTACGCGGTTGGTGTGGGCGGTGCTTTGGCTGGCCGTGGTGCTGATTTGGCTATTATTGACGATCCAGTGTCTGAGCAAGACGCTTTAAGCGCTACTGCGCTAGATAATATCTATGAATGGTACACTTCTGGCCCAAGACAGCGTTTACAGCCAGGCGGTTCAATCATTATTGTGATGACAAGATGGTCTATTAGGGACTTAACGGCAAAAGTTTTGCAAAAACAGAGCGAAAAAGGTGCAGATAAGTGGGATATAGTGGAATTTCCTGCAATTATGCCCTCTGGAACCTCTTTATGGCCTGAATACTGGTCTTTAGAGGAGTTAGAGAGCGTAAAAGCTTCTATTCCTGTTGCTAAATGGAATGCTCAATATATGCAAAATCCCACTGCTGAAGAGGGTGCAATCATTAAAAGAGAGTGGTGGCAGATGTGGAATAAGGAAGATCCACCCCCTTGCAGCTACATTATTCAAAGTTACGATACGGCATTTAGTAAGAGCGACAGAGCTGACTACTCTGCTGTTACAACTTGGGGTATTTTTACTGAAGATGAGACAAATGAAGAACATATTATGCTTTTAGACGCTGTTAAAGGGCGTTGGGAGTTCCCACAACTCAAGCATGAAGCAAATGAGCTTTACAAGTTGTACGAGCCTGATATGGTTTTGATAGAGCAGAAGGGGTCTGGTATGCCGTTGACGCAAGAGTTGCGCCGGATTGGTATTCCTGTAACGCCTTTTACTCCGAGCCGTGGTGCAGACAAGTTTACGAGGATGCATTCTTGCGCTCCTGTGTTTGAAAGTGGAATGGTTTGGTGTCCTGATACGAATTTTGCTGATGAAGTTATGGAAGAATGTGCTTCTTTTCCCAATGGTGAACATGATGACTTGGCAGATTCGATGACACAGGCTATACTAAGATTTAGACAAGGTGGTTTTATTACAACGCCCACCGATTATGATGACGACGATGAATATGCTTATAGCAAACGCAGAGAGTATTATTAAAGGAGAATAAGATGGCAGATGTTAATCCTAGTAAATTGATTATGCGACTTTTACAAGAGATGGCAGAGGGAGAAGCTGTTGCCCGTGGCAATAGAGCTTCTGCAATGGAAGCAGAAGAATCTGGCAAAACATTGTCTAATCGTGACATGGACTTGATTAATATGGCATTAGGTAGGGGCGTTACAAAATCTGTTAGGCCAAGAGCTAGACCTCAAGGCATGATGTATGGTGGTGAGGTTAAAAAAGGCAAAGTTAAAAAGTATAAAGGCGGCGGTTGTGTTATGGCTGGTCGTGGTGGTAATTTTAAAGGAGTAAAGTAATGAAAGAAGATAGCGGTATGGTTAAGACACCTAAGACACCCACAGATGGCAACAGCCAAAATAAAATGGGTGTTATGACTCAATCTTATGAGAAAGTGAAAAAGGCTCCAATTGAGGGCGGAACTGGTGCGGGTAATGCTCGTGGTGGTGGCGCTGCTTTGCGTGGAACCAGATTTTCTGGCGTAAAATAATACTTGAAAAGGATTTTTAATGTTTCAAGTTTCGAGGTTGGGGTGGAGTAAGATAACTATGAGTGGTTACCTCCCTACAGTCATAGTTGGCGGATGCAATTTCACCTCAACACCTATATAGGAGATTTAAATGGCTATTGAAGATAATATGGGTCCAGGCGGTGTACCTGAAATACCTGTAGTACCAAACCAACAAGTTCCTGTTGAGGTGACTGAAATACCTGCTGACCCAGGTGTTTTTGAATTTAATGACGGCAGCGCCGTTATTGGCGAGTATGAATCTTCAGAAGATACTCCTCCGCAAATTCCTTTTGATGGTAATTTAGCAGAAGTTATGGAAGAAGACGCTCTTGGACGGCTATCGTCAGATCTTGTTGGATCTATTTTAGACGACTTGTCTTCAAGAGAAGACTGGGAAGACACTTATAAAAAGGGTCTTGAGTTTTTAGGAATGCAAACAGAAGACAGAACAGAACCTTTTGAGGGTGCTTCTGGGGTAATACACCCGCTATTGGCTGAATCAGTTACGCAATTCCAAGCGCAAGCTTATCGTGAGCTACTTCCAGCTTCTGGGCCTGTTCGAGCGCAAGTTATTGGAGCGCAGAACGAAATGCTTGTTAAGCAAGCAGAGCGTGTTAAAGATTATATGAATTATATGATTACTTATGAGATGGAAGAGTATGACCCTGAGTTAGATCAAATGCTTTTTTATCTTCCTGTAATTGGGTCTACATTTAAGAAAGTTTATTTTGATCCTTTAAAGCAGCGTGCCGTAAGTAAGTTTATTCACGCTGAAGATCTTATTGTTCCTTATGGAGCGACAGACTTAGCGTCTTCTCCACGCATTACGCATAGAATATCTATGGATTCAAACGAAGTTAGAAAGCTGCAGTTAGCTGGTTTTTATAGCGATATTGATATTCCTGAAGATGGTTATGGTGAGTCAGATTCAAATGAAGTTACTGAGTCAATTGATGACATTCAGGGCGTACATCCTTCTAACGCATCTCGTGATTTAGTTTTATACGAAATACATACATCTTTGGACCTAGAGGGTTTTGAAGATGTTGGTATGGATCAAGAGCAAACAGGATTAAAACTCCCTTACATTGTAACTATTCTTGAAGATAACAATGAGATATTAAGCATTAGACGCAACTATGATGAAATAGAACCTATGAAGCGTCAGAAACAATATTTTGTTCATTATAAGTTTTTGCCTGGTCTTGGTTTTTATGGCCTTGGCTTAACACATATGATTGGCGGTCTAGCTCAAGCTTCTACCTCTATTTTACGTCAGCTTATTGACGCTGGTACATTGGCTAACTTACCAGCAGGGTTTAAAGCGCGTGGCGCTCGTATTCGAAACGATGACGATCCATTGCAACCAGGAGAGTTTAGAGACATTGATGTAGTGGGCGGAGACTTACGCGGTTCTCTTATGCCACTGCCGTTTAAAGAGCCGTCAGGCACCCTTTACAATCTTTTAGGTACTTTGGTCGATGCCGGACGTAGATTTGCTTCTATGGCTGATTTAAAAATAGGTGAGATGGGTGGTGAAACACCTGTTGGCACAACAATGGCGATTATGGAGCGTGGTACAAAAGTTATGTCTGCAATTCATAAGAGATTGCATTATTCGCAAAAGATAGAATTTAAATTACTAGCTAAGATATTTGGTGAGGGCTTGCAGCCTTATCCTTACGCTCCGTCTATGGAGGTAGGCCCAGAAATTAAAGCACAAGACTTTGATCAACGTGTAGATGTTTTACCAGCCAGTGATCCTAATATATTCTCTATGTCGCAAAGAATTGCATTGGCTCAAAGTGAATTGCAGTTAGTACAGTCTAATCCAGAAATACATGGTGGACCACAAGGACTTTATCAAGCATACAGAAAAATGTATGAGGCTTTAGGTGTAACTAATATTGAGGCTATATTGCCGCCTCCACCGCCACCGCCTCCCCCTGTTAATGCTGCAAAAGAAAACCAAAACGCTCTTATGGGCCAACCATTGCAAGCTTTTCCAGAGCAAGACCATCAGGCACATATAGAAACACATTTAGCTGTTATGGCTACATCTGCGGTTCAAATGAACCCAAATGCTGTTATGGCTCTTCAAGGTCATATTCAAGAACACATTGGCCTTATGTCAGAAGCGCAAGCACAAGCACAGGTTATGCAGGGTATTCCACCTGAAGTGCAACAAGATCCACAGCAAATGGAAATGATGATGCAACAAATCAAACCACAAATTGATAAAATTGCAGCACAAATCATTGCAGAAACAACAGAACAGTTAGCGCAAGCTGTAACACCACCACCACAAGAAGATCCTCTTGTTGCAATTAGGCAACAGGAATTGCAAATTAAAGCTGCTGATTTACAACGTAAAGATAGTGAATTTGTAGCAAGGCAAGAAATGGAGAAAGAAAAAGAGCGTAATGATACTCTTATTGCTCAACAGCGTATTGATATTTCAGAAGATGCGTTGAAAGACAAAACTAGAATTGCAGAAGATCGCATTCAAACTCAAAGAGACATTGCTGAATTTAATGCTAGACAAAAGGGAATGAATTAATGGTTTCTTCTGTAAGACAAAAAATTATAGACCAAATAAGAACAGCAAAAAGAGGTGTTCAAAGTGCCGTTGAAAAAGGGGTCGAGTCCGCAAACGATAGCATACAACGTGTCCAAGCTGATATCAGAGGGGTATCCTCAGAAGCAAGCAGTAGCGATAGCGTTGAGCCAAAAAAAGAAGTCAAAAAAACAAAACCAAAAGCTAAAGCGAAAAAAAGTGCAAAAAAAAGCGCTGGGCGGAGCGATAAAAAAGTTTAGTCCAATATCAAGAACCCAGAGGTTTAAAGGTATTTTATAATTTTGTGGTAATATTACTTGTATTTCCCTAAAGATCCTATATTTTATCTTCAGGAGGTACTATGGAAGCTATAAGTTTAGCAGATTATCTACTAAAAAGTATTCGTGAGCGCGATGGTAGATTAAAAAATAAGCTTGCGGACAATTCGATTAAATCATTTGAAGAATATCGGTACGTTGTAGGCGAAATACGCGGAATGGCCTACGTTGAAGACGAAATTAAAACCGCGATGAAAGGTATAGAGCTTGACGATGACTAACAAAAAATTATTCGTCCCAGAACACGTTGCAAGAGCAGCGGCAAAAGACAAAAAAGTTTCTTCAGAACTACCAAAGCCCTTAGAAACAGCATTTGGTAAGAAGAAGGAAGAAAATAAAAATGAAAGTGACCCCTCTAATTTAGAGCCATCTGCCCTGGAAAGACTTCCACAGCCTACTGGTTATAGGGTTTTGATTATTCCTTACTATCCCAGCGCAAAAACAAAAGGGGGCATTATTGTTCCTGACGCTATTAGGGAAAAGGAAAGTTTTGCAACAGTATCTGCTTATGTCGTTAAATTAGGACCTGATGCCTATAAAGACGCCCAAAAGTTCCCAAGTGGTTCGTGGTGTTCTGAAAAGTCATGGGTTCTTATAGGAAGATATAGTGGAAATAGGTTCAAAGTGGACGGACTTGAGGTTCGTATCATAAATGACGATAATATTATTGCAACAATACTTGACCCCACAGACATTTCATATGTATAAAGAACAGGAGAGCAGGAAAAATGGCTATGAATGAAGAAGTTCGTGAAGAAGAAATTAAAGAAGATGGTTCTTCTATTGTTGAAATAGAAGAAGAAACAACTTCAGATGAGGTTGAAGCATCTACTGAAGAAAAAGAAGAAACCCGAACAAATGTTCGTGAAGATTCTAAAACTTCAGATGGAGATGAAGAACTAGCGTCCTTTAGTGACAATGTTCAACGTCGAATAAACCAGCTAACGGCTAAACGTAAGCAAGCTTCAGAAGAAGCTCAAGCAGCCTATCAATACGCCCAACAAAAAGAATTAGAAAACCAAAAGTTAAAACAAAGGTTGGGAAATTTAGATAAAGGCTACATGAATGAGTACGAAGGTCGTGTTGTTTCTCAGGAAACTCAAGCAAAACGTGCTTATGCAGACGCGCATGAAGCTGGTGATGTTGAGAAAATGGCAGAAGCACAAGCTGCAATTTCTCAAATAGCAATAGAAAAAGAAAGATTAAGAATTCAAAAAGCGCGTGCTGCTACAAATCAACAAGCAGCGCAACAGCAACAACAAATGCAAGCGCAGCAGCCTCAACAAGTGCAACAGGCTCCAGTTAATCAAGCACAAGAAGATCCAAAACTTAAAGAATGGCTTTCTAATAATGAATGGTTTGGAAAAGATCGTGTAATGACTCGCGCAGCGCAAGCAATACATGAACAATTAGTTTTAGAAGAAGCGTATGATCCGTCAAGTAAAGAATATTATTCTGAAATTGACAAAAGATTGCGTATTGAAATACCAAATAAATTTACAAAGGATGATAAGAAGAGCGCTCAGGCTATCACTCCTTCGTCTGGTAACGGACGGTCTTTAAAAAGTGGGCGGAAAAAGTCGGTTGAATTAACACCGGGTCAAGTCGCATTTGCTAAGAAAATGAGGATTCCTCTTCATTTATATGCAAAAGAAGTGGCTGAATTAGAAAAGAGGAGAGACTAATGGCAGATAGGACAGCACGCGATACAACAACGCGGGAGAATACACAAAGATCTCAAACATGGCGTCCAGGATCAGCTTTAGACGCTCCAGAACCCCCAATTGGTTATAAACACCGTTGGATACGCGAATCCGTAATGGAATTCGACGATAAAACTAACGTTCATAAAAAACGGCAGGAAGGATGGGACCTTGTTCGCGCAGAGGAATACCCAGATTATGTAGGACCAATAGTAGATGAGGGAAGAAACGCTGGCATTATAGGTGTTGGTGGTCTTGTTCTCGCTCGTATCCCCGTCGAAATGGCAGAGCAGCGGAATAGGCACTATCAAGGTGTCTCTAAAAATCAAATGGAAGCAGTGGATCGTGATTGGATGCGTGAAAACAATCCAGCCATGCCTAAACTTGCTCCACAACGTAAATCCTCTGTAAGCTTCGGCTCAGTCCGAAATACAGCAAAGAACTCTGAAGGAGAGTAAAAATGGCAAATCAAGATGCTGCCTTCGGTTTACGTCCTGTTGGTCGAATAGGGGGAACCCCTTTTACTGGTGGACAAAACCGATACAGAATCGCCGCAAACTACGGTACATCTATCTTCCAAGGTGACATGGTAATGCAAGTCACTGGCGGTGGTGTAGAGATACACGCCGATGGCGGAACAGTACCTATTGTTGGTGTGTTCAACGGTTGCACTTACACAGATCCTACATCTGGTGAGGTAACATTTAGTAACTATTACCCTGCAAGCACTAATGCTTCTGATATCATTGCTTTTATCATTGATGACCCTATGGTTGTTTTTGAAATTCAAGCAGATGCGGCATTTCCAATTGCAGATTTGTTGGGTAATTTTGATGTCGTATATACAAGTGCTGGAAGTACCGTAACAGGTATATCTGGTGCTGAATTGAAAGTAACTGATGGAGGAACTGCAACTTCGCTTTCTCTAAAAGCTATTGATATTTCTCAAGATCCTGAGAATAGCGATGTGGCATCAGCAAATACGAATGTAAAAGTAGTCATTCAAAACCATATATTCGGCGTCAAAGGCGCTGGGTTAGCATAAGGAGATTGAGTTATGGCTATATCACGTTCACAACTCGTTAAAGAGCTAGAGCCGGGCCTCAATGCCTTGTTCGGAATGGAGTATGCTCGTTATGAAGGCGAACACGCTGAAATCTTTGATACAGAATCCTCGGATCGAGCTTTCGAAGAAGAAGTGATGTTAGTTGGATTTGGCAACGCTCCAACAAAAACTGAGGGAGCTGGGGTCGATTTTGATGACGCTAACGAAGCATACACTGCTCGTTATTCGCATGAAACCGTCGCTTTGGCTTTTGCATTAACTGAAGAAGCAATCGAAGATAATCTATATGATCGTCTTGGTGCGCGTTATACGAAGGCTCTTGCCCGATCTATGGCACACACCAAGCAGGTTAAAGCGGCTGCTGTTTTAAATAATGCATTTAACTCAAGCTTCACTGGTGGAGATGGCGTAGAACTTTGTTCTTTAGTTCATCCACTTGGTATGGGTGGTACATTTGCAAACGAACCATCAACTCCAGCTGATCTTAACGAAACATCGTTAGAAAATGCTTTGATTGATATTTCAACTTTTGTAGATGAAAGAAATATGATTATTGCCCTTCGTGGAGCAAAAATGATAATTCCACCTCAGTTGCAATTTATTGCAGATCGTTTGCTAGAATCAACTTTACGTCCTAGCACAGCTGACAATGATATCAATGCAGTGAAAAATATGGGAATGGTTCCAGAAGGATATACTGTTAATCACTTTTTAACAGATCCTGATGCATTCTTCATTAAAACAGATGCTCCAAATGGCTTTAAACATTTTGAGCGTTCACCAATGCGTACAAATATGGAAGCTGACTTCGATACAGGTAACATGCGGTTTAAAGCCCGTGAGCGTTACTCGTTTGGATTCAGTGATCCTCGTTGTGTATTTGGGTCACCAGGAGCTTAATTGCTTTTGTTAATTAATCAAAAAGGCGGCTTTATGTCGCCTTTTTTTTAACTTAATTAGGAGAAAATTATGGATTGGATTAAAGGAAGATTAAAAGAGCCTTCAAGCTATGGAGCTGCGGCTGTCGTTGGTGTTGGTTTGGGCATTCTACTAACACTGCCAATATTAACTTGGGCAGGTATAGTTTGTGCTATATTTGGATTGGTTCTTAAAGAAAAATCAAGCGAATAAAAGAGTCTTTCTTTTTGTTAAAAGGTGGTGTATCGTAAAGATACCTTGACAGTCGCATTGGGCGATTGACATTTGCCAAGACAAGGAGATTGATATGGCTAATACAACATTTAGCGGTCCAGTCCGCTCTGAAACCACACTTAAAACGATAAGCAAGGATTCTACTACTGGAACAATTACAGAGGTTACCACAATAGGTGATGGCCCTGTAAGTCTTTCAGATGGTGACGTAACCTTAACTAACGCCACTCATAGTGGAAGAGTTTTGCTTGTCCCAGATGGTGGTCAAGATAATACTTATACATTACCAGCGCCAATTGCTGGATCTGTTTTTAGATTTGTTTATGCAGGTGGTGCGGCTGATGCAACAGATGCGATAATTGTCACACCAAGCAATACTAATTTTTATGTTGGCGGAGTAACATTTTTAGACACTGATAATGAAGTAAGTGCAGTATTTTCTGATGGTAACTCAAATAGCAGTATTCAACTAAATGTCCCTGCTGGGTTTGATGTTACAATTATTGGTAAAGATTCTACAAACTATCAAATCTTTGGAACTGTTACAGGTGCGACTGCACCTGCGTTTGCCGACCAGTAATAAAAGGTTCTAATTAAGGTAGGGGGAAACCCCTACCACTTTTATAAAGGAGAATAATATGGCTGATGCTGTAGCGACGCAGACACTCATAGATGGTGATAAAAAAGTAGTTCAAAAATTTACTAATATTTCTGATGGCTCTGGTGAATCTGCGGTTGTTAAAGTTGATGTAAGTGCTTTAGCTACAAATTCTCGTGGCGATGCTTGTACAGGTGTTGTCATAGAGGAAATATGGTGGCAGTGCATTGGAATGAAGGTTCAAATACTTTGGAATGCTTCAACTAATGTTTTTTGTATTGAACTAGGTGAAAATCAAAGTGGTAACCATGATTACACCAAATTTGGTGGTTTGCCTAACAATGCTGGTAGCGGAAAAGATGGAGATGTTCTTTTCACAACTGTAGGTCATACCAGTGCAGATACCTATACAGTAATTATGTCTATGCGGAAAGAGTATGGCTAAATCTAAAAAAGGCGAAATGCCTAAACGTAATAAGAAAAATTTCCGTCCCACAAAGTCTGGGGCGGGAATGACAAAAGCTGGTGTTAAAGCTTATCGAAGAAAAAACCCTGGTAGCAAATTAAAAACAGCTGTTACTGGTAAGGTAAAGCCCGGAAGTAAAGCAGCTAAAAGACGTAAATCTTACTGCGCTAGATCTGCGGGTCAAATGAAAAAGTTTCCAAAAGCGGCTAAAGATCCTAATAGTCGTTTGCGTCAAGCTCGTAAAAGATGGAAGTGTTAAATGGCAATAAGTCGTAGTAAAATGAAAAAACAAGTTACTAAGCCACCTCAAAAAAAAGATGATATGCCTAGAGGTTTAACTTATTTTAGAAAGGGTGGAGCCGCTTCAAAAAAATCTAAAGGTAGTAAAATATGCCCTTCTGGAAAAGCATGGGCTAAAAGAACATTTGATACTTATCCTTCAGCTTATGCAAATATGGCGGCTTCTAAATACTGCAAAGACCCTAATTACGCTAAAGGCGCAAAGGGCAAGAAAAAGAAGAAAAGCTAATGGGTGCGCTTAAAGATTGGGTAAAACAAGATTGGGTTCGCATCGGTACTGATGGGAAGATAAAAGGTAAGTGTGGTACTTCTAAAGATAAGAAGAACCCTGACCGATGTTTGCCTCGTAAAAAAGCTCAAAGTCTCTCTAAAGCAGAAAGAGCCAAGACTGCTCGTAAGAAAAAAGCAGCAGGAGCAAAAGGTAAAACTGTAGTTTCCAACACTAAAAAAGCAAAAGTTCGCAATATGAACAATGGCGGTGTTGTTGAAACAAAGTCTAAACGTAAATTTAATGGCAAAACTATACCAAAAACTGCTGTTGCAAGGGGTTGCGGTAAAGTAATGTCTAATCGAAGAAAGCGTACAAAAGGCGCTGTAAGCCAATCATAAGGAGTTTATCATGGCTATGAAGAAAAAAGGAAACAGAACTGGTGGCAAAATTCGTCGTATGTCTAAAGGTGGAGCAGCGGGCGGTAAGAAAATTCGTCGTATGTCCAAAGGTGGGGCTGCTGGTGGTAAAAAAGTTCGTCGCATGACAAAAGGCGGTGCGGCTGGCGGTAAAAAATCACTTACAGCAGCAAGAGCAATTCTTCCTTCTGGTTATAAAATAGTTAAAAAATAAAGTATGGCTTATTTGCACAGCAATATACCTTATTTTAAAGCATGGGTTCGTCGTGAATACACTCACAACCATGAGAATTATCACGGCGAATTTCTTCATGCTATGGTTATTGGTGTGACAACAATACCGAATAGATGTTTAAGTTTTCAGGTTATATTCACTGGGAATGAGGCTGAAGGAGAAAAAGAAGACACAGTACATGGTGGTGCTATGTGGGCGCGTATGCCCATAACTGCGCTTGTTGGTGACATTCCTTTAGAAGAATGGCCTGAGCCAATGGAAACATACGATGCACAACCTTGGGATTGTGCCTCTCATTATAACTCTGTTTATGTTATGGATAGAACTACTCCTTGCCCTTGGATGGCTAAAATAGATGGTCAAATGTATCCTGCAAAATATTTATTTACTGTAGACTACACTGAATCAGAAATAGCAGATGACCCAGCGCAACATAAACAAAACCATGTACTTCAGCTATTAGATGCTGGGGAATGGACAGGTAATGTTGTTGCGTTACCTAATAATCGTGTGCGTGTAACTCACCCTGCTTGGTTTCAAACAGGAGAAGGCGCTCCTGATTTTAAACCATCTCAACATATACACTATTCAAAAAGTGATTTAGACTATACACTAGATGTTAACAAGGTTTTCGATAACCTTTATAACGAGGAATAACATGACTGTATCAGGATCCAAAAATTTTGAATTAGACGTAGCAGATTATATTGAAGAAGCTTTTGAACGTTGTGGTTTAGAAGTTAGAACTGGTTATGATTTAAAAACTGCTAAACGCTCTATGAACCTTTTATTCGCTGATTGGGCTAACAGGGGTATCAATCAATGGACGATTGCACAAAGAAGTTTCACTGTTACAAGCAATGATGGTCAGTATGATTTAAGTGCCGATGTAATAGATATTTTATCTTTAGTAATACAAAGAGATAGCACAGATTATTCTTTAGACAGAATAAGTAGAGACGCTTATTTAAATATTCCTACAAAATCTACTCAAAGCAGACCTACCCAATATTTTTTAGATAGGCAAATAACACCAAATTTAAAATTGTGGCCTTTGCCAGATAATAGCACAGATGTTATATATTACGATGCTTTAATTCGTTTAGACGATGCAGATACATTCGTAAATACTGTTCAAGTTCCTTTTAGATTTTATCCAGCGTTAGCAGCTGGCTTGGCTTATTATATAGCGGTTAAAAAGGCTCCTGATAGAATACCTTTATTAAAACCAATGTACGAAGAAGAACTAGGTAGAGCCATGGATGAAGATAGAGATAGATCTTCTTTTCAAGTCTCACCTCAATTGAGAAGTTATAGATATGTCTAAGTATGCCTCAAATAAACGAGCATACGGTATATCAGACCGTTCTGGCTTCAGATACAGACTTAAAGATATGCGTAAAGAATGGACAGGTTTACTTGTTGGAAAAGATGAGTGGGAATCTAAACATCCTCAATTAGAACCAATTAGAACAAGGCCAGATCCTCAAGCTTTAAGAAATCCAAGACCAGAACAAAATTTAACTGAACAAAGATCATTACAGTATGGGTTTGATCCTGTTGGTTTTTTAGATATACCAGGAATAACTCCAGACAATAATTTAGTTTCTACTGGATCAGTAGGAGAGGTTACGGTGACAACAACATGAGTTTTACATTTACAACATTAAGAGAAGCAGTGCAAAATTACACTCAAAACAATGAAACATCTTTTATTGCTAATATGGGTACTTTTGTAGAATTATCTGAGGAACGTATTTTAAAATCCATTCAATTAAATGTTTTTAAAAAAAATGCAGCTGGTAATATGACTTCAGGAAATAAATATTTAGCTGTTCCTAGTGATTTTTTAGCACCTTTTTCTTTAAGCATTACAAATAGCAGTAGTTTTGAGTTTTTAATGTTTAAAGATTTAGATTTTGTTGAAAGTTATAATCCAAATCCAGCAACAACTGGTACGCCAAAATATTATGCACAATTTGATGTTGATAATTTTCTCATTGGGCCAACACCTGATAGTTCTTATGTTTCTACATTAAGTTATTTTTACAGACCAGCTAGTTTAACTGAAAGCCAATTAACGTTAACAGTAGGGGCAACTGGGAGCTTTACAAACGGTGAAAAAATTACTGGCGCAACAAGTGGTGTAGTTTCTACTATTAAAGCTATTCCAACTTCTACTACGTTTACGATTTTAGTTCCTTCTGGTACGTTTACAGATGGAGAAACAATTACTGGAGCAACAAGTGGAGCAACAACGACTGTAACCTCTACTGGAGCTGACACAACTATTAGTTGGTTGAGTGAAAATGCTGAAATAGCGTTGTTATACGGCACTTTAATAGAAGCAAGTGTTTATATGAAGGAGGAGCAAGATATTATGGCTATGTATAGCTCAAGATTTGCAGAGGCAATGTCAAGGTTGAAAAATCTTGGAGAAGCTAAAGAAGTAACAGATCAATACAGAACTGGTGAAATTATAAGGCAGAAAACATAATGTTAACAAATTCACTTAGTATGTCAAATGACTTTTCTGTAACAGTAGAAACCACTAATAATAGAGGTTTTACTCCAGAAGAAGTAGCGGTTCGTTGCGTTAACAGAATTATAGGAATTTCTGATAATGCTCCACCTGCTATTAGAGACCAAGCTAACGCTTACAGAAAAGAATTAGAAGCAATAGTTGCAAATTATATGCACCAGGCTATTAAAAGTGATAGAACTACTGTATATAACGCAATTAGAGATTCTGGAAACCCTAAACTAGCAGAATATATAAGGAGAATGTGATGGCTTTTACTGGTAATTTTTTATGTACCTCATTTAAACAGGAGTTAATGGAAGCAAAACATAACTTCTTAGCTTCTGGGGGCAATACTTTTAACATTGCTTTGTACACCAATAGTGCAAGTTTTACAGCAGCAACTACTGCATACACAACTAGCAATGAAATAAGTGGAACAAACTATAGTGCTAAAGGACAAGCACTTGGGAACGTTAATCCAACAACAAGTAGCACAACAGCGTTTACTGATTTTGCAGATGAAGTTTTTTCAAACGTAACTATATCAGCTGTTCGAGGTGCTATGATATTTAATGATTCAGCGTCTGGAGACCCTAGCGTTTGTATCTTAGACTTTGGTGCAGACAAAGCAGCAAGTTCTGGTGATTTTACAATTGTATTTCCAACAGCTGATGCGAGTAATGCGATAATTAGGATCGCCTAATGTCTATCAATAATGTTGCAGCATTCCAAGGGTGGAACAGCTCTATACAGGGATGGAATACTGGAACATGGAACACTAATGTTGCCTTCCCGGTAACAGCTACTACAGCTATTACTGGTGTTGCAACTACTGGAGACGGTGTAATTGGTGTTACGGGAACCAGTGCTACTGGTGGCGTTGGCTCTGTAACCGTTACTGGTGAAGCAAATATCTCCGTCACGGGTGTTGCAGCAACATCCGCTTTAGGTAATACATTTGAGACTTTAAATGGCGTTTCTTCCACTGGGGCAGTTGGATCTGTAACTATTACAGGAGATGCTTCTGTTTCAGTCACAGGTGTTAGTGGCACAGGGGTGATAGGTTCTTTAAGAGCAACATGGGGTCAAATAATACCAGATCAAAACGCAAATTATCAAGAGCTTGTGCCAAATCAAAATCCGAGTTACAATAATGTAACTCCTTCTCAAACTCCGAATTGGGAAACCGTAGAATATAAAAATACTATAGCAGCATAGGAATTACAAAATGGCTAGTACATACGTTAATAACCTCAGACTAGAAGAAATAGGTTCAGGAGAGCAATCTGGTACATGGGGTGATACAACAAATACAAACTTAGAAATAATAGGCCAAGCAACAGCCTGGGGAACCAGAGCCATTGCAAACGCCTCAACAGATAACATTACAATTGCGGACGGTGCGTTAGACGCAGACAGGTGCCTTGGGTTAAAACTAACAGGTGGCGGTCAAGCGTGTACGGTTACACTTCTGCCAAACACAAGTTCCAAAACTTGGTTCATGTATAACGCAACCAGCTACACACTAACGTTTACTTGTGGTAGCGGTGCTAATGTAGCGATTCCAGCAGGACAGACCAAGGTTATTGCAACGGATGGTCTGGGTTCGGGTGGCGTGGTTCACGATTTACTTACAGAAGTTAATTTCGCTGGAGATGTATTTGTAACAAACACTTTAAATGTGGCAGGTGACACAGCCGCTGGAGATGCGGCAGCTATAGGTTACACTGCTGCTGAAGGGTTAATACTTACAGGCCAAGGTAGCACCAACGATGTAACAATTAAGAATGACGCTGATGCTGATGTAATAGAAATACCTACTGGTACAACTAATGTAACTGTAGCTGGTAACTTAGGTGTAGGTGGTACTGTTACAGGCACAGGCACATCTGTATTTGCCTCACTAGACATCTCAGGTGACATAGACGTAGACGGCACTACAAACTTAGACATAGTAGATATTGATGGTGCAGTAGACATGGCAACTACTCTTCAAGTTGATGGTGTAGCAACCTTTACTGGTAGAGATATTCATAGTGGCGGTATTACTATTGCTAATGATGGACAAATTGGTTCTGTTGGAGATGCAGATGCTATTGCTATTGCTTCAAATGGACAAGTTACATTTACACAAACACTTATTGGTACAGCACTAGATATTAGTGGTGACATAGACGTAGACGGCACAACTAACCTAGATGTCGTGGACATTGATGGTGCTGTAGACATGGCTTCTACGTTAACACTCGCTGGTAATGCAGACTTTAATGGCGATCTTGATGTAGATGGCACAACTAACCTAGACGTGGTGGATGTAGATGGTGCAGTTAACT
>Ga0208644_1001559_pt1 | contig 19072 bp, 37 predicted proteins | sample VirMetDEL_Nov_18_FD_184517 | JGI IMG/M metagenome (GOLD analysis project Ga0208644, IMG submission 184517) | Aqueous microbial communities from the Delaware River and Bay under freshwater to marine salinity gradient to study organic matter... | ecosystem: Environmental > Aquatic > Marine >... | reverse complement strand
CTTTTCAACGTGTTAGGGGCGGACCCGCCATAGGCGGGTCCCGTCTTAACCCTTTGAAAACGTTGATAAACAAAGTTGTTGATTTGTGTGTAGGTTGGGCCTATACTCTTAACAGTTGAACAGGAGAACGACATGACGGATGACGAATTTAATTTGATCCACGATCAGTTGGCCGCCAATGCAAGGCGCGCGAAGCGCGCGCTGGAAAAGGCAACCCCGCGCACGCTGGATGCGCATACGCAGGAAAGCTGGGAATTGCGAAAGGTTCTCATTCAAGAGAAGATGCTGGCCGATCAGGCCATCGAGATTCTGGAAAGAACGGCTGGATGAGGTGAAAGGCAGGGCTGAAAAGCCCTGTCTTTTCAACGTGTTAGAGGGAGACCCGCCATAGGCGGGTCCCGTCGTAACCCATTGAAAACGTTGATAAACAAAGTTGTTGATTTGTGCGTAAGCTGGGTCTATACTCTTAACAGTTGAACAGGAGGACGTGGTTATGGCTGATAAATATTGGGACTTGCTTGAGATGCTGTCTGCTACAATTGGCGGTAGATTCGATCCTTTTGCGCTGGAGACTCTTTTTGAGACTCAGGTAGAATATAACTTGACACAGTGGAGGCATCCGTACGCAGACAAAGCGTTTTGGGCGAAACGTTATTTGATAGACATGCAAAGGCTTCGCACTTTGCGACGAACCTGCAAATTGCGATAGGACGAAAAGCAGGGCTGAAAAGCCCTGTCTTTTCAACGGGTTAGGGGTGGACCCGCCTATGGCGGGTCCCGTCGTAACCTATTGAAAACGTTGATAAACAAAGTTGTTGATTTGTGCGTAAGCTAGGTCTATACTCTTAACAGTTGAACAGGAGGACGTGGTTATGGCTAGCTATATGGAACTGCAAAATGCGTGTGAGACTCTGGGTTTGCAAAATCCGCATGCACTGCTGACAACTCTGAGCGATGCTCGCGATATGTGCACTAAGATGGCTCATCATCTTCGTGAAGTGACGGGCAAGCCAAGCACCTATGCGGAGGATGTTATGCGACTGAATCAACAGATCCGCCAGCTTCGCCGTAAGCTGCGCTGACATTTGAAGGCAGGGCTGAAAAGTCCTGTTTTCTCAATGTGTTAAGAGCAGACCCGCCTATGGCGGGTCCCGTCGTAACCCGTTGAAAACATTGATAAACAAAGTTGTTGTTTTATGGTTTTTTATGGTATAAGATACTTAAAGTTAATCAGGAGGACGACGACATGACCGGTTATGTGGAATTTAGCAACGCACTGGCGCAGGCACTTGGTTCGAATTTCACGCCTTACACGCTAAAGCGTGCACTGGAGGACAGGGCAGAACAGTATAAGGAACACTGGAGGCATCCTCACGCGAATAAGGGATTTTGGGCTGATCGGTATCTGCGGGAGGCTCAGAGGATTCGCAAATTGCGGAAATTCTGTAACATGAAAAGGAGGGGCTGAAAAGCCCTGCCTTTTCAATGGGTTAGGGGCGAACCCGCCTAAGGCGGGTCCCGTCGTAACCTCTTGTTTTTGTTGATAAAATTAGTTGTTGTTTTGATTGTTTCATATGCTAATATGGTCATTCATAGGGAGATAAAGAACATGGACAAGACTTACACGTTCAGGGTGTACCAAAACGATACATTTATTCGTTTGATTAAAGTGGTAGCATCGCACTACAATCAAGCGTTTGCTAGAGCATTGAATCAGATTGATATTTCAGAATCGTTAGAAGATATGTAGAAAGTCGATGTAGAAAGTCGATGTAGAAAGTCGATGTAGTAAAACGATGTACTAAAACGATGTAGGAAAACGAAATGTCTTTTAGAGCAGTAATTTTATGTTTAATAGTAAGTTTATTTATACTTGGTTATATTTCATTTATTAATAATAATTATGGAAAAAATTATTACAAAGATTTTCAAAATTTTGAAGATTATGGAATACGAGAACAACATGATATAAATGTTGCACGGCAACTAGAAATAAATAGTATGCAGAGTTTCGAGGACTCGGGATACAGTGCTATTAGGCATTCTGATGATTTTGCATCAGGTATCGGTATTAGTGCAAATGGCAATATCACTATTGGGGGATTTTCTGCTAGCGGATCGCCTTCTATAGGAGGATTTTAATAACCTTTTCAATATGTTAAGGCCGGACCCGCCATAGGCGGGTTCGATCCTAACCATTTGATTTTGTTAAATAAATTAGTGCTTGCCTAAAAGATTATTTTTTAATACTATAACAATAGGAAAAGGGAGAAAAGTAATGGCTGTTAACATTCAGAAGCAGGTTGATGCAGTAAGAAATGACACATCTCTTATGTCAGGTTTGCAATCGCTTATGGACACTGTGTTGAAGGACACAAATTACGAAGTATGTCTTGATGAGATTATTCTCGGAATTATCAGTGCCCGTGGCAATCTGAGGTCTACTCGTCCTGAAAACGGATATGCTGCTTACTTGTGGCGCATGGTGGCTTTCATGATCAGCGACAATCGTGCCCACAATTGCATTCCTTGCATGGCTGATCTGTATATTCCTATTGAAGATAGGGAAATAAGGAATCAGGTTATTGCAATTCTGGATACTCTCGACAAGAGAATCGTGGACCAATTCAAGCCCTCTGAATGTACTGGTTTGAAAGCGTGGAAAGGTCTTCTGATCTAAAAATAAAGCAGGGCTGAAAAGCCCTGCTTTTTCAACGTGTTAGGAGTGGACCCGCCTATGGCGGGTTCCCTCGTAACCCATTGAAAATACTAATGAAATTAGTTATAGATAATATCGTGTAAGCACTTTATAGTCTTATCAGTCGCAAAACAGGAGAATGACATGATTGAAATTAGCAATTCCATTTACAATTATGCAAACGATTATCCGTGCGATATGCCGGATGATTTGGCGTCGCTAATAAATAAGCTGTATTCATCTGAAGGTAACATTTCTGCTCTTGTGCAGGAAAAACAAGAACCTCGTATGAAATGTCTTCGAGTGTCTCTTTCAACCATAGTTGAGGAGTATTTGGGTACTACAAAATTCTATTACGTCAAGTTACACTTTACGGAAGCTTACGAAAGTGAGCAAGTAAAGAGTTTCATTGATGAGGCATACCCAGTTCAGAGATGTATGCATTCTTATGATTGTTGCGGATATACGTATTGTCAAGGGGCTGATGTTGTAGGAATGCAACCTTATACCTATTCATCAGAGAACTTGAAAGCCTCTTGTGAGTGGATCATTTGCGTAAAGTACGTGCAAAACGTATAACAGAAGGCAGGGCTGAAAAGCCCTGCTTTTTCAACGTGTTAGGAGTGGACCCGCCTATGGCGGGTTCCCTCGTAAGTTACTGTTTTACCAGCTAAAATTAGTTATTGTTTTATTCTTAAAAATGCATATACTTTTAATTGTTGAAACAAACCAAAGGAAATGGTTATGCGTAAGAATGATCGTATGGTTCTCCGCCACACTGCCGCTGGTTCCACTTTTCAGGCGCAGGGTATGCCGTGGCCACAAAACGTGGACATGGGCAAGCCGCTCGACCGTGAAACGGTCTCGGGTATGTTCAAGAAGGGTCTGGCAACCTCCAATTGATGTCAGGGCGGGGCTGAAAAGTTCCGCCTTTTCAATATGTTAAGGCGGGACCCGCCTATGGCGGGTTTTACCTTAATCTGTTGATATTACTAATGAAATTAGTTCTTGTTTTATTGTTATATATCATATAGGGTACTTAAAGTTAATCAGGGGGACGACATGGAAAACGAAAAAAGTTTGGGCGACATTATCAAAGATGCTCTCGGTACCTCGGAAAATCCTACTTATCAGGAGGATGTTCTGGACAATGCAGATTTGGCAGTGGATTATGATGATGTTGTGACATCTCGGGAAGATTTTTTGATTTTGGATTATATCAAAACTTTTTATCCTGATTTTTACCTCAACGTCAAATTCGCAATTACCAATAATACTCGGGATTTGTTGTCTCGGGAGATTAATAACTATAGGGCTGTCAAGAAAATTTTTGGACATAACAAGATTGAAATGGTCAAGTTTGTTCGAGAAAATCTTAATTGCGGTTTGCGGGAAGCAAAGTTTTACGTGGAAAACAAGTGAGAAAAGCAGGGCTGAAAAGCCCTGCCTTTTCAAGGTTTTATGACGGGACCCGCCTATGGCGGGTTCGGTCCTAACCCGTTGAAAAGGCTAGGGTTTTATCCCTAGCCTTTATCAGTTACGCGGCATCCTTTTCGCTTGACTTCTCAAGCTCATTGATCTTCGTTTCAGCCGCAGCGATACCCTTCCGCAATCCTGCAATCGTGCCGCGACGATTCACCATATCCAGCATTGCGGCCTCAGCTTCCCGCTCTGCGACCATTTCCATCACAACCGACGCGGGATAATCGGGAAGATACTTCGCCAGTCCAACCCACGGCTTTTCTGCCCCGGTTTCATCCGCTGGATCAGCAGCCATCACCACGCGGTAACAGTCACCGTATGCCTTCAATTCGGCTTCCGTAGCCGAGTCGCCCAGATGCTGCGCAATATACCGCTTGAGCGCGGCACTCGTGCCGCTCTGCGAACCAATAGGGACCATAAACGCGGTATTGGGTTCGATTAGATCCGCGAACGGCAGATCCTTGATGCGGCCCTGCTTCGAGGAACCGGCCTTAGTGAAATCAAACTTGACAATTGAGGTGGTCATCACGCTTTTCCTTTTCTGCGTTTCAACTGTTAAGAGTATACGCTTATTTTCTGCCAAAACAACAACTTTGTTTATCAATGAAATCAATAGGTTAGGGGCGGACCCGCCTATGGCGGGTTCGGTCTTAAGTCGTTGAAAAGTGGGGGCTTTTCAGCCCCCACTAGTTCAGGTGGACAGGCGAGAATCGCCAGACGGACAGCGAGTAATTTTGCCGCCCGAGTCAAGAAATTTCTGTACCGCGCGAGCATTTTCGGCGCGAATTTCAGACTTGGGCTTTGTATCGGATGGGCGAGAGTAAATCCCAAACTTCATGTCAAGTTCCTTTCGTGATCAACTGACAAATACATAATAGCTGGTTCGCAGAGGTAAACAAGAACTTTGTTTGTCAATATTTTCAACAGCTTAGAAGTGGACCCGCCATAGGCGGGTTCGGTCTTAAGTGCTTGTTTTTGTTGACAAAATTAGCGCTTGTTTTCATTTCTAGGACATGATAGCATGGTGTTGCGACGTTATTAGATAGGGCAGAGTGTGACAAATCGGCCACACCTACTTGCAAGTGAGAGTTATTATTACTATGTAGTAAAACGATGTACTAAAACGATGTAGTAAAACGATGTAGTAAAACGATGTAGTAAAACGATGTAGTAAAACGATATTATAAATATAGTAGTAAATCTAGTATTTTATTTTTATCTACTATACTATCAAAAATAATATTGGTCGTATTTTTACCGTGATTTTGTGCTATATTTTGTGCTATTTCTATATTTTTAGCAGTATAATAAATAACGAACTTCTCGTTAGTGCTAGTTCTAAAGAAAGCTATATATTCATTCATAATTATTATCTTCTATAATCTCAGGCCCGTTATATTTACACACATGATCAGGATCAGCTTTAGGTCCAAATACTACAGTATCCTCCTCCATAAATTCTGCAACCGCTCTTTTATCGTGAGTAATATGAATGAAAGTAGGGGGTCCGAATACTTTTATCGCTCTAAAATATTCATCGCCTCTAAACCCTACAAAATGAACACTATGCATCATCACCTCCTGTTGTTATGCTTATAATAACATATATCTATCGTAAGTCAATAAGTAATTTACGCAATGATTTCAAACACTTACAATTTGACCCGCCATAGGCGGGTTTAGTCCTAACCATTTGTATTTGCTCAACAATTTAGTCCTTGCTATCTCGACAATTATTTGATATTATACTCTTACAGTTTGGAAATGGAGAAAACAAATGACCGTAGCAGTAACTTGTGATACCGAAACAAAGGCCAATTCTTGGGTTGCTTATTTCCGTCACATTGGTAAAACGTGTGATATTATCAAAGTTTTGGGCGCATATATCGTAATCCGCTTGTCGTAAAAAGTAAGGCCGCTTGCTGGAACTGGTAGACAGACCGGACTTAAAATCCGTTGGGCGTATGCCCGTGTGGGTTCGACCCCCACAGCGGCCACCACTTTTTGGAGAAATAAAATGCAAACTTTTGACTACTGGTTTGAAAACGAACAAGGCATAGTTGAGAATGCTATTGAGGCAGAAAACTATGAGGACGCTGTAAAGCAGTTAAAGGAAAAGTATCCTAACGATCAGGGATCAGATGGTCAACTTTTCTGGTCTGATGAGTCGGACAATGAAGTAGAAAAGTTTATTGATTGGTGATGTAATGTATACATTAACTGTTGATCCTAGTTTTACGTATCATCGGCTTTTTCGAAACAAAATCTAATAAATTTGAGGAGGTACTAATGAACGCTTTACAGAAAACTTACAATGTCAGGAATGTTACTCATTCCAAACAGTTTGATAGTTATGAAAAAGCTATGGACTGGTGTAACAAGTTAGAACAGGCCGGTAATCTTAATGGTGAGGTGGCGTTAGAAAGTAACGGCAAAGGGACATGGAAAGTATATTGGTAAGGGGGTAAAACCCCTTACTTTTCAAAGGGTTATAGGCGGACCCGCCTATGGCGGGTTTGATGTTAACCTCTTGAAAACGATAACAAAATTAGTTCTTGTTTTCTACGTATAATTCTATATACTTCTTTTTATCGGCTTGGAACGGTACATATAAACGGTAGATTTCCAAGTAACCTACCAAAGCGAGTGCATACAGGTTGAGGGGCGGTCTCAATGCGAAGCGTAGCGTGGGATGCACATTAATTCGGAGAAAGATGATGGCTAAAAAGAAAAAACTTACGAACAAGGAACGGGCAGAAATGCCATCACTTTTCGGGTACTCTGGCGTAATTGCTATGCAGCATGTTGAGAAAAAGCATAAGCATAAGAAAAAGTACGACAGACGTTCTGAAAGAAAAAAATACTATGATTGAGTATTTTACTGCGGAAAACATAATTCTAGTGTTGGTTTTGTTAGCAGCTATAGGAACATTGTGGACGGGTTGGAAATAAGGAAATAATAAAATGAAACATGATAATAAATACTATAAAAACAGATTCAGAACAGATACTATGCTTGTAGGAAAAATTCTTTATTTCACGGGAGCCTTTAGGCTATATAAGAATGGGGATGTTTTAAGTATTTTATTTATAAAGTGGCACCCTATTTCTTGGCTAATGCTTTTTGTTGGCTCATTTATGTTTGGGTTTTCAGAGTGTTATGAAGAAATGTTTACGGTTTCAGAATATCATAAGAAAAAAGGAATTGAATGGTTTTCGATTTGGGATAAATAAGTTCCTGTAGTTCAGTTGGTTAGAACCGGCCGCTCATAACGGTCATGTCGGGGGTTCGAGTCCCTCCGGGAACACCATTTTACAAAAGACAGGGCGTAAAAACCCTGTCTTTTCAATGGTTTATAAGTGGACCCGCCATAGGCGGGTTTGACATTAAAGCATTGAAAACATTGAACAAATTAGCTCTTGTTTTCACAATCTAGTTGTGGTATCGTAACAAGCTAATAACAGAATGAGGCTAAAGAGACTGAGAATGATTATCATTTGCAGATACGATTATGCTTGCAATACGTCCGCATTCTGATATACTGCAATTCATAACAAGTAATAAAGCGAAGTAATAAACCGAAGTAAAAAAGCGAGGTAATATGCAGGAATATTTGAAGCCAGAAAATTTAGGTGAGAAAACAGGTATATGTCCTGTTTGTAGTATAAATTTGTATGGTACTAAAGTTAAAAAAATTGGAGTTAATACAGTAGTAGGCGAGCCTATTGTAATGCCTTGTAACGTAAGAGGACAGGAATTGCTTGAAGGTCAGGAAGTTAGAAAATCTACTGATCGTGATCCTGCTAGATATAACTGCCCCTTTGAAGACGGAAAAGAAGTGTCGGATAAGTTAGATATTACTTTACGTCTTAGCGGCGGTAACGAGAGCGGAGGAATTATTTAAACCGCGCTTAGCTCAGCAGGATAGAGCAGCGGATTTCTAATCCGCTTGTCGGGGGTTCGAGTCCCTCAGCGCGGGCCACTTTTAATAAAGAATAAGATGAAAATTATAAGGGGGTAAAACCCCTTATTTTTCAATGGGTTATAGATAGACCCGCCATAGGCGGGTCCGGCCCTAACCCATTGATTTTACTAATGAAATTAGTTATTGCTTAAATTACCGAATACGGTATATTCACCATGACAACAAAGGAGAACATATGTCTATTACAGCAGCCGAACACCACGAAATTCTTAAGAACGGTACTAAAGGAGAGCAGAGAAATGCTCTTAATAGTATGGTAGATGATTTTTTGAATGATGGGGGAGTCATTCAAAAAATTAGCAACGATGGGAAATCCAGCACTTATTGGGAACGTGATCTGGATACTGGAATCATGGAGAAAGTTCTGTAATGCCTTATATTACTAAAGAAGATCGAGTAGCCCCGATCAAAATTCAAAGTAACACTAGGGCAGGGGTTGCAATAAGTGTAGGTCAATCACTGAACAGTGGTGCGGAACTTAACTATTTTATCACTGAAATGGTTAATAGTTATCTTAATCAAAAAGGTTTGCGATATTCAAATATTTCAGATGTAATAGGTGCTTTAGAAGGCGCTAAACTGGAATTTGTTCGTAAGGTCGTGAATCCTTATGAAGAAAAGAAAGAACAAGAAAACGGCGGAATTTATAGCGTCTCTTAAGGATATACAAAGATAAATAAGGGTGTAAAAACCCTTATTTTTCAAACACTTACAGGCGGACCCGCCATAGGCGGGTTCGACCCTAACCCATTGAAAAGGCGAGGCTTTTTAGCCTCGCCTTTTTTGTTGGTTCAATGGCGTTAGCGAACCTTCGGCTGAGGAAGCTCAACTTCGTTGAACTCCGCAAACCGCGTAAGATCGGCAATAGTACCATTGGACATGGTGCCAAGAGTAAAATTCATCTGATCCTCAATCGCCTTAACAATTTCAGACTTCAGAAGAACGGGTTCCTTTTCCTTAGCGACCTTTTCCTTAGCAGGAGCCACATACAGCTTTTCAGTCGTAAGTTTGGCCACGACACGACGCCAAGCATCCTCAGAACCGATAATTTCCTCAGCAATTTTTGCCGCCACCTTCCGAGAATTTTCATTCTCATCCCGTGCTTTCCAAAGATCAATAGCCTTAGCCGTGCTATCGGCATCCCACTTAAAATCACTCATTTGGTAATTCCTTTCTGTTTTACCGTTTCAACAAGAACACTATATAGGATGGTGCCAAGGAAAACAAGAATTAAGTTTGTCAATGTTTTCAAGGGGTTAGCGTCAGACCCGCCTATGGCGGGTTCGGCCCTAACCCCTTGTTTTTACTAGCAAAATTAGTTCTTGCTAACCTCCTGATTTTTCTATAGGATAGGCGAGTTAAGTGTGCATCTAGTAAAAGGAACAAAAAGTATGGGGAAAAGTATTTTCCTGTTAATCGACACTGAAACCACAATTCACGATCATGTAGCTGACTTTGGGGCTATTGTATGTGATCGAAAGGGTAACATTCTTAGAGAATGTCGTGCGCTTGTAAGTGATTTTTGGGAAAAGGAAAAGTTGTTCTATGACGTAAGCGCCAAAGATACTATTTGGTCACAGAAAGGATTGGAGCGTAGAACTAACAACTATTATGAAATGCTGGAGAATGGTCAGCGATCATTGCACAGTGTTAATGCCATTAATAACTGGCTTATGAAAGTTGTTGCGGCATATAAGAATATACCTATTCTGACTGCATACAATCTGCCGTTTGATTTGGATAAATGCAAAAAATCAGGTATTTTGCTAGAAGCGTTCGAGAATAGAAAGTTTTGCTTGTGGAATGCTGCGGCTAACCATTACGCGCACACTAGAGAATTCAGAACATTTGTGTTGCAAGGTCATCACTTCAATGCTCCTACTAAGTTTGGGAACATGACTTACAAGACAAACGCCGAAGTTATGGCGCGTTATGTGAAGAATGATCCTAGTATGGAAGATGAGCCGCATACAGCGTTTGAAGATGCAAAATACTATGAACTGCCTATTTTGACTCATCTAGCAGATGAATGCAGACTTACAGAAAAGGATTTGCTTAGGAAAGGTAAAGGGTACAATTGGAGGGACTATCAAGTAAGGGACCACTTTAAGGCAAAGTAAGGAAACATATGAAATACACTGAAGCACTTACAGAACGTCTAAAAGCTGAGTATCTTGAGAATAGGCGTCAAGGCTTAACTAATGAAGAAGCTATTGATGCAATTCTAGCTATCTCAGAATTTTCGGATAAAACTGTAAAAAGTATCCGAGCAAAGTTAGGTAGTATGAAAGTTTACTTTCCTAACGGTGAAGTGAAATCAACTAACAAAACTTCGTTAGTCGATGAATATATGACCATGATCGGGCTTCCAAAACGTCATTTTGAAGCTATTAGCAGGCTAAATAAAGACACTTTGGAAGATATGATTGAACTAGAAAAGGTGAGACGAAATGTTACTGAATGATGACCAAATCAAGATTTACAGTGCAGGGAAAACGTGGGCCGCGCCCACGTTTCAAATGCTTAGAGATAAGCATAATTACAATATCATCGCTAGATGGATTGATGTGCAGAAGGTGCTGAAAGGTCCAGAAGATACGTTTGCCGCAGAAACTCATAATGATGAGGATTACAAGCGTAAAATTTGGGAGGAAGGCTGTAAGCAGGATTGTCTAAATGCTGACATGGGTTTTATGTTCGTGACGCCTGAAGATGGTAACATGCACTCCGGCTCACTTGTGGAACTTGGGCATATCACTGCTTTTGGTAAGCCGGTGTATATCGCGGGAACTTGTGAAAGTGTGGAACCTGTCGGAAATAGTGATAGGGCTTGGCGTAGCCAAAGTTGCGTATATTGGCGTCCCGAATTAACTGATCCTGTAGCTGCTATTGCTTGGGCTGTAGAGCACTACAAAACTAACTATACGCATCAGTGGATGCATAATAGAGCGTTGGGAATTTTCAATGCTGTAGAAGCTGAAAACTTGCGTAATGATAGGCACTTTATTCCGCAAGTTGCAAACTCTTAATTGGAAAGCAGGGCTTAAAAACCCTGCTTTTTCAATGGGTTAGGGCCGGACCCGCCGTAGGCGGGTCTTCCGTTAACCCCTTGATATTACTAATGAAATTAGCTCTTGATTATGACCTAAAAATAACCTATTATGCAATCTCAATCACAGAAAGGAATACGGCTATGAATCATACTAGTTCGGAAAATATTGTCATTGGGTTTGTATTTTGTGGGCTTGCACTAATGCTTACTGCCTTTGCTGCTTTTATTACTCATTTGTGGTGGATTATCACTTATGCACTGCCTAACTTGTCCACTATTTCCGCAGGTGAAGCAATTATTTGTTTTGCAGGATTGTTTCCTCCGCTTGGTGCTATTCATGGTTTTGTGATTTGGTTCACTTAAAAGATGAGAACAGATAAGTTAGATAACCTTTTAGCAAATTATGCTGGAGCAGGCCCTTCTCAGTTTAATTTCGATCTACAGGAGTCTTTTAATGCTGAATATCCAAATGAAGAAAAGTTAACACAAGAAGAAATTGACTATTTTTACGCAGAAGTAGATACTTGTATAGGGTGTGGATGGAATTTTTATAACTCTGACCTTGTCTATGATATAAGTGGTAACGGATACTGTTATTCGTGTGATCCTGATATAGAAGAAGAGTAAAATCAAATGCTGTTGCAAATAGTCTTATCTTTAGGAACTCTTGTTACTATATATCTTTTATCTAAAGGTAAGGTATATTCTGGTAATATAGCAGGGATGGTTGTTACTGTATTTTGGGTAACATTTGATTTAACTTTCGGTCTATATACTATGTTATTCATGCTGCATTTACCAATATTAGGCGTTCACGGGTTAGCATTAACCAAATTGTATAGGGAAAATTAGCTAATGTTTTCAATTACTTAAGAACAGACCCGCCTATGGCGGGTTCGGCCCTAACCCCTTGAATACCTTGATAAACTTAATTGTTGATTTGTCCGGCTCGCTAATATACACTCCCCTTACTGATTGAGCAGTAAAACACAAACCAAATAGAAGGAAATCTATCATGGCTAACAAGTGGGATAATGAAGTTGAGTTTAATGGTGAAAAGCTGACCGCAGAAGCGGTTGCCGTCGCCATGTATAACAAGGGTGAAGGTAAGAGCGTGGATGAAATTGCCGAGTTTCTTGGTGAAGAGTTCCATGGCTCTAAGAACAAGGGTCAGAAGGTTATTGCTAAGCTGACCAGTCTCAAGCTGTACGAAAAGCCGGAAGCTCCGAAGAAGGCGGATCGTGTGCCGCAGGTTCGCAAGGCTGATTTGGTCAAGAATATCGAGACCAAGATGCGTGAAAAGGTAGAAGACTATGAACTTGGTTCCATCGGCATTGTCGGTAAGATTTCTGATCTTACTCGCCTTGCTGAATTCGTGGAAGCTGAAATGCCGGAACCCCGGTAATTTAGGTAACTGTTGAGAGACAGGGCTGAAAAGCCCTGTCTTTTCAATGGGTTAGTCGCTGACCCGCCTATGGCGGGTCTAACTTTAAGTCATTGAAAATACTAGGGTTTTACCCCTAGTATTCATTTTCACATCTGGTGCATACTAACTCATCATGTTTATCCGTCAAATCGATCATCATGGCGGAAAAAATACCAATAGCTTCTTCTTTATATATTAGATACCTCTACCAAACAACCGAAGCTCAAGAGAGTGAACTCGAGAAGTAACACGAAGCAACGTAGTGATAGTGTCGGTGGAGTTTTTAGTTTCATTCTCTGAAATGAAGTGATCCCGAACACCACGCCCCTTAACTCGCCAGCCATAACCTCGCTTGTCCGAATAATCAGGAAACATAGTAAACCCCGTATTGATAGCCAAATCACTAAGATACGCAATTTTTGTATTCAGCTTGCGGACCATAGTGTTAAATTCTTCGTTCATTTCTTTGTTCTCCTGTTTGCTTGGATTGGAAATGGATAATAGCATATAGACCATGGAAAGCAAGCATTATTTTATATAATAACATCAAGGGGTTAAGAGGTGACCCGCCATAGGCGGGTTCGCTCTTAAGTCATTGAGAAAGCTAGGCTTTCTCGTTAGGGTAATATTTGGATAAGAAATCCAATTGAGGTTTTGACAAAGGGATTTCTCTCCTATAATTGATGATGTAACTTATCTAGCACTGAATAATCACACATTCCAGCATGATACGTTCTATAGAAAATATCTGCTGTATCGTAACAATTAAATCTTACCTCTCCATCTACGAATTCATATTCATAGAATATCGTATCTCCCCTTTGTTTTTTACCTGAATTATTGCCATAAAACTTTGCTACAATTCTAACTTGTGCCAGTTCATATCCAAAAGAACTTTTAGTGAGCCTTAATTCCTTAACTGATCTTACAGGTTTTTTGTATTTAACCCTATATGTCCAGTAAACTGAGTTCATGCGCAACATATTTTTCTCCTATAATTGATAGAGCACTTTATCATACTGACCATAGAAAGCAAGCATTATTTTATGCAATAAAATCAAGAGGTTAAGGCTGAACCCGCCATAGGCGGGTCTGCCCGTAACCTACTGAAAAGACGGGATTTTTAAGCCCCGTCTTTATATTAAAGTTTACAGAAACTATCGAACTTTTCATCCCATTCTGGGTTTAGTTTTTTGTACGTATCAATTGCTGTTTCATATCCCCCTCTCCAAAGATGATGAATCTTTCCCTTAAAAGTGGTTATTTCTCCCACTACAACAAGAGGCGTTTCGATTCCTAAAAAATCTTTTCTGAGAATGATTAGTTCATCAAGTGGCGCTTCTGAAATATTCTTGAACATTTTTTTTTACTCCTTCTAAACTATATATTTCTTATATGTCAACTATTAAAATTAGGTCCATAATTTGTATCTAGAGGTTCAACTTTTTTAGGGTATGTCTTGTTTTTAATAGTCACTGAGACAAACATATGAACAGCCAAGTTTTTATTAAAACCGTTAGTAAAAGGTACTCTATTGTCGTATTCAGCTTCCTCATTAAAAGTTTCAGGAATAGAAAACCTTAGCCAATCTTCAATTTTATTAAGCATTTCAGGAAAAGTACAATCATCTTGATGTTTACGTATAAATTTACGTAATTTTTTACTGTACTTCTTAATTTCCTTATCAGTATAATTACGTCTACACAAACTAGAAAAGATGTTATTCTCAACTTTAGTTATTTTAATATCTACAATATCTTCCAAATTTACTGGTTCAAAAACATTTTTGCTATTTGTATAAAAAACAGAACTATCGTACATAGTTACATATTTTTCATTAAAAATATACAGAGGAATTTCTTTCCATTTCAATTCCTCATTTTCTCCTATTAAAAAATTAGCAAAATTATCAATAACTTTTGTTTCTTTATCTTGATAACTTACAAGAATAAACATGAAATTCTCCTATGAGTGATAACGCATAATAGCATATAGACCATGGAAATCAAGCAGTTTTTTATGCAATAAAATCAAGGGGTTAGTAGGGAACCCGCCATAGGCGGGTCTGCCCGTAACATACTGAAAAAGCAGGGTTTTTACACCCTGCTTTTTTTTACTTTTCACTATTATAGGGTTCTACTTTCAGTTCTTCCATTTTTGGTCCTAAATCTCTAGTTCCTTTACTCTCAGGCAGAATATATTCTGACTGGTTAGAATTAACTACTGTCTTAGGTCCATAAGTAGTTATTCCTGTAAGTACAACCCCAACAAAAAGTACTACAAGAAAAACAGTTACTCCCGTATGATAGACTGTGGCCTGTGTTCCTTGAATTACCTTCTCTTCTTTGAGAAATTCTATAAACCGATATAGAATGTATTTCCCAAACAAAAGTAACAGTACACTAGGCAGTAGATAGGAAAGAAGATTCACGAATGAAAAATTCATTACTTCCTATTCCTCATTACGCTGTTATCCAATCCTACTGTACCCAACGCCCCGAAAGGAATGAATACAGCATTATTATTGTTTGCCATCATTTCCATTACTTCCAAGTTTCGATAGGACAGCCATGCGGGAGATACAGCTTCCGAATAAATGGCAGCAGCTTCCTTTGCTGCATTTGCATTGATGATAGTAACTTCTGCCGACTTCCTAGCCTGTTCGATTTCTGCCTGCAACTCTACAAGCCTACGAGTGGCATCTGCCTTTGCAGTTTCAATAGCAATCTGCCGCTCTTTAGCCTTTTCCTGTGCAACAGTAATTACGTCAGGATACTGAGCATCAGCCAATGCAATTCGCTTTACCTGAATTGGAGAACCTTTCACAGCTTCTTGCATAGCTTCTGTGAGCCTAGCGTTAATTTCCTCTCTAGAGCTAGCTACTTCCATGATGGTATATTCTGAAACGATGGGTCGAACCAAATCCCTAATTACTGGTTCGAAATAGATTTTCAGAATATCATTCATTGAAATGATACGAGTGCTACTATCTTCAGTAAGCTTTGCAGCTACCTTAGACATGAGAAGATCAATAGACTTCTGATCTTCTCGCACACTAACAATGCCACGAACATCAAGACTCATCTTGAGCTTATCTTTAGGCATCAGAATTCCGGGGTAACTGTGCTCAAAAGCGCTATCCTGAACGCTTACGAGAACAATCTTGTCGCACGCTTCCCAAAAGAAACAATTTCCAAGACGGAAAGTGCTAGGAGGGATAGTTTCTGCAGTATATCCCTGTGGAGACAAAACTCTACCAAGGTGAGCACTAGGAACCTCTACTCTGTCCCCAATACTACTAAAATAAGTGGCTCCTCCGAAAAAAGCCATAACAATGAACAGAATTGCGATAATTGGCATTTAGTTTAACTCTCTCTCTTTGTGTGAACGATGAATGCACTATACAGCCTTAAGGACTGTAAAGCAAGCATTATTTTATGCAATAAAATCAAGGGGTTAGTAGGGAACCCACCATAGGCGGGTCTGCCCCTAACATACTGAAAAGGCAGGGTTTTTACGCCCTGCCTTTCTTTACTCTTCCTCACATAATTCCATTACATTAGTATCAAATAATGGTTTGAATTCACATAAAATATCCATAGCAGACTCATGTGATAATTCACAGCCTAATTTACTGACAATATCCTTTACTGTTGCATAGGCGCAATAAAGCACTCTAGACTCAACACTATTGCAATGTCTCGTAATATGCTCATATATAGGTAATCCTAAGGAGTCTACATCATAAGAAGTTACAGGACCTATATAGGATTTGAGAATATTTCTTACTACAGACAAAAAAGCGGGTTTAGCAGGCAAGCACTGCCTAATAGTCATCTTATCTAACATAAGAGAAGTATCACCGACACACTCATCTTCTATTCGATAAACAACAAGATCCGAAACTTCCTTATTATGTTTTACCATAATAATATTATACATATCGTTAAATATGTTTATATCGTCGAAAAGTTCAGAAATCTTAATTCCTGACTTATTTTTATACATCATGAGATACATTGTTTAATCCTTTATCTTAACCGTGATTGATGGCTGATAATAGCATACTGACCGAGGAAAACAAGAGCTAAGTATATCATCAAAATCAAGGGGTTAGCAGGGAACCCGCCTATGGCGGGTCTGCCCGTAACATATTGAAAAGGCAGGGTTTTTACGACCTGCCTTTCCTTATTTTTTCTCTTTCAATCGGGTTTTTTTCTAATCCAAAGAAGCCATGCATATATCAAACTTACCGTCGTCACTCCCAACACGAAAAAAGCAAAATATACCGGAATTAAAACGAACATAAAGTATGAAAGAACGATCAAAGAACTAATTACAATTTTATCTAATTCCATTTCCGAAAATGTTATTTTCGTTTTTTCAATAAGAGTCGACATCATCTTTTCTTTTCCTCAAAAAGTTCAGAAATCTTAATTCCTGACTTATTTTTATACACCATGAAATACTTTGTTTTCTCCCATCAGGAATATCGGATAATAGCATACTGACCGACAAAAACAAGAGCTAATTTCATTAGCAAAATCAAGGGGTTAGCAGGGAACCCGCCATAGGCGGGTCTGCCCCTAAGTCATTGATTTTATTGCATAAAAAGCGCTCTTCTCAAAACGTACTTGCTATGGTGTATTGCCATAGCGCCAGTAGAAAAGCGAAGTAGACAAGCGATTTATTTTTTCACTTTGTGTTATGGTGTGTGTAAAAAGGTAAGTCTACTTAGTTAAACTTACGTTTAACATACATTTATTTGTAATTTAAATTTTATTTAATAGTATATGTGTTTATACACCACATAAAGTAGATATTCGACCAACTATTTAGTAATTACGTTTTGAGTTACGGTCAATCAAATATATAAGTCTACTTGTATGTGGTTTAGCTCCAGTACAATTGTGATTGTAGTCAACAACTTTTTCATTGCGTTTTGTATTGTGGTGGTATCAAAACACTAGTCTATGTTACATAATTTATTATATAAAATATAATTATTATAAACAAAAAAAATTATTTACACGTACAGTTAAGATACGGTATTAAATATAATTTAATAGTTTATAACGTAAAACTATATGTATGATATATTTACTAGGAAGTTTACTTATCTCTTAAGTACTAGATGATTAAACGATCAAGAGGCATTCGTTCTTGTGAGCGTTGGTTGCCCAATCTTATTACTCCTACGCGCTCTTCCTTGACTTTATTAAACTTCGTTCCCGGTACAGATTACCTAGTCACATATCCACTATTTATTACGAATAGAAAGGCTAGCAACACCGTTAACTATAAGAATAAGTTTACTAACACGCGACTTATTAATTCGCACTATGTCTATTAAACATACTGTGGCCTACTCTAAGATAATGCTTGGCATACAAGTTGTTGAACAAGTATTTTTGGCATTCAGATCAACATACGCGTTTTTACACAACGTACTACCCTGCTTCTCTTTATAATGGTAATCACCCGCGGCCTGCTAATGAGTGGTACCTAAGCCTCTATCTGGGCTGGTTTGTGTGTATTTCCACACTGCAATTATTATTGTATACACATTTTGTTAATTTGGCAACAACAAATTTTTATTTTCACCGTGTTACCCCTATTCAATTTCATTGAATAACGTTAGATGTTTCTGTGTAGAGTATAAAAAATCTAGATAAATAGTACAAAACTGACTATATTATTTAGCATAGTCTATATTTTAGCGCCAGTAGACTTTCTAGCAAATTAAAAAATGTGTAAGTTTGTATTCTGCATTTCATAAAATGAAATAGCTAGTCCCCTAGCCCTCCCTTGGTATATTATCATATACTTGTCTTTATAGCAAGTGTAACATAGTTACAAAAATAGCCGCGGCGGGCAAGATCATCGCATTTTATGCGATGGCGGGTGCCTCTCCGCGGCTTAATGTGGGGACGTTTACACATTCTAGCAAAGTCAATATAACCTAACACTAGGAAATATAGATATATACTACTAAGGGCAATTATAAAAACCTAGGAAAACTAATCATTACGATAATCTAACGAAATTAGTTTGTTCAGTTTTTGATGCAATCAAAAAACATTATGCACCGTTCCCATGTTTATATTATCTGGTATTTAATTAAGTTTATATAACACATTTTAAATAACAAATCATACAAAAAACAAAATATGAAATAAAAACAAATAATTTATATTTAACGAATGTGTTAACAACTTAACAACCATGTTATTAATATATCATATTTTCAGTAAAATTACCATTATTATTTTTAAATTCTTTTTTTTTGTACCTACAATTCAGTTATTTTGTATATTTCTCTGTTTTTTCTTGTTTTTCACAACTTTTTTCTATTTTTTCATACCAGAACACAAAAAATATTGTTTTTTCTATTGAAAAATAGGGTATACTCGGCCCCTTTTTCTACC
>Ga0208644_1001558_pt1 | contig 19080 bp, 30 predicted proteins | sample VirMetDEL_Nov_18_FD_184517 | JGI IMG/M metagenome (GOLD analysis project Ga0208644, IMG submission 184517) | Aqueous microbial communities from the Delaware River and Bay under freshwater to marine salinity gradient to study organic matter... | ecosystem: Environmental > Aquatic > Marine >... | reverse complement strand
CTATTCTTTTTAATTCTTTTTGTAATTCAGGCCACATCTTTTTAAATTTCTTATATATAGAAAAAGAGAATTGTTTTACTTCTGTATCTAAGACAATACCAGATGGCATACTATCATAGGTTTCCCCAACTATTTCAATATCCGCATCATCATAAATCAAATGGTACATTAAGGCTCTCCATTCTTTGTATTTAGAGTATTCCAACCTAAAAGTTTTAAATCTTTAAGATATTCTGCTTCAAATAATATAGATAAGGCTTTACCTCTACCTCTGAGTTTATTCTTGGTTGTTATTACAGTTTCACCATAATCAAATGGTGTAGTAATACCAGAACCAAAAGCTCCTATTAAGGTAGGTAAGGGTTTAGTAAATCGGTAGGTATTAAATGAAGTTCCCCATTTACCTTGTGCAGCACTATTATTCCAATCCCATTGACTTGATACCCAACAAGCAGATGGACCATAATAATAATAACTTCCATCATTATTTGCTTCACAAGCAAATTCTGTTCTTTCACAAAAAGTTTGTAAATAGATAGATTGGCCTTGTCTAGCCATATCCCCAGATAAATTATAACCAGTTAGTAAATAACTTTCAAAACCAAAACCCCACCATCCAGTAGCATCATGACTCTGTAATATATTGTCCCAATCTCTAAAACTTCTATTTAAGTACCTACTAAATCCCCAGTATGTTTGAGCATCAAAATTTACTTGTTGACTTAAATATAGAAAGGTTACAATTTCTTCTCTAGGTTCAAATTTGTTAATCTCAATTGTATCTATCTCTACTGTAACAACTAATCCAGCACTGTCAGTAACTATAACACCAGAATTATCTGTAACTGCTTCAGTTCTACTTTCTTTAGAGTACTCTGGATATATTAAATAATCCACAAGACCGGGCATCTGGTCATCTCTCCAACCAGAAACATCATAAATAGAGAAAGCATTTAAATTTAAGTCTAAGATCAATTCATGGTTTTTAAAGGCAGGGTAATAGGTTTCATTTATAATCATACAGGAATTTCTCCTTTATATATAGCTACGCCACCCTCTCCTAAAGAACCAGACCCCCTAAATGCTGTGGCTATTCCATCTTTTCCTACTGCTACAGATGCCGGGATATGAGCTGTAACAATAAGATCTCCTGCGCCTGGATATGCCCAATCCCCACTATCTAATAATACTGGAGTAGTTCCAGTAGTATCAAGGTGGATATACCTCATATTATAGTCTTTATTTACATAAATAAGAGTATATTTATTTATATTATAACCCATTTCCACAGGTTGTACTCTACTAAATGAGCCTCCTAATTCTGTTGGTAAATTTAATATAGTAGTAGATGTCACTGTAGTACCACTTACTGACACTATAAAACATGAAAGTATATCTGTATACCCCAAAGTAGCATTAGTAAGAAATCCACATACTAAAAATTTAGTACTACTTATTGCTATTCCACGTTGTCTTCTAAATGTAGTGGTTCCAGTAGGCATTTGGGTAGTATTTGGGTAAGTTGTACTATTACTCTTTGTGATTGTATTTCCAGATATAGATAATAAATCAATGGTACAACCAGAAAAAACACTATCCCAATATAATAAAGCTGCTTTGCTTGAGTTTAATACTACTAAAGATAGATATTGATCTGACGAATTTGCATAGACATTATTAGTTGTGTCTAGTGAAGTACCATAAGTTAGATTACTATTTATTATTTGTGTACTAGCTTTTAAATTAGTGTTATGATATGCAACTATAAACTTTGTATCTGATAGTTTTTCAGCAGCCATACGCTGTTCATAACTTCTACAAGTTGTATTTGTTACTACTGGAGTTCCCACAACACTAACAGTGTTATTACTTCCTTCCCATAATAATTTTTGAATTTTCAAAGAATTTGTAGTGACATCACTATATAAATAGTATATATCATCCATCTGACTACCAGTTCCATAAGATACATTTACAGCAGCATGTGCCATAATTGGTACTGTTGGAGGTGTCAATGTTGTATAAGCAATTACTTGACCATTCGTGAGTTGTTTTATTTTCGTAGCATTGGAATCAGAATCATAAGTAGAAGAAAAAGGATTCACTTCCCATGTATTCGGAAAAGATAAAGGATAAACATAACTTGTTGTACTATCTGGAGTAGCACCATCTTTTTTAGTAAATAATAAATATTTAGTATAAGTTAAATTATCCCCTTCCACAGTAAGCCAAAATGGTTGATAATTACATTCAGCTAACACATGGTAGTCTACAATTTCACCAGTACCGGGTTCTAATTTTGAACTATTATAAAGCCATCTAATTTTATTATTATAGGGATCATAAATACCCTTAGCAGATGTTTTTGTAAAAGTATCAAAATCATCATACTTTGTTTGTATTGTAGACTGTGTTACATTAATAGTGTCATATAAACCATCTACATTTGGGTTTGGCAATATTGCATAGATGCCAGAATAACTCCAATAAAAAATAGTACCATTGGCTATTACTACACTATCTTTACTACTTAGCCCAATCGCATTTATTTTACGAACTTCAAAAGAAGTTGCTGTAAATCCAGTCCCATCTGGACCTCTAATTTCCCAAACTCCATTGTCCCCAAATACCCACATACTAGATTTAATATGTTTAATCTTAGTTATAAAAGAACATTCAGGGATAAAAATAATACCCCCATCTGTATCTACCAGCTCATTAAATTCATAAGATGTTGGGTCAGCTTGTTGATAACACCTAACTAAATTATAAGGTGTTTCCAGCACCTGACTAAAAAATACAGCATTATTATAATTTGGACTTTTAATATCTCCGTAAACAACTTTCCCTTTAACCCCAGAAAACCAAGCTCTACCAGCATAAGCTTCTATAGTGCTAAAAAAGGATTCGTCTATATCAGTATCAGTTGTTACTCCTGTAAGATTATGTCTGTCTCTACCTCTAAAAAATGTAGACATTATATAATGCCCTTTAGCTGCTGTGCTAATAGCAGTAGAGTTTCTTTTAGCCAATTCAGGATCAAATTTATAAACATCTGCTGAAGTTAAATCTGCTGTTCTTCCTGCTCCCCAAGAATCAGAATTAGATGGATATTTGCCAAAACTAGAGAAAAAGCAATTTAAAATATCAGTACCACAAGTGGTAATAATATCATCATTCCATCCCTGGTTTCTTAAATTATATTTATGCTTATCTGATAGATCCGTAGGTCGATAATCGTCTAAGAGTGTATCATCAACACCCCAGGTGTCTCTAACAAGAATCTCTGCTGTACCCCAATGTACTTCGTCATTTACATCATCATACCAAGCAATATAGGGGTTGGGTTGCTCAGCATTAACCAATAATAAATATCCTTGCAAAGTGGCAAATTCAATGGGAGAAGTTCCTGAAATTTCAGCAGAAGCATCTACAGCATTCCCCCCATTCAATAAAGGAATTGGATCATTATACCAAAATAAATCAGCAGCAGAATAAGAAGGTTTGGGTTGTATAGTTAAATCTACAAAATATATTAAAGTTCCTACTTGAACTACTCCTATTACAGCCTTACTAGCTCCTTTAGGTTGTTCCCATTTATAAACTTTAGCATAATATTTTTCAAATTCCAATCTGGTAAATGGGAGGGCTTCCCTACAAATATGTTGCATCCCAAGTCGTCTTTGTCTAGTTCCATCTCTTAGAAGTCTAAAATTAACTTCGTCCAAAGAAGCATTTTCTGGAAATGTCAATGGACTTGCTTCTGTTATAAGACCCTTAACAAAGGTGTTAACAGGTTGGTTTATTTTTTTAGCTGACATTTTTCTTAGGATTTTTTACTTTTTGATAAATACCATTTTCATCTTTAACTTGAATATGCAGAGGTTCTTTATCATTCAAATATACATTAATAGCTTGTTCAGCTTTGGCTCCATCAGTCCACATGCAATCAAGTTCTGCTGGTAATTCCCCCCCAGTTTTAAATCTACAACGAACACTAAATCCTATATGATATAGTTCTAATTCCTTGCCATTTGGAGTTACAAAAGTTTTCATTTTTTCTTCTTTTTAGCTTTAGTCATAGCAATTGCTATGGCTTGTTGTTGTGGATAACCTTCATTAGAAAGTTGCTTAATATTCTTACTTATCACTTTTTGGGTTTTTCCTCTTTTTAATGGCATCTAATTCTCCAAGAGATGTGGTTAATTCTAGTTTTTTTATCTTAAACACTCTAGGTTTTGCATATAATTTTCTATATTCCTCCCTTTCATTAGAAGGGATACCAGCCATTTCCCCAATTGAAGGCCTTGATAAATCCAATCTCCTTCCCGGAACTGATTTTCCACCTTTCATTTCTTTCCCTTCCTACCATAAGAACTATATGTAACCCCATTCCTAATTTTCCAAGCTTCTTGACTCATACGTCTTTTTTGAATACCAGCCCATTGATCTGCTTTGGGGTTGTTAATTTGTTTTAATTCTACAAAAGCCCTACTTTTAGCTTCTTCCAACAAGAGAGAAAATGCATCTGGTGGTAAATCAAAATACATTCCATCCGATAGAGTTACAGTAGGATATGATTTTCCATACACTTGAGTTTTTGCAGTTTTTAAATAGGTTTCAACATCAACATCGTAAGAATCAAATATAGCAGTAGTTTCGTTTATAGATGTATAATATGTAGGCGCTCTGTCATTATAAAAGTTGTATTTAATACTACTGATTATCTTTTGATCTATATTAGAAGCACTGCTATCCCTAGCATCTAATAAAGCCATAAACTCTTTAGGTTCTTTAAATATAATTTCTTGGTATCTATCTTTAGTATCTGTACTACTTCTGACATTGTATTTCACCCATTTAAGATCAATGGTAGCTGTAGGAATAGTCATAGTGCATGGTGTAGATGCAGATGTTTCTGTCAATGTAAACATTGAATACAAATTAGGCCAATCCCTACCATCAATTAAATTATAATAGGTAGTTCTAAGTAGATCTGCTACTTGCCTACTTTCTACAGTGTCATCATAAGTAGTTACAGGGTCACTATCCATAGAGGATAGAATGTCATCTACTAATTCCCCTAGAGTCATTCTAGCCATTAGAATATTCTCTTTTTGGATGTATACGTACCATTCTCAATTCTAAATTTGCGCAAACTAGCAGCTTCTCTACGTTTTTCTTTAGCTAGTAGTTTTGCTTTTCCCTCATCTGTCTTATTATATGCCTCTCTTTCTTTCTGTGCCTTCCTTGCCAACTCCTTATCCTTTTTAACCGCAGCAGCGAACTCTTTTGATTGTGGTTTTATTCCCTTAGACTTAAGGAGTTTATTATACTCAGCTTTGGTTATAGAGGATTCTCCCGGTGTAGATTTCTGACCATTAATAACCACTTTTTGATCTGTAAGTTTGGAGTGGTCTAACATTTTATCCACATCACTTTTTGGTTTTTTTACCTTAGTTACTTTTTTAATTACTTTACTAACTACTTTTGCTATTATAGGTAATGCCATTATTATCCCCTAAGTCCTAATGCCGTTAAATAAAAACTATATATATTTACATCACCACTTGCACCATTATTTTTTAAATATACCTCTACATAATCATTAGTAGCAAAATTAGCTATATCATAAGTAACCTGTATATTTACCTTTTTACCTGATTGGGTAGTAGTAGCAGTTTCACTTCCAGTGATAGCAACTCCATTTACATAGAACTTGAAATAAATATCCCTATCAGCACCAGCAGCTTGATCTAAACATATATTAGCAATAATCCTAGTATCTACACTATCTGTACCAGTATATGTAAGTTTTGCTGTAGTAGCTTCTGTATATTCAACAGCAAGTCCACTAGCCGTAGTAGTTGGATCACATTTAGTATATACAGATGGATATGTTATAGTTCTTGGTGTTGCTATATTACTAAAATATATACCTCCATGTGGATTAGCATATTTAAAGGTAGCTGTACCTGATCCACTAGCCACTATAGTTTTACCTACAGTGGCAGCAGAAGCCCCCTTACATTCATGTAAATCAGCATTGGGTAAAGAAGCATGAGCAACCATATTAAGCCTTTATAACAAGGAAAGAAATTTTTAAAGTACCATTTAATGCATCAGCGGCATGTTGATTGTTAACCATAATAGTACAACTACCTGCGCCTGGAGTAATTCTACCTACAAGTGGAATACCAGCACTATTAGTGCCATTTGCCACAGATGCAAATACCAAATCAGCAGCAGCAATAGTAGTATTTGTCAATGTAAGTGTATATGCAGCAGCAGCGGCCGTTGTTAATGCTTCAGTAGTGATTACACCAGCCATTTTAGATAGAGTAGCAGCACCAGCAGTTGCAGTAGCAGTACCACTATCACTATCTATAGAACCACCAGCAGCTAATACCAGACTTGTTACAGTGGCATTCCTAATTGTAGAAATATCTTTATTAGCATCCACTACCAAAGCTTTACTAGCAGTTGCAGTACCAGCAGTGACACCATCCAAAAACCCAAACTCAGTGCCACTCATAGCATTACCGCCTAGAGTCATACTATCACATTTAACATCTAACCCAGAAAAATCAATTGTTTTTGAATTTATAGCCATTTTATATCCTATTATGAATGCCCCAAGTTTCCCTGGGGCAAATTAATATTACACAGCAGGTGGAATATATTTAACAACCACTTGCCCACGGCCAGCAGTCAAATCTGCTACGTTAGGAGTTACTACCAATTCTCCATTATATGTAGCATCAGATATTTTACCTATCAAAGCACCCGTACCTGCAATATAAGCACCAGCCACATTGATTGCTGTTTGAGTTGCATCTGAAGCAGAGATCAAGCCATTATTATCAATTTCAGTACCATCTGCTTGTTGTAAACCAATATCCAAATCAGTAGTAGTTGAACTTGAAGTAAAAGCTGTTACAATGCGAAGATGCGCTGATACAATGGTACTTCCAGCAGGAATAATATGCTCTTGATCTGTAGCACCAGCATCAGGCAAATCATTATAAGCAAAATCCCATACTGCTGTTTTGATAAAAGCATCACCATCCGTTACACCACCATATTTACCATTGGTTTCACGAACACCATAGTTTTTATTTACATCTCTAATTCCGTCTTTTTCCAAACCCATTTTAATTTCCTTTTTAAAAGGGGCTAATTAAAGCCCCATAATATTAATTATACGCCGTAGGTGAAGTCCAAATAACGCCAACTGTATCCAGGCGTTGTCCACCAAAACCAAAACGGCTCAGTGTTTGGAATTTATCTTGACGCAATTCATGGTCTCTCCAACCTTCTACTGAAGGCATTTTACGCCAAGCGTGCATAATTGGTTTGCAATTATCATCAGCTACACACATAAACACTGAAGCAACGTCACCAATTTCAGCCGTATCATTAGCCAAACCGTAAGTAGAAGCATTCAATGCCTCAGTTGCAGTTTTAACTGGCAAGCGAGTAGAAGTCCAAATATCCCAACCAAAGATATTTTTAACAAATCTATGGTTGCGTTGGAAGCCACTGGTAACAATACCATCAAACATTGGATTATTGCTAACATTAACAATGTTTGGCAGGTTGTTCAATGCCAATGCTACTACAGGAGGTACAATTGCTACACGGCCTTCTTGTGGTACATCAGCAGTGTCAAATGCAAACTGCATGTATGACAAATCATCCATAGTCATTACACGATTAGTACCACCAGATCCACCAGCTACCCAACGATGAGGTGCACCATTAACCAAGTTAACGTTAGCATTCGTTTGGATAGTAGCTAATTTCGCTAAGAAACGAGATTCATGATGTTGTGCCAATGCACGAGTTGAAGCTCTAGCACGCAACCCCATCAATTGATCGATTTGGCTACCATCTTGACGCAAATCATCAGATACACCCCAAGCATCACCTACATAATCAGTGATAGTCAGAGTAATCGTATCTGTATCAATTGGATTGTAAATCAGTGGTACATCCTCAGCAGCTTCCTGAAGAACAACGTCACCAACAGTTTTTACATTCAGTGTAGTACCAGATTGAAAATCAGAAACATCACGCCAGAAGATTTCTGGCAAGAGGAATGGTTCTAGGTTATCAAGAATATATTTACTATATATCTGTGCGTCGATAAACGCAGTTGTATTCGTCGTAAGTTGTGTCATTTATTTTCCTTAAATATTGTTTAATAGATTTGATCTAATTGCTTGAATTGCAGCAGCATCAGCTTTAGCTCCACCATTCAATGGTACAGTTGCTTTAAAATCGGAGTGTTGATTTACATTTGGTTTAAATGTATTAACATCACTTTCTAAAGCACCATTTCTAGTGTTACTTACAGTTTTGCCATCAATTCCAGCTAGTTTAAATACCGCCATAGGCGAAGTAGCAGCAAGTTGATTCAAGGATTCAACAGGAACGCCCATTTCAGTTGCTATATTAATAAACATAGTTTCTGCTTTATCACCAAAAGCTTCTTTAAATTTATTAACCACTGCAATTTGATTGGTAGTTTTAGTATCCTCAGAATACTTACGTTCTATTTCTTGCCTTACTATTTGTGATATATCCACATTCTGGTTTCTCTCTGGAGTGGTAATTCCAGTAGCGTTCAGATTGTTCTGAATATCATTTAGAAGCTCCTCCGCAGATTTACGTTTCTGTAGTTCTTCCTTAATAGCTCTATTTTCAGCTTCCAATGTTGCAATATGATTTTGAGCATTAGGAAAAGCTTTATAAACATCTTCCACAGTTTTATACTTCTTCCCCTCTCCTACATATTCAGTTAATTCTGGTGGAATTACTTGTGCAGGTTGGGTTTGTACTTCAGTAGTTGCTTGGTCAGCATTTTCAAAAATTGTATCTGTCATTTTATAGTTATAAACTCTTCAAGTTGATTTAAAGTTTTTTGTACTCCCATCTCATAAGCTTGTAAGTATGCCCAGGATGGAGAATCAAAATTCTCGCGTTTCTGTTGTGTCCTAACACTTAAACTCTTAAGTTCATTAATTTGAAGTTTTATCACTTCTAAAAGTTTGTGTTTAGTTAATTTTTTAAATTCTTCAGGGTCTTTAAGAATGTTTTTCAATTACACTAAATTCTCCTCTAAAGGTGTAGTAGCTGAATTTTCTAAGTCCATCTGTCCTTCATTAACTAATTTCTGAGTTTCTAATTGTTGAGAAACAGCAGCATTATTTCTAAATAGTTTGAATTTAGATAAACCCATCACTTCTTCTATTAAAGCTTCTAATGCAAATCTATCTAAATCAGGCATTACAATTTGTCCCATTTGACTATTGAAAATACCATTCAAGTTTTGAACAAGTTGTGCCCTAGCAGCATAATGTCTAGCACCAACAGCCCTAAGTTTGCCTTTAGCTACAATATCTTCTTTTGTTATATTCATGAAAGAAACTACACCCATATCTGTATCTACTACACGAAGTACATCTACAGTGTTTAAGTTTCTTACAGCAGCTTCAATAAATAAATTTACAATTGGTTCTAACATTTGGATAGAAAACTTTAATGTTTTATTATTAAAGATTCTTCCCTGTTTGTTATCCATACTTTGGATTTCAAATGCGGTTTTCTCCCCTGGACTACGGATACCCATAGCTTCTCTTGGCGCACCTGCCATTTCTTCCATTGTAGCCATCAAATAGGCTATCTCATTATTTACTTGGAATACAGCAGCATTAGGAGGCATTGGCTGCACATCACCATCTTCAGGGATATGTATTTGTGCATTAGGACGCCATTCAAAGGGTTCTACAGTGCCTATAATCTTTAAAGGAGGCAATATAGTTTGATCCATTGCATCAGCCTTGAAGTTCTCAAGGTGATCTAATCTATATTGCATACCTACTAGATTATCTAGTGGCCCCATAGCATACAGATTATCTGGGCGTTCTCTCCATCCTACATGCACTTTGTTACTTGTTCCAAACCAATTTGGATTTTCAATATTCCTAATTACTTGGGTTCTATCAACAACAGTGATAATTCTATTTTCATAGAGTGTGTCAGAAGATGCATCATACCAATCACCTTCAAACTCAAGTAGTTCAACAATACCTGCACCATAATACTCAGATAGTGTGCCAAATCCATCTGCAATAAATCCATCTGCCTTATCTAAATCTTCTTTCTTAAATAGAGAAAGTGATTTTCTACGTTCGATTAAATCATTAAATACTTTCTTATCAAATTGAAGGTCATTACGTTCCCGCATTTCCTTTTTAAGTTCTCCAATAGATTTCATATATCTACGGAATTTTGGGGATTTCTTAAATGAAGATGCTATGGGATTAAATACTATATCGTGGGGAGAAATTCTTACTGCTCTTGGGCCAATATAAGTAGGCACTTCTTCTTTAGTTAAAGGATCTATATGTGTTTCTTCAACCCATATAACCTCAGCAAAAGCATTTCCATAATCTATATAGTCATATAAAAGTTGGGAAACAGTTTCTCTAAGTCCTGAGAGATGTGATTTATTCTTAGCATAAGACTCTAAGATACGTCTTTTTTCAATGGCTACACTGTCCTCATCATCCCCTTCAAAGATGAGCCAATCATCATTAGGGAATAATGCATCCATATAGTTTGCATGTAAATTATCCCGGATCTGGGTAATCTTGGGGATAGTAGTTCTATTCCTCCAAGGTAGTGTATTATTTGATGTAGATGAAGTGTCAGTAGCAAAAATATAATTGCGAAGTTCTTTCCATTCTTCTTCTTTTATATCTCTTTGTAATTTCCAATTCATGTACAACACTACCAAAGATAAAGCCAATTGGTCATTATTCTTATTTAGAACATCTGCTATCTTAGTGAGTGTAGCTACTGATCCAACCATTATAATATTCCGCCAAATCTACTGTGATATAAAATATTACTGTTTACTTGCATTTGCTGTCTTTGTATTGGAGGCTTTGCTATTGCTATTGCATTTGCCAAAGCATCCTTAATATCATCATGTGGTGGTCGTCTTAATATAAGTTCTTCTTCTAACAACTGACAATTTCCACCCTTATAATGCCAGATTTGTAAATTCTCATACTTAGGTTCCAGCATTGCTGCGATACGTTCTTCTTTATCCCCTTCATGCCTTGAAGGTCTATATTCATCTATAGAAATAAAGAGTCCTTGTGGCTTTATATAACTTTCCTTTAATTCTGACACAATTGCTTGTTGTGCCACTGTCACCTCAGCCCTAAGTTTTCTAAATCCCCATTTATTATGGAGAGTAAATAGATTATCAAAATATTCTTTTATTCTATCAGTTTTGAATCTATTAATATCTAATATGTAGATGTTATTTTGAAAGTCAACACCTATTACAACAATAGCTGTACTATCCGCTTTCTTACTTCTACTAAATGCAAAGTCAATTGCTGCAAATACACTTAATTTTCTATCTCTAAGAAACCATGTGCCTTCAATATTCTTTAATAATGCCCTATCATAATATTGAAACTTTGCTGTATCTATAGCCTGACTACCAGGATCATTTGGATCATTATAGTATTGAGCATAGAATTGGCTACTATCAATATATTTAGCCTTTTTCCTAGCTAGGATTTGTGCATCAAATCCATAGGATTTACCATCCTTACGCTGACTTCTAGGCCATAAAAATTCACCATCTATTTCTACTACCCTCTGGAACACTTCATATACTAAGATTTCTTCTTCATCATTATCAGAATTAAAGAATACCTCTTTCATTCCAATTAAATCATTGTATAAGTCTTTAGGATGATACCTAGTTCCTACTACTAATTCTTGAGCCGTAGCACCTTCAATTGAAGCAAGTTGTGAATATAATGATGCTACCTTCCCTCTACCTTCTTCTGTATAAGCATTCTGTGGTGTTACTAAGTCATCTAACACCACTTTACTAGCATGAAATCCTGTAACACTGCCTGTAATACCTATTGCTTTTATAGAAGGATCGGCAATACCTTCAGCTTTTCTTAACGGATGGTCTACTATAATTTCCTCTGTATTCCACCTAGCCCGTTTCCCTTCTTCTACATTAATCATATCCGGCCAATATCTACGATATGTAGCACTTTCTAATATTCCTTTTATCTGTCCTAGTTGTTTCTCAGCTAGAGAGGCTGTACTAGATACATATAAAATTGTTTCTGTTGGATCTTTTGTTAGCCACCATGCAGCTATAAAAGCTGCCATTTTACTTTTAAGGTGGTCACGAGGCATTAGAATTAGTTTATTATCTAATCCTTCCTGTCTAGTTGCCCACAATAACAACTCTTCATGTATTGCCCCTAAATGCATATAAGGGGCTACAAGTTTAACAAAAGTTAATACATTAGCTTCAGCAGCTTCACGAATCGCATCATATTTATCTTTCATGAAGTGTTAATTCAATTCCCAATGCTTGTGCATTTGGTATATAAGTTGCAAAATTTTCCCTATCAAGATTCAGTATTGTTGGCTTTACCTGTAATTCCCACTTTGTCTGTGGATGCTGAAGTGGCAATTTGATTGTACACCCCAAAGACAGCCAACACACCACCAGCAATAGAATTAAGCGTAGTTTCATCAATATCCAATACATACCCAAATAAAGGTAACACTGCAATAATACTACCCAAGAGTCCTACAAGAACATTGACAGTTATTTGTCCTTGTTTCCAAGCTACAGGGTTTGTTACCATCTTTCCTGCTTGTAATGCTTCTGGGATAGAAAATACTGCTGTAAGTTTATTAGGCATCTAACATCTCCATTAAGTTGCAATAACCATCATCTGGGTAAGCAGGAAAGTAAAATCGCACCCCTGTCTGTATAATATTTCTCATATCTTCATTTGTTTCAGCACAATATTTATCATTAAGCACTTCTACAGCATGAGCTACTTCTGATAAATTATCATGTAGTTTTTGTTTTGCTGGTGTAGAACATCCAATAAAAGAAATAGTAGTTAGTAATAAAATTATATTTTTCATATTAACAAGTCCAAATTTGTATCATTTCTTAGCCTCTTTCTTTTTCCTTAACACTTCTTTTCTAGCATTAGTTTTAGCAGAAACCACCCTAACATTTTTCTTACCATTACCACCACCTTCAGATAGTGGTTTTACATGATCTGCTTCCCTACTATCCCCTACCTTTAATCCTGCTTCTCTACGTGCTTTATTTCGCATAGCACGTTCTTTTCCACGTTTATCACCATTAGCCTTCTCCCAGGATCTTTCTTTTTTATAATTTCTTTTTCCATTTGTCATGAATGGCATTTTATTGTCCTACTCCAACTAAAGGTAAGCGTGTACTTGAATATAATAAATTAGTAGTTATTGGATTACTACCACTAAAAGTAATTCCCCCATCGGGAATAATTACTTTCGTTTTTATTACTAAATTTTCCCCTGAAAGAGTTATTCCCCCAGATGGAGTTATTGTATAGGCATTTGGAGTGAATGCTGTAATAGCATTGCTTCCACTAAGCACTACACCACCAGATGGAGTTATCACGTAATACTTCTGCAATGTTATAGCATTAGCACCACTAAGCACCACTCCCCCACTAGGAGTTATTGTATAGCTTTTTTCTACTACTAAAGGCACTGAGCCACTTAGCACTACCCCACCAGATGGTGAAATAGTATAATAAAATTGTGCTGTTATAGCATTGCTTCCACTTAATGTTAGACCCCCACTTGGGGTGATAGTATAAGTAGTTGCTCCTGTTGCATAAGTGATGGTATTACTACCACTTAGTACAACACCACCGCTAGGTGTAATAGTGTAATAATATTGTGGGGTGATATTATTGTTACCACTCAGCACCACTCCCCCGCTAGGGGATATTAAATAATATTTCTGTAATGTAAGAGCATTAGCACCACTTAGTACAACACCCCCTGAAGGTGTGATAGTGAAACTCTTAATTAAAGTTAATGGATTTGTTCCAGATAAAACAATTCCACCACTTGGGGTTATAACATAAAACTTTTCTACTACAAGAGCATTACTACCAGTAAGACTAATTCCACCACTAACAGCATGTATTTTGGTTTTTATGAGAGCATTACTACCACTTAGTACAACTCCACCCGATGGAGTTATTGTATAAGTAGTGCCTGCTCCTGTATAACTACCAAAATAAATACCATCCATGGTTAAGCCGTAGTATTAATTTCTAGCCAACCATCAGCCCATTCCTTTGTACTTGTTTGATCTATCCAAGTAATTAATACATTATCTGCATTCATTTCTGTGGCAGATAAATCTAACTTAATACTCACTGTACTTGCGGGTGTATTAGTTGGTAATGTAGTGAGATTGGCAAAAGCACCCCCATCCTTACTTATTTTAAAATCACCAGCGGCAATAGTAGGGGTAGATTTTAATGATAAATTATCTGTAGCATCCCTCACACATACATAAGTGACAAATGCCTGGTTCTTTTTAGGAGGATTGCTATTAGCCATTAATATACTCCAACTTGTCCACTACACATATTTACCCCTTGTTCAATATAAGTTCCCATTAACCATAATGCAGTTAATCGTGTTTTTGCAGTGCCTCCATTATAATCTGAGAACGCTCCTGTATTATCCAATCTTCGTACTGCATAATGATTAGTATTTGGTGGTCCTACAATTCCAGAAGTTGTAGGAGATACCCCATCTCTGAAATATGTTGTTATATTATTTGCAGTTGTTGGACGCATAGAAATTGCATATCCTGTCGTTGGCTTTAATAAATAAGGAGTAGCAAATTGATATTGTATTCTTGTTAAACCTGTAGAAACATGAGTCCCATCCATTGTTATAGTTCTAGCTACTGTTGGAGTACCTAAAGGGTCAGTATACAATAGTAATTCACAATCTGTTGAAGTTGAAGCAAGGCTTACCATTCCGGCAATTCCCACTGCATAAAAAGATCCAGTGGGATTTATATAATTCCCATATTCATCTGCTGTAGCTGTGCCACTATTAAAAGCTAGTGAAGTGCCATTTGCTGGAATAAATGATGTAATACCAATATATCCAATTGTACCATCATCAAATTGAATATAAGTATTTGGAAGTACTCCACCTCCTTTAGCAAAACTACCCCCGGTATTTTGGGTAATCAAGGGCATTGAATTATTGCCACCATCTATATATTGCTGAATAGAATTCACAATAATAGAATCACTCGCTCCTCCTCTAGCAGTCATTGTGAATGCTATTGCTATTAAATCTCCATGTGCTATTGTCTTTGTCCCTGATGTCATTACTGATGTATTTACAGCAGATGCAGAAATACCTCCACCACCTCCTGTAAAACTTGCTTCTACATCATAAGTACCATCCCCTTGAGCTGGTGTTGAAGCGGAGGAAACGTCTTGTATTCCCACTTTGAAAGTAGTGCCAGCATTAGCAAATGTTGTAGCACCTGCTAACCATACAATGGAACCACCACCGGCAGCAGATATTGTTTTACTACCACCCAAAGGATTTTGAAGAAAAACCGTCCCTATACAATGTATGGCTTCTCCTGCTGCATTTAATGTAGTACCTGATAGAAATGTATTTGAAGATGAATTAAACCCATAATAAGGGTAACCAATCCAATTGCCATTGATAAGAACTTGACTCATATTGTTATTGTATATCCATTAGTCAATGCTGTTTTTATCTGCTGCTGAGTACGCCCTTTTGTAGCTACCCGAAGTAACACTTTAATAAATACTTGCTTTTCTTCATCTGATATTCCACCAGCTAAATCGGGGGTGTATATGACAATATCTTGCACTGGAACATCACCAGAGACACTAAGCCTTAGATGATCTCCAGCAGCACATTCATACACTTTTTGAAATGTAATATTCGCCATTAGCTACAAGTAATTGCAGGAGTAATCTTAACATTATCTCCATTGTTTGAAAGAGCAAATGGAGCAGAACCATCACGTTCAGCTAACACCAATACACCAGAAGTGGTTTGTGTAATATAATATCCATAAATATTATTGGAAGTGACACCACCATTATGGGTAAAAGTTTGTTGTGCATACGAAATACTACCACCAGATGCAGCACCCCAAGAACCCCCAGTTAAAGTAGCTGCGGAATATCCACTGAATGTAGCTTCAGTGTATGTACCCGCCGTATCTCCCTCAGCAGGAGTGGTGTTAGATGAAAACAACCTCAACACCCAATTCTGAGCTGCGGTTTTATTTACTATCATTTCGAGAACTAAATTCTCACCTGTATCAGGAACTAATAGAGCCATTATACATATCCTCGTTTATAAAACCATTCTTTACTAGCCCCTCTACGACACTCAGGGATTTCCTCATAAGTAGCTTGACGCACTTGATTACTAGAAAAAAATACTTCTGCAAATGTAGTGCCATCTTCTGCATTCACCAAATGAATTGTACTAACAGGTTCATTGTAAGTGTATACAATACCAACACCATCGGGAGTCATCACCCACATATTATTTCTTAACATTATTTCTCCAAATAATAAACAATTGTTACACCTACTTGAGTGGAAGCAGATAAATTAATATTTAAAGCTTCTCCTGCCACTGTTTCAAACCAAGGGGTTCCTCTCTCTGTAATTGGAAGAGTGAAGCCACCATTAGCTGCTAATGCTGTTTGTGCAGAAATATCTGTACTAGCAGACATAAACTTCACTGTGTTAGTTGCAGCTGCAACTACATAAGCACCTATCACTTTAATTTTCATACTAGGCACAGCAGCTACAACAGCATTACTTCCAGAAGAGGAAGGATTGACATAAGCATGTTTATAGCGTAGTCTATCGTTGATGTTCATTTACATTCCTTTATCATTTTACCAATGTCAACCCAACTCTTTCTAAATCCTCATCTACAACATCTTTAAGCTTTTCTTCTTGTTTCAAATATCCTTCTCTTTCAGCCTTAGATGGTCTACCACGTTTTAGTTCATATCCTTTTTCTGCAAGCCATTTAGCAGCATTAGCACCAGCAGCATTATTTTCAAATGATGTGTTAATCAAACTCTTGATGGCTGTAGAGCGGAGCTTAATGTCCATCTCTTCTCTCCACAAGGCTATTTCCTTGTAAAGCTGTGCATTTGCACAAAGCCTACACCAATGCTTCCATCCACCTAACACTTCATTAGCAAAATCGTATTCTTGTCCTGGCACGTGGAAATACTCCATGTATTTCTTATACACCGAGATGTATATCTTTCCGTCTATCTCCCTATCTTCATTCGACAACGTGAAATACTGTTCGTACCCCTTGCTGTCAAATTCACAAAAGAGTGATAAGGTTCTATACCTACCAAGTTCGTCTTTAAAGTTTTTCATTGTTTATTTATATTTAATATATATTAATTATTATATATAAGGAATTTATCTTAAATAAATTCCTATTAATATTAATATATTATTATTTATTATTATATATATTTAATTATTAGACTCTGGTGTTCCAGATAAGTTCAATGTATCTTCGCGGGAGTCGACTTTCTCCCGCAAAATTTATTAATTCATTTCTTGATATTGATAATTTTTAGTAGAAAATATTTAGTTGTAGTGCACCCATAGAAACACACCCCCTGCCCCCTGCCTCCCCCCTTGCTCAGAATATCAAGGTATGTCACTATACATTTTCATATAATGTGATATATGAATATCAATATCAATTTTAATAATTAGACTCTAAACAATATATAATTTTATATATTATAAGCATGCCTTAGAATAAGGCAATTGATTTAAACGCTCTATAATCAATTATTATATGTTAGCCTATATGATGGTATAGGCTTGCATGAGATAATCGCTCCTATACCCCTTAAAACCCGTTTAAATGGCATTATAAATTATATTATATGATTGTTAATGGATTAAACCCTAACAATACATTCCACCTAATAATATTATATAACACAATATCTTGTACTATTGCGTGGTACGAAACACAATAGATAGTATAAATATATAATATTGGGTAGTGTAGCTACCTGGAATGTAGTATTTCTACTGACGCTCGATATTCTACAGCTATATCAATCGAAGTCTGTATAACGTCATTATCTATTATCACTTGACCCAATAGCTGACGTTCAACCACATACCTTTCTTTAACAATGTTATTATTCATATTATATGTTATGTGATAATCAACTACCTTGCATTTTCGATTATGCCTGTCTACATATTCAAATCCGATATTATATTTCATACATCATCCTTTAATCAATACATGAACCATTGATCCATCCTTTAATGTCCCGCTCACAAAATCAAATTCCCATTCCAGCTTATCCATTAATGCCTTCGCTGCTAAGATGTGATTTGCTTCACCATCCAAGGAATAATCCCAATGCACAGTGATTTTCCCTACGAAACACTCAGCTTTAATACGCATCGGTTTGTAGTCTGTATATGGTAGTATTTTCGTTTGAATTGCTTGCATATTACACCTCTTTTATTTTTTGTCTAAGAATTTCTAAAGCTTTTCTCGCTTCAAAATGTCGAATAAATCCGCCAAGCCATAAATCTAAAATTTTATTTTCAATCTCACGATAACTTTTCAATTTATCATTTATCTCATCACATCCGGTAATCTCTCGCAGTTGTGCAGTTGCTTCGGTTGACAAAAAACCCATTAAATTATCCATTTTTACATCTCCAATTTTTTTATTTGTTGATCTGCTATCCATCTTTCCTTATCCCGCGCATCCTTTGCTTGCATCACCACAATCGCAAAACAAAATACAGTGATATATAATATTGTCTTAAACATTTATTAATCCCCCGATTTCAGATAACTCCCGTAGGAGTATCGTACGTATACCCCTGCGCGAGTTTTTCTCTTATGAAACTGACTAGTTCTTTAATATTTCTCATGATTTACTCCTCTTTTTTAAAAGATTCACCAAGAAATTATTATAACTTTTTCTTGGTGAGCTTGGATAGTATCACACAATTAAACCCAATGGAAATGCTAATATACATTATGTTAATGTACATTATATAAATTTATATAGTCGGTCATGTCAATGTTCTGGGGTATATAAGCAAAAGCTTATACATT
>Ga0208644_1001557_pt1 | contig 19087 bp, 31 predicted proteins | sample VirMetDEL_Nov_18_FD_184517 | JGI IMG/M metagenome (GOLD analysis project Ga0208644, IMG submission 184517) | Aqueous microbial communities from the Delaware River and Bay under freshwater to marine salinity gradient to study organic matter... | ecosystem: Environmental > Aquatic > Marine >... | reverse complement strand
GGCCTTGAAGATTTGACTTGGCTAATGAACGCCGGGGAGCCGCCGAGCGTTTTAAAATATAAACGCGACGGAAAATTTTATCGAGTATTGTCAAGAGATTGGGCATGAAGTCGGAACACGAAGAACAGCGCGAACTCGTTAAATGGTTTCGACAGACTTATCGAGGCGTGAAGATATACGCCATCCCAAACGGCGGGTATCGCGGGAAGGCGGCTGCGGGACGGCTCAAGGCCGAAGGCGTCTTAAAAGGTGTCTCTGATCTGCACGTCCCGGCATGGAACCTATGGATTGAAATGAAGCGCGAAAAAGGCGGTCGGTTATCGCTGGATCAAAAAGCATGGGGCGAATACGTCGAGGCGATAGGCCACGCATTTATCGTCGGAAACGGGTTTGAGGATGCCCGAAAAAAAATTGAGAGCGTTGCGGAAAAGGTGTTTACAGGATAAGCAAACTTATATATATTTACATCATCAACAACGCAAACGGGAGTTAAGCAGATGACTAGCCAAGACCACTTTCAAAAAGCAACAAGCCTCCGTAATAAAATTATGAACGGTGATATTGACCGTTCAGCCTTGAATTGGGCGCAGGTTGTTCGCCACTGCAATCACGCCGAAAGCCGTTTGTTTGATGAATACCCGCGTGTTCACGGCGCGGCTCAACATTCGTTCTTGGATTTAGTGAGCCGTGTTCGTGACTACGCACGCGGGCAGGTCAATTTGGCAGCGGCGCAATAAGCGCCCTGCCGGGAAGGGAGAAAAACCAATGAACAAATCAATTCAAAACATTCTCGACAAACACAAGCCGCAGCGTGGCGGCTTGTACGTCGAGACTCTGCGCGGCCAGATCGACCGCAAGGAAATTGACTTTCCGAAAGCCGTGGACTTCTTGGTTGAACACGGCATCCACGAACTCAAGGCGATAAGGATGCTCAACAATGGATAAATGGCAGATTGTCGCTGACGCTTTTGAGAACTGCGCCGAAGAATGCTCTGAATGCCAGTATTACGGCTATGAGTGGGCGAGCGACACAGGGGCAGACAGATGGTGCGAACTCGGTACGGTTTCCGGGCATGACCCAGAGTGGTGCCTTGCATACGACAGGATCAAAGAGGAGTTGGAAGATGAATAACTTTATCGCTGGGGTTGCCATCGCGTTTACGCTGGCGTTTGTTTTTTGGATTGCCGCCTTTGATGCCATTGACCGGCACATGGTTGAGTATCAGGAGTGTGGATACCCGTGCAGGGTCAGTGAGTATGACTAAGCTCCGCGTCCTCGACTTGTTTAGCGGTATCGGCGGTTTTAGCCTCGGCCTGGAGCGAACAGGCGGATTTGAGACTGTCGCGTTCTGCGAGATTGAGGATTACCCACGCCGCGTATTGGCGAAGCATTGGCCGGATGTGCCTTGTTATGAGGATGTGAGAAATGTCACAGAAGAACGACTTACTGCCGATGGAATTGCCGTTGATGTCATCACAGGCGGATTCCCCTGCCAAGACATTAGCGTTGCCGGCCGCCAAGTCGGACTCGGAGAGGGAACGCGGTCGGGATTATGGTCCGAAATCGCCAGACTTATTGGCGAGTTACGACCGCGCTACGTCATCGTGGAGAACGTCGCAAACCTGCTTAGTGGCCCTAGCGAAAAACGAGGCGGATGGTTTGGCCGAATACTCGGAGACTTGGCCGAGATCGGGTATGACGCGGAGTGGCACTGCTTGCAAGCTGACTACGTTGGACGACCGACGTTGCGGGATCGCGTCTGGATTGTGGCCTTCCCCAACAGCAAGCGATTGGAAAGAGAGTGGCAAGATTTCACGTTTAGCCGCTATATGGAACGATCCCCATTATTCTCATCAGAAGCGCCCCCAACACAAATATGCAGCGCAATTCGGTGCCCTAGCCGGGCCAAATCTATCGGCGTGGATAATGGGTTTTCCGATTGGATGGGCGAGTGGCGTGGATATGGCAACGCCGTCGTCCCGCAAATCCCCGAAATGATTGGCTACGCAATTCTGGAAGCGGAGAAGTTTAATGACTGAAATTTCAGAAATCCTAAACCAACTCTGCGTCGAAGACGGACGCCCTGCGTGTCAGATCGCAGAAGCGGCGAACATATCGCCACAGCTTTTGTCTCAGTACCGGCGCAACCCGGCGCGGAGCCAGCCGTGGGTGAGACTCGAGAAGGTGCTGGATGCTTTGGGGTATGAGTTGGAGATTGTGAAGAAATGAGAAGTAAACTAATCGACGGCGTATTCAACCTGTCCAGATGGGCGGCGGCATTGAATGACCTAATCCACCATGTCCTTGAGCAGCGCGGCCTTGGCTATGTCGAGTGTGGCGATAGTCTCAAGCGTGTTTGCCGCCGATCCGGCTAGGTACATATCGCCGTCGTTCTTCCATCCGACGACTAGGACGCATTCAAAGTCCTGTTCAAGCGCGGTTTCGAGGATGCGCTTGGGGTCGAGGTCAAGCCGGGTTTCGCCGGGGAAGTCTACGACGCTCATTTCTTTCTCGCAGTCATACGGTCGCCAAACCACCAAGTCACCGACGACACAGCCATATAGATTACGCTGGACACGATCTCCTGTTTTGCGCCAAGATCGGCAATCGTCAGATAAATCACGGCCAGAAGGATCACCAGTAAGCCCGTCAGCGACGGACGCACCAGACGCAGGGTATTCACGACCCACTGGCTTGCCTTGCCGGTGGCGCTGTCGTGGCTGTATGACGCCTCACGAAGCCGTGCGGCCGCATCTTCTAGGGCAATCTCGCGTTCAATTTCCAGTTCCTTGGATCGCAGATCGTGCTGCAGCTTGGTCATTTCCATGACGCGCTGGTGCTCGGCCGCCTTCTGCTTTTCTTCGGCATACCATGTGAAGGCCTTGCCTATGCCGCCAAGGATTAGGCCGATACCGCCCGTGCCCGCCCCGAATAGCGCCGATGCCAGAAAGTCCCACATTACCAAGTCCTCGCTCTGCCCATGTCGATATGCACGAACGTCCTGTAATTTAGCCCGAAGCCGGTGAAGCCCACAGATCGAGCCGCGCCCTCAATCGCTTCCTTTGATCCGACAGCCAGCGGGATATCGAAAGCCGTGCCAAGGCGGTGTTGGCTGAGAGGTGCGCCGCCCACACGTGCATTGTGATACGCGGACCTATAAGCACTGTTCGGAGAGAACGGGACGCCGAGCGCCTTGCGGAATTCATCAAGCGCCTGTAGAGCCGCCACGTTGACGAGGATTTCGCCAGTCCCTTTGCAGGCAATCTCTTTCGGCGAAAAGAACTCGCAGGGCCAAGCCGCGCTTGGAACATCTTGCCAGTTTTCATATATCATTCCAGCCACAATAAGTTCTCATTTGCCATCCTTCTTGCGAACGATATTAAGGTACTCACACCCATCCTCAACGTCAGCGAATGAGCGGATAAACTTAATGGAGTTGTTATGGTGCTTCGGGCGAATTACGAACATAATTGATGCTCCGTGCTGCTGTTCGTAGAAGCCATGCCTGTGCGCGTGATCGTCGATATATTTATAGCCGCGAGCGCGGGCCATATGGATTATGCGACCGTCCGGCATTTCCTGTGTCATCAGCGCCCATGTATGGTGATGCCCTGCGACATAGATATCCGCGTCTTCGTCCATGTGAGCGGCTCTAGTCTGACCGTGTAGCGGGTTCCACATGGAATGGCCCTTGTGGTTATGCGCGGCGTCCACGCGGCACTCAACATCGCCAGGAAAAACAAGACGGAACCGCGCCCGCCAATCAACCATAGGAATAACGTCGGCATTGATGGCGCGAAGGTATTGGACGAAGCCGCCGTCCATGTGGTCATGGTTGCCCTCAAGCCAGACAATCCACGGAATGCCACTGTCTTCAAGGAACCACCGCGCCAGCTTGCGCTCCGTCGCCTTTGATACGTCGTTGTTGGCGTATTGGGCAATCAGTCTTGATCCCCACGGCCAGTTGTCTGCTGTGTCGCCAATGTTCACGGCGTAGCAGTTTGGCGTCTTTTTCATTAGGTCAACGTGTTCGCGCAAGAGCGGGATGTTACATCCGTTAGAACCAAGGTGCGGGTCGCCAATGACAACAACCCCGACCGGCTCAAGTGACTTGAATTTGATCGGGAACCAACGCAGCGACTTCTGATGCTGTAGCCGCTTTTCAAAGCGCTTTTCCATCATGCCCAAGATTTCTTCGGCACTGACATCATCGTCGGGGAAGTTGGGAAGTTCCGCTGATTGGCTGGCATCATCCAGCTTCGGCGTTATGCCCCGCTCTGCCGCCATCTTCCTGCGCCGCCTGACCGTGCTATCTTCCACGCCCAACTCGGCAGCGGTTGCCGTATTAGTGCCAAGACGTGCGTAAATGTTTACCGTCTCTTGCAGCTCTTCGTCACTGACAGTTTTGGTAGCCATTTCAAGCATCCCTCCCAGAAAGTTTTGCCGGTTTCAAAAGCGCAAAGACCGGGCTTCCGTCACTTGTCTCAAGCATCCATGCTTCGCCGGGGCCGAACACACCATCAAAGCTGTATTCGTGCATCTTGAGTTTGATTGGAATGTCAGTGTCAAACGCTACGCACTTTTGCTGACGGACGAACAACTTGAGCGCGGCTATGAAAGCTTCAGGCGATGGGGAGCCGGAAAGAAAACGAACAGCTTGCGCCTCTCGGCAAACCCAAGAGACAGACAGAACATCGCCGGGGTTATAAGTCGGGGCGGCGTCTGTGATATTGATTTCAATTTTTGGAGTTGCGTCGATCGCTTGCGAAGTGGTTTGGCAAGCGGAGAGAACAAAAACAAAAACAACGGCTGAGATAATCGGAAGTCGGAGCATGGTCTGCGTCCTTATCCAGTTGGGGGTTCAAATAGGCAGCGAGGCTCGTCATCCGCTCATTTTATTGGATGACCTACGGTATTCTGCCAGATATAAACGATCAGCGCCGATACCATCGCGCCAAGAACCCATAATCCTTTCTTGAGAAACGACTTGTTGAGACTTTCCTCTTGAATCATGTGCTTCTGTAAATCAATCCGCATCAGTTCGATCTTGGCGTCAACCTTAGATACTTCACTAATGATTTCATGGTTACGCTCTCGTTGGTATTGCTCAAACGTCTCAAGTTTCTGCTGACGTACATCAGCGTTGCGCCTTAGTTCCTCAATGGCAGACCACATACGGCCAAAGTCGGAGCGTTGTTCTTTGTCCATCACCTCGACCCCCACATTCCAGAATGCTTGTTCATGTTCTTGCGGTGGCGCAGATGCTTCTTCATATGACGGCGCACGTTGCGCTTGCGGTAGGGCTTGGGTGCAGCGGTTTGTTTAGCCATTACCTTGTCCTATGTTCCATCATGCCGGCCCCCATGAAGCTGCGATTGAGGTTTGGTTGTTGCCGGATGCATCAAATCCGATTGACAGGCTCGTTTGCTCCGTCTCGAATGTAGCTGCGCCGCCATAATGATATCTGTTGCTGTCGATATTTTCGTCATATGCCTCAGTTACACCAGTTGTTGTGCATGTCGTTCCGTTATCAGAACGTGAACATGCGATAACAACGCCATTGGCGGGGACGTTTATTGACAATGCCCCGGGTTCAGACGGGTCTGTGTCTGTTGCTGTCACAGATACCGCCGCATCGTAAACAGCAAAAACACCTATCCCCATATCGGCCATTGTGTCGTTAAATGTGACAACAATATTTGCCGTCGTCCCGCTGGATACATCTATCTGGTACATTGCCGACACTTGGTCGGTGCCTGTTGGGTTTTGGTAATCTATCAATTCCGTCGCAGAAGCCCCGCCAACTGTCACTGATGACACTGACCGCCCTGCCGCAGTACCATTGCCAGCGATGCACACAACAACCTTGCGAGTTGCGCTGGCTGTTCCTATACTATGATTTGAAAATGTATAGGTCGTCAGGTTATTCGCATCAACAGATGACCCCGCAAACGAATATGTCACCGGGTTGGCGGCTGTTGCCCCGCTAATTGTAGGACGCATCAATAAGGTCATTACGACGTTTCCGGCCAGCCAGCATCGAGGTCGATGGCGACGGCAGTACCGACATCATCTGCGGCGTCGATCTCAGCCTCAAGCGCCGCCTGTCGCTCGAAACAGGCGTTGACGTGATTACGTACCTCAAGCGCCATTGCCTTGAAGTCGGCGATGTCCATGACGACGACTTCGTTGTCCGCCATCCGCCACGCTTGCACGGTCAGGTTATCCTCGTTCGCAGCCACGACCGCGCCGGTGAGTTCCCGGCGACTGTCGGCGTCTGTCTGGACGACATATACAGGGTCGCCGCTGACAGCTTGGAACTCGATGCCAGCATTGACGACGTTGTCGCGTATGGCCTTCACCTTCCGCTTCAACCGGTCCTTGACCCTATCGAGAGGCTGGTCGACCACCGTCCGGGTTGCCGTGATCGTGTACCCGTCGTTGTCATACGACACTGAACCGGGCTGTTGGTACTCGTTGGGGACCGGGCCGACTTCGGTATACTGGTACAGGTCATGGTAGGGGTCAGGCTCCACCTTGCCCGTCAATACAACACCAGACGGGAGTTTGAGGCGCTGTTTATTTCCGCCGCCCGTGACTTTGGCTTTCGTCGGGGAGCCATCATTCCAGAAATACAATGTCATATTACACCGCCTGTACGACTTCGAGGTATGTGTTTGTGTTCATCTTCGCGATCCTTAACACGTTGACCGTTCCGGCGGTTGTGTCGACGGCTCCGCTCACTTCATTAAACCCTGAGAGGGTCAACGTGTACCCGCCAGTGCCGTCAATCGTGAACTCCAGTTCGATGTACCCGCTCTCGGTATCGTTCGGTGCGGTGAGGGTGAACGAACCCGTCATCGTAGCGTGCTGGATGTTACCGTTCGCGATCTTGAGTGTCGTTGCGCTGTTCAGGTTCCCGAGGCTGTAACTGTCTGCTGCTGCACCACTGAACAACTCAACCACACCGCTGCCTTTTGCGCCGATGCCGAAGTTGATGTTCGTATCGTCGCCGGTCGCATCGACACGCGGGACGCCCCCGGTCGCCGCGTTCGTGATGTCGATCTGATTGACCGCCGACGTGGTCGTCTGGAAAAGCACCAACTCGTTACCGTTGGCGTCGTTGATGCCGGTCGCGTCGTCGAACTGGGCGCTCTGTCCATTGAAATCAATAGGCACGGACATGGTCAGCGCAGATGCTGTTAGGGACATCCGCATCGACGCCGACGAATAGAAATCCATCTGGTCGTCTGTTGCCGACACAATGTACGTATCTCGATCATTATCGAGCGCGACCCGTGCGACGTTGTTCGTCGCGTCGGCCACTGCAAGCGGGATGTCGTCGGTCCCGTCATAAATCTTATATATAGCGTTCGATGCTGTGCTATCCGCCCAGATCATCCACGTCTGAACATAGGACGGCTGCGTCGATCCGCTGTGCATCGTGTTCTGCGCGTCCCTGAAATCGTTCAGGTCACTCGCGAGGTCTGTACCCGACTTGGTGTTCGGGTTAATGGTTCCGAAGTCGTTCTGTGCCATGCCTAGCCCTTTCGTCTAGTCGTTTATACCTTAAAAAACCGGGGGGCGCTAGGTTCCGCGTTCCCTGCCGTACCCAATTGCTTGCCAGTCGAACGTCCGGCTGACTGCTGTGCCGCCGCTGTCTCTGAACGTAATATCAAAACCCGTCCGGGCTTTATTGGTGACTTCCCAATAATCCCCTTGTTGAAGGTCTTGCGCGTTGATCGTGACCGACTTCAATACCCGGAAGTCCGGGGAGAAGGCGACGGAGTACGTCCCTGCCCCAGAGGTGAGGTCTTCGCCGCTGGCTACCCTGTCCGGCATATCAATCGTGACCGACAGCCCGTCGATGGTCGGTGACACCCCGGCGTTGGCGGTCGCCAGCCGTGCGCGGAACTTTAGGTGGCGTGCTGTGTAGTCCCCGACTGCGAACGGACGCCACCCTTCATAGGACGGCGTGGCGCTGTCAGCGATGGAGTAGTTGACCTGCAACTCGACGAACGTATTGTCCGTGGACCCACCCCCGGCGAGCGTTGCGACCTCTGCAAGAGTATCCCACGATCCCATAAAGTTCAGTAACGATGCGACACCGGCATTCACATCCGCCGTGACGCGAGACGTATACACCTCGGACAGATCGTTCTCTCCGAACTCGTAGAAGCCCTCCGTCTCGAACCCCTGACCGGTTCCGTATGTCAGGGTCGTGACCGCAGCCAAGGTCGTCCAATCCGCCATCACGCCAGCCGATGCAAGCTGCAACTCAGAACCGTTCAGTGATACATTCGTCTTCGTACCTGTGAACAGCGGGTCTTCCGTCTCTGTGACGATCACGTTCACATTGTCCGGGTCTTCCAGAGACGCATTGATATACAACGCCGCCGTGGACTTGTTGCCGAGGTAGTCCACTGCCTTGATGGCGTATGTGCCGTTGCGGGTGGGGATCGTGTACGACCGCGCTTGTCGAGGCACGTCAGAGGCGAGAGGCACCATCCTCGACCAGTCCGTGATATCCTGTGATGCGTGATACCTGATCTCGTAGTGCGTGACATCAATCGCTGGCGTGTACGTCCACTCTAAATATGAATGCGGTCCGACTGTGTTCATGGTGAACGTGTCCACCGCATCCGGGTTTGCCGTTGCCCCGATGACTACGTGTTCCGACACCCGCGTCCATTCGCTGACACCACCCACGGCGTCAATAGCGCGAACCTCGATGTCATACGCCTCACTCTGCTCGACAGGCGTCAGGTAGAACTGCCGCGTGTCTGAGGATACGCGAGGCGTGTATATGTAGCGGCTGGTCGACCCGGATTTGCGGAACCGAGCCTGATACTCCTCGACCCTCGTCACTTCCCCGTTGAGCGGTGACGATGCTGCCCCCGGCACAAAGTACACTTCAATCCCGATCTGGATGGACCCGTCCGCAGCCCGGCGAAGGGCGTCCTCGTCGGAGACCACGTTCGTGATGACCGGTGCCGGAGGACCGGTAAAGGACTGCGACACCGGGTCGGACAGCAGCGACGTGTATGCAGGGATCGACGTATCGGCGTTGTAGATGTCGGATGCATAGGGGACTGCCGTGATGGTCGCTGCGAGGTCGTCTTCTGGCTCGACCGCAGTGACAATAAGTTCAAGGCTTTCTTCCGTCGTTATGCCGAACTCGAACAGGTCTCCGACTGCCATCCCCGTCGCATATGCAACGGTGATCGTCGACTGCGTTCCGGGCGCGTTGGTCACAGTCTGGACATTACTGGTGCCGTCCGACTGGCGCACGCGGATCGAGTACGACAAGCCGATGGTCATCGTCACAGGCTCGTCCAGTGTGATGTCGTTTCCGCTGACTGCCGTCAACCGCCCGAAGCCCTGCCCGATCTGCGGGACATCGTGGTTGAACCGGATCAGGTCGCCGCGTGTGCAGACGATGTGTTCGATGTCCGTCTGGAACGTGAACGTCTCCGGGCGCAGCCTGATCCCGGCGAGATAATAGCGAGCGGCGCGGTACACGTTGTCGGCATTCGTCTGTCCCGCCAACTGCAAAACCTCGAACCGGGTGGCGTTGGTGCTGTCGAACCCGTCGTCGTACACGATCCGCTCGTCTTCCCGGTATTCCTTGTCCTCGTTCAGGAAGCGGACCCGGTAAGCGTGCGGTGTCTCGATAAAGTCGATGCGCCCCCGGAACCCGCTGGTGTTGCGCGGCGTGAAGTGCTGGGCGATGGTCGAGCGAGGCTCGTCGATGATGACGCCCCATTGATCGTCGATGATACGCGGGGATGCACGACCGGCGGCTGCAACATCTTGAAGCAACGCACGGACGGTGTTGCGGTAGTCGATCACTGAGTTGTACGTGAAGCCCTCGGTCTCGCAGAACTCATACCACTCTCCCAGATTATCGTCGTCTACCTGTGACGACGGCACGGCACTCTCGTTCGGCGCTCCCGTCAGGATATAGCGGAAAATCGCCGCCGGGTTCGATGATGTGCTGGTGGACACGGTCCAGCCGGAGCCTGTCCATGTCGGTATCTGCAACGAGACAATGGCGTTCAACTGATCCACGACGCCGTTCAACTGGTCGGATGCCCGGATGCGGTACGCCGATTTCGCGATACCAGCCAGATTGATCGGGTCTTCGTTCTTGAAGGACCGCAGCGCCGACCATACCGTCTGGTCGCGTCTGCGGTCGTTGGTCTCCCCCAGCGTCACCTTCAACCGGATGTCGTAGGTGTCTCTGGTCAGGCCCGTCAGGCGGATCGCTTCGCGCTTCACCTCTGCCGTATTGTCGGTGTACTCGGTGGTGAACCACGAAGTCCACGACACGTCTCCGACCGCTTGATACTCTGCCGTGACCGTGACCGACGTGTTCGTCCGGTTGCCGTTGGTGTCGAAGAAGACAAGCCCCTGCGGCCATGTAATCGTGATGCCGAGTTCATCGACCTCTCCATCCGTTCGGCGGGTCTGGAAACTGTCCGACAGGGTGATATTGAGGTCTTCTTGCGTGGCGTCGTTCGGGTATAACGTCAGGGTGTCCACTGTTCCGGTAAAATCGTCCTCGCTCTCGACATCCTCGAAGTTGCCGATGGGCGTGTTGCCGATCCGAACGTCAGAGACGCTGACCGGACCATACCCCCAACAGACGACGAAACGAAGGTACTGGTCGTCGCCGACGACTTCAGTATACGGGGCTGCGCCGTAGGGAGGGATGACCTTATGCGTCCCGAGGACGACCGGGATCGGCCCGAACTTGTTCGCCCGGTTGCGTGCGCCAGTGATCGAATACGTAGGGCTTTCCTTCGCTTGATTGGAGCGGAAGTTGTCGAAGCCGAAGGATGGTGCGGAAGGGGCAAAAAGAGCCGCCCCGATAGCAGAAATAGCCGCCCCCGCGACGCCCGCCACTGCGCCGCCGATTGCGTTCGCTGCCGCTGTACTGAACCCTGCTTCGACTGCAAGCCCTGAGACATATGGGGCGATTACTGCCACCGCGACGATGGCTGCAATGGCGATGATTGTCTGTTTGCCACCGCCGCCGCCGCCCCCGGCAGGGAGGGCGCGGATCGTAACCCGTGCACCAGCCTTCGGGCGGACGGCGTGCCATAACATCGGGTCAATGTAGTGATCCTCGATAAAGATCGAGGCGTACTGCCGCAACTCCTCCATCGGCTGCACCCGGCAAAACAAATCCTCCAGTGTCTGACCTTGCAGCGTCGAGAACTCAATCCGGTCGCCGATCTTGAACGGGTTCGGCAGTGCGACGACTTTGATGTACCCGGCGGCTTCAGATGTAGGTCGGACAATCAGCGATCCATCAGGCAAAGCGATAGGCTCCTATGACGCGCCGGTTCATCGGCTGTTTGCGGTAGTCCACTATAACAGAACCGCACCCCTCCTCGATATGTAAAACCTTACCCGGTTCGACGACCATGCCGACATGGAGAGGCAGCTTCCGGCTTTTATAGAGCGCCCACATATGCAGAAGGTCGCCTTCCTTGGCGTCTGTCAGGTCGATGGGCGCAAAACCCTCCATATAGGGCTGTGGCGACGCTTCTCCTTTTTCCGCCCCTACCTCTATCTCATCGTGTCGAGGCAACTGTCGCCCCCATATATCGCGTGCGACTAGACGGACAAGCCCCCAGCACGAACAGCCGTTACGATCAGAGCCGTGCCACTGGAAGGGGATGCCGACATAATCGTTCGCCCACGACATCAGAATAACCCCGGAAAGGTGGACGGAGTGAATGATCCGGCGGGGAACGGTTCGGTCAGGAAGGTGTCGATGATGAGGTCGAACGACATCTCGTTCGCATCGTAGCGAAGATTGACGACCTCGAAATTCGAGTACGTAGCGAGCGCGGTGTCTGGGTCGCTCGCCTCGATCACCGTGATAGTCGCCTTGGCCCGTTGATCGCTTCCGGCGATGGTGCGAACCTCGTCGATCAGAAGTCGGGTCACGTTAACGACGCCTACCTGTAGCTTCGGTTGAAACTCCTCGGTGTCCGGCGGCAGAACGACGCTGAACGGGAACGCCGTATATACGTTTCCGTTCGACGTGATGTTCTCGGTATTGTTTACGATCCTGACCGTCGTGAACGACGGATGGGTGATCTCCATCAGAACGAGGAACACGCTGCTGGTCGTCTGTGCGTTGATCGCCGAGACGACGGCTGTCGGGACGCTGCGTGACATTAGTTAACAATCTCCAGTTTGAAGGACACGCGCCAAAGCGCAGCGCCGGATGATCCACCGACAAGCGCCCGTGCGGTGGGCGGCTCAACGAACCGGCACGCCGCTGTCGAACCGTCACGCGGATCGAGCATATCGAACTCATCCGCTCCTTGGTTGATGGTTGTTTCATAGAACGTGTTGAACGCCGCGAACTGCGTGTCACTCAGCAGCATGGTGCCGGACAACGACCGGGTCGCTGACGTGAACCGCTTGCGCTGCTTGGACGGACCGGCGTCGACCGACGAGCGAAGGAACGCCTGTTGACGGGTTTCTTGCAGCCCGATCTCTTGATAGTCAGGAAGGGAACTCGGCCACGCTGCCATTATGCTCTCCTCGTCACTTCTGGCCTGATGTTGAATGTTTTACTAATCGCACCGTACACGGTCCCGCCGCCCTTGATGTCCTGTGCCACGGCTCGCTTGATGAGGACTTCGATGTTCGGCCCGTTCTGTGATGTCTCCACCTCGCCGCCGTTCTCGTTGACGATGTTGACGTTGACAACAGGCGGCGTGCCTTCAACGCCGAGGTTGCCGCCCGGCCCCCGCTTTAGCGGCAGGATCGCTTCCGGCCCGGCCTCGCCCATCATCCCCATGCCGTTCTGCATTCCGAACATGGCCGGACCGCCGACAACGCCGCCCTTCGCGAACATCTTAACCCCGTTCGAGAATGCGCCGCCTTTGGCGTTTGGCGGTGCGTAGTACCCGACGGTCGCATCCGGCATCGCTGTTCCCCCACCGAAAAACCCGCCGAAAAACCCGGACAACGCACTCGACAGGAAACCGGCGATAGGCTTCGACACGGACTGCTGGAAGACGATCTTCGCGATGTCGGAGATGATCGACTGCGCCATATCTGAAAATGCTGCTTTTGCGTCTTTTGTGCCATCTATGATCGACAGGAATGCCCGTTCAAACGACGACCCGATGCTGTCCGCAGCGCGTTCCATCTCCCGCTCCGCTTCCTTCTCCAATCGAATACGTTCATCCAGTGACCGACGAGCCGCCGCCAGTTTTGCCTTCTCAACCCGTTCAGTGAGTTCTTCTTCCCGCTTCAACCGTGCTTCAATACGTGCGTTCGCCGCCGCAATATTTTCTGATCCTGTAATACCGAACCCTTCGCGACCTTCGATGCCGTAAGTACCTGATCGGAGCATCGGTGAACGCAGCCGCCCCGCTGCCACCGCTGCCGCACCCGTGGTCCCCCCTGCCCCGCTTGCCTTGTTTTTAAGGTTCTCGATGGCGCTCTCCAGCGCATCTAGTTGGGCGTAACTTTGCCTCGCTTGTTCCACGGCCTCGTAAATTTTTGGGATCGTGGATACATCCAGATTGCCAGACTGAACCTCTTTGTCGAACGCATCAATGAAATGCTCCATCGTAACCCGGCTGGCGATCATGGACGCATTCGTCGCCGCGTTCATAAATTCGGTGCTTTGCCCCATGAACGGGGTCGATCCGGGCGCTCCGTCTACCCGAAGCGCCGACGAAAGGTCGGCCCCTACATCAGAAATACCCGCTCCGAGGATCGCTTGCTGCGCTGTCAACTGCGACAGAGACAAACTCTCCATCCCCGCCTGTGCTTGCTCGTACGCGGACTTCAAGTCAGTAAACTTGCTGATCTGTATTTCGACGGCTTTCGTGACCATGTTCAGCGCATCAGCAAAGTTCTCTGACGCTTCTTCGGCGTCCTCCGCTTCCTCGGTGAAATCAAACATCAGAGGGAGCAGGGACGCCATCGCACCAGCCGCGACACCAAGGACAGCGCCTAGAGGTCCGAACCCGCCAAGCAACTGGGGAAGCTGTTGTCCGAGGGTCCGGGTGATAGGGACGCCCATTTGCATCTGGACAATAATGTCCTGAAGCTGGAACGAAGCGTTCTGGATACTTGGCCCCGCTTTGTTGAACGCCGCGCCGAGACGGTTGGCCATCATCGACGTGTTCTGCATAGACTGCACGGTCGTCTTGCTGGTCTGTGCAACCCGCTTCAAATCCGCGTCTACTTGTTTTAGTCCTTGCCCGGTGTACGTGAACCCGACAGTGGTATTCAGATCAGCCATTTCGCACCTTCATCCACGCGGCATCAATCCGCTTGATTGCATCGACCTCCCACCCGACGAGGCCGACCCCGGTGAGGCGATTATACGCTTCAATCGCTTCAAAAGCTATCGGTCCGGGTGCCATGCCTATCTGCCGCCCTGAACTTAGATTGTAAAACACAGTCATGAGGTACTCGAACCCCTCAGGTATTTCCGGCACATCCAGTTCGGGGGGCATCCGTCCTGTCGTCTTGTGGACGACTTCCAGATGCTCCCGCATCGTCACTCCGTTCGCGTCAACCTTACTCAATCCGAAGTGCGCTTCGGCGGCTTCGATCAACCGGTTGACGCGACGGACAAAAAATTCGCACGCTCATGGACGAACTTATCCACCTGATCCTTGATCCAAGGCTGGTCTACATACAGCTTGCGTATCGTGTTCGCTTCGCATTTCGGGTTTTTCCCGTCGAGTTGTAGGTGCCAGTCCACCGTCACGGCGACTAGCATCTCCAAAGCGAACTTTTCGCCGTCCTCGAACGACGTGGCTTTCTCCAGCAGCAACTTCCGGCGCATATCGAAGATCGCCTTTTTGTATCTGTTCGTCTCCGGTCCATATACGGTGATAGACATGGGGTCTCCGTTATCATCCGTCAGTACCTCGTCCTTGAGAGGGTGCATCAGATCGAGGGTCGCGGTCTCGTTCGCAGAAATATGTTTCAAGTCCATATCGGGTTCCTTGCTTGTGCCGGGTTCAGAGGGAGGCGGGGCTGGGAGAGAACCCGACGTAAACTCCCAGCCCCTACGACCGGTCGGTCGATTACGACTTCGTCAGTTTGATGTTCGTGCTGTCCGAAGCGTCGTACAGTGCGACGAACGGCAGTGAGATGATCCGAGACTGCGGATCGGACACTGGTACATCCGCGCCGTTGTATTTTACGTTCGGGAAGTCGAACGTGTATGTCGACCCTGATGCCGGGTCATCGAGAACAACTTGCAGAGACGACGAGGTCTCGTTGAGGAACTTATTCAGAAGGCTCTCGTCCTCATAGTACGCCGACACCGTCCCCTCCACGACTGCCCGACCGAACTCAAGCTGTGAGGTCGTCGAACTACCTACGGTGAACGTCGGAGCGAGCGAGTTCGTCAGCGTGAAGTCGAGCGCCGTGACGGAAGCGATGCTCGACCCGCCTTCCGAGATCGACCCGGAGTAGCTGTCGAACGGCTCGCCGCCACTGGCTGCGGTCGGCGAACTGTCGAGGCTGGTCGCCGACTGCGTCAGGTCTTGCCCGACAATCGAAAAGGTCGTCTGCACCATCTGGTTCGGAGCGATGCTAACAGACATGGACGACACGCCGCAGCCGACCATCTGGCGATACTCAGAGATGTCCTCTGCGCCGTCCTCGATGGTGAGGAACTGCTGGCTGGTGCCGACGGTGAGGACGCCGCCGCTGGTGAATGTGTTGAAGAACGCGCTCTCCAGCAAGTCGTCATAATCGGTGTCCCGCAATTCGACGGTGATGTCACCGGCGACGTTGCGGTTGCCGTGACGGTCCACACGCGGGATGCGGTCGGATTGGATTTCCTCACCAGTGACGCGCTGCTTCACGAGCGAGAGCGAGTGCGTGTTGTAAGGCAGTGTAATCATGGACGGCGCGGACGGAGTAGCCCCGAAAGAACTTTCGACGACATAAGTCAGCGACGACCGTGAACCTTGAGCGAATGCCATGTTTCAGGTCTCCTACTAGCTGCGATAAGAGTACCAAGCGACCGACACCGGCACCTGATACCACGGGCTGTCTACTAGCCCTTGTCCGCGTTCCGAGTATCGAAAACGCACATTTGTCGAGTTGACCGTGAGGACATCATCGACGGTGAAAGCGGCACGAACGGCATCTGCCAACGTGTCCGCGCCATTCGCCCCATTGCCTTCCGGGGCGAATATATCAACGAGGAACAAGCCCTCGTACAAAAGTTGTGGAGAGGCTCCACGGACCGCTGGGCGCATCGCCGACGGGACAATGTTCATCCGCGCCCACGTCGTTCCTTCAGTCGGCTCGAAGCGGACATTCTCCCACGCCCGGTTGCTGCTGTTGGGGAATCCGGACACAGTGATGACTTGTTGTTCGAGTGCGGAACGGATGTCGGTCATCGCTGTCATCGTCTAAACCCCCTGATGCGGGTCGCGGTTAGCTGCGCCACCTGTTTGACTTGGCTCAACGTCTTACGCACGAATGCCCTCGGAGCCATCCTCGACGTACCATACTCGACGAATTTGGCGTACCGTGCCCCGTTCAAAAAGTATAACGTGTCCCCGACTTGCATCGTAGAGAGCGTCAAATTTGCTTGAGCGACGGCTTGCTGCCCTGATTTGTCAGGCGTCCTCGCGGTCCCCCTCCGATCTGCCGGGTTCGGCGTCACATACCACGAATTGCATAGGAACCCTTCTTGTACTGGCGTATTCTGCACAGCCTTCTCCATCAGACTCTGCCCGTATTCGCGCAGATACGTCTCCAAAGTGACATCCATCTCCTTGGCCCAGCGTTCAACGTCATCTGCGAAATCAATGGCTTTTAGCATTATTCACGCACCTGACAGATATAAACGGCGTTCACATCCGACGGCTTCGGCTTCTCCACTGTCACGATGCGGACATTGTTGCCTTCGCCGATTAGTAGGTCACTCGATTGCGGCGTCTTAGTGAGCGCCGCCCCGCTGGCGTCGACCGCAGAGATGATCGCCTTGCGGTCGCCCCGCTGGATCGTCGTGCCGTCGATCTCGTTCAGTTCGTAATTAGCGAAGTAGCCTCGGACGGTCTCGTCGTCGTTCGAGGATGCGCCGGTCGTCCCCGTTGCTGGATTATAAGTGCCTTCCACGACCCGACGAAACGTCAAGTCATAGCCGAACTCGTCCATCAGTTTGCGGACCTGTTTCTGCATATACGAACCGATGCTCATATTTCGACATCCCACGGTTTAGGCGTGCCGTGAAAGCATATGATATTCGCTGCGTCCGGCACGCCGTCTTTACAGTGTACTTTATAGCTCACAATTCCGTCGTTGTCGTTAAAGCATTTAATATCGTCCGCGTAATCGCGTATAAACCCCTGATCGCCCCACCGACCGGGCGTCCTGTATTTCTTCATATGCGCCTGCGGGTCCTTGCAGAACTGGTCGAATACACCCTTCGGCGCACTTCCGTTCCAAGCCATCAAACCCGAGCCGTAATCGTGCCGCTTGTAGAAGTCTCGGAGCATAGTGAAGCTCGTCTTGAATACGGGGTCGAATGATCCACGAACAGTCGTGTCCAAGTCGATATAGACCACCTGACCATCGAATAATCCGGGGCGGAATAGTTCTATCTTTGACCACCAGCCGGGCCACTTAAATATCAATGGCACCGTAGTGCATTCTAGCTCTACGTCGGACAGGCACACGAACGCTACGTCCGGCATATACCGCTCGACTTGTTGTTGTAGCCGATATACGTGCTCCGGGCCGTATGAACCGCCTGATCTTAAAACGGAGACAACGGATCGCATTTTATTGCCTCGATCATTTTAGGGAACGTGTGCTTCTTCCACTGCTCATATACTAAACGATCCGCTTCGCTGCTTCCACGCTGGTTAGATGTTTCGTCGCGGTTTCCCGTCTTCACATAATGATGATGCACGCCGCCGCAGTCGGAGATATAGATGGCGTTTCCGAGTGCGCCAGCGATGTCCGTCCATGCGTTGTCGCTGTAAAAGTGCCGGACACCCGGCAGAGAAAACCATCCGACAGCACGCGCCAGATCCCCATCTATGCAGGGGAAGGTCAGTAGCTTTGTGTTCTGGATCGCATCTGGGCCGTATGTGATACCCCACGGATTTAGCTTGTTGACCAGCCCCATAGGCCAGCCTTCGTCAGGCACGAAGTCATCGTTGCCGAGTACATAAAAGGACTCGTTTGGATATGCCTTGAACGCCTCGTTGAGAGGTCGTGCCGCTCCGCCTTGTTGCCGTTCTATAATCAGGACCGACCAATTCGACGGATGCGCTGGGATGACATCATCATCATCGACCACTAGCAGCCCCGGAATATCCCTGCACGCGGCCATAAATCGCTGCGCGTCTTCAACACGGCGTCGAGTAGGTAAAATAATCACGCCAAATCCTCCAGAGGTCGGGTCTGGAACTCGGTCAACTTGGATCGCGGAATACCGACAAAGTTGATGACATTCACACCCGCCTGTTCGAGTTGCTGCGCCGCCTTGCCGAAGTCCAGCGACCACTTATTCATAAACCGGTTTGCATTCTTGTTCTGCCACGGATAGGAGCCGTGCCAATGGACCGTCGAGCCACTGACCATGTCCATCCCCAACAACCCGATCTCCTTCGCCTTCTTCAGATAGCAAACCCCGAGAGCGGCGTACCCTGTATGCAGCCCGTACACCCGCGCCGGGTCATCAGACAGCCCCTGATTACGGACACGGTACACGTAGGTCGCCCCCTCGATCTGCTTATGCCCGACTTCGCTGGGCGGCATGACGAGGATCGCTTCCCTGCCCTGATCGACAAACCGCTGTATCTCGTCTCTACGCATCCGACAGAAGTGTTGATCGAGGGAGACTATCACGTCGCAGTCGGCGTCAAATGCGGCTCTGTTGCAGCCCACAGTCCTACCGTCTAGACACTTGAAGTCGAAGTCCTTCAGAGAAGAACCGCCCCCGACGATGTACGTGGGGCGGTCCGACCAGTCGCCTGTGATCTCAGAGAACTGGAGCATTATTTACTCCAGATAGTCAGCCTCGTCGTCGTCCGGCGGGTTCCTGAACATATCGTG
>Ga0208644_1001555_pt1 | contig 19097 bp, 24 predicted proteins | sample VirMetDEL_Nov_18_FD_184517 | JGI IMG/M metagenome (GOLD analysis project Ga0208644, IMG submission 184517) | Aqueous microbial communities from the Delaware River and Bay under freshwater to marine salinity gradient to study organic matter... | ecosystem: Environmental > Aquatic > Marine >... | reverse complement strand
CAACTAACTGGACGCCAAGTCAAAGACAAAGTGTTGTCAAATTGATGAAAGCAGATGGTATGTTAGCAGTTGAAGGCGATACTTTTGCCATAAAAGCAGGAGATAATTATCTTACTACTGATGGCGAAACACCAGACTATGCGAAAGCAGTGGAATTGGTGGGCAAAGAAGTATTAGGCTTGAGCATGGGCAAAAAGGGTGTTGATATACAGTATGGAGAAACATCTGGAGAAGCAAGTTCACGTGAAGTGAAACCTGTGGACCAGAATAAATTAAATACTGACCCAAATTACAGAACCGCGTATATGCATATACGCAAGTATCGACCTAATGTCGCCAGAGACAGTATTACAAATAATATGGTTCTCAAAGAAATGGAAGGCATGAGGTTAAAGTAATAATTTTGTCATAACAAGGAGAATAACATGGCATCAACAAGTAGTCAAAGTGTTCAACAGTTGTATGCAGATATTATAGCGGATTTAGTCCCATTTTATGAGGATGCAGTCCTGCTTCCAAATCAGCAGATAATTAAGAACTCTTTAATCGTATCCGGTTCAACCGGAAGTCAGGTTCGTTTCCCACTACAAAACCAAAGCACAACAGGTGCTACTATTTCAGAAGGTGGTTCAATTGAAGCACAAGCTAACTATAGTATGGCTCCTACAGCGGCTAACATCTCTTTCACTAAGAAAGGTGTTGCTTCAGACGTAAATGAAGAAGCATTAGAAGATGGTGGTTTTGATCTAGTAAGAAACGCAACTTTAAGTCAACTTTCACAGGGTATTGCAACAGCAGTAGACGTAGAAGGATTAGGCGTCGCAAAAGCGGCTTACACAAATGATGATGGTGCAGGCGTAGCCGCCGCAACACACAGATGTAATTTTGTGATTTCACCAGAAGCAATGGCTTACGCGGCAAAAAGAGAACCAGTCGTTAAAATGTGGTTTAACCCAGATAGAGACAGACATGAGTTCAGAGCAACAGTTAGAAACGGTTTTGTTTCATTAAGAAATACATTCGGTAGAAAGATTTCTTGTAATGCAACAATCGGTTCTGGCGATGCAAACGTTGAAGCATTAGCAAAATCAGTTGCTAACCTTAGAGGCGCAAACGCACCTGTAGGATTAGACGGCATGTATGTTGGTCTTATTGACCCAGCATATGAATTTGCTATCAACCAACAATTGGCTCAAGTAGGTGGTTCTACAATTAGTTCACTTTCCGATCTAGGTAATAATGCGTTAAGAGACGCAACAATTGCCATGATTGCTGGTGTAACTCTTTATAGAAGTAATAATCTACCTACAAACGCCTAATAACTGAGGATTGATTAATGGCATTTATAACAGACGGTGGTGGTAATGTAATTTCATTTGCAGAATATACTGATATTTTGCAAAAAGACCAAAGACTTTTAGAAAGCAACATCATTAAAATACCTGCTGAGTCAGGCTTTGCTGATGTAACAGATTTTTTAGAAGATATTTGTGAAAAAAGCACCGATAGAATATTATTAAAGTTAAAGGCAAGCACATGGTGGCAATCATACAATTCGTATGTGGGCAACCCAATCACTAATTTGAATGCTCTTCCAAATGTTAACCCAAATCTTATAGATCCGGGTAACAAATTAAACAGAAGACAACAATTTACAGATTTGTGTGTTTATTATGCTTTTGCTCAATATATTCTTCCGTTGATTGCAGACTTCGGTAATCCAGAAAGTGAAGAAGTATCAAAAATAACATACTATGACGCTAAGTTCAATGATTTATTCAATGAATTAATAGCGATTGCAGACTGGTATGATTATGATGCTTCAGGCACTGTGGATGCAGATGAGAAAGCAATAACATACGCCAGAACACGTAGAACAAGAAGTAGAAGAAGTATAGTACAGGTTAGATAATGAGTAAGAGAAGTGATTTAATAACACAGATTACAACTAATTTAGCGGCACATACTGATTTTACAGTAAGTCAGGAATTGCCATTCGATTCGGGTGGCATTCCGCTTTACAACAAGAACTTAAAAACAGTCTATGTGGATGAGCAGGAAATAGCAGTTGAAGAACTTTACAGCACTCTGGATCAGGGTGTGGTAAATGAAACAACTACAACTATTAATGCTTATTTAAGTGTAGATGCAAAAAATCAATTAAGTGATATTAACACCGTTGTTGCTAATCTGCTAGTGGCTCGTAATGTAATTTCTGGAACTATTGATAGTACCAGTGATTATGAGACAGCAATCGCAGAGGATGTAATAACATATACTTTCGAGTATAATTTTACAACTGTATAGGAGAAACAAATGGCAGGAGTAATTAATGTAACAAGCGGTAATCAAGCAATCCTCACATTAGGTAACACAGCACCTTTGGCAGAGCCAGGAGCGGTCGGCGGTTTAGCAATCCCCCTAGTACAAGACCTAACGTTAAACACAAGCCCGGGGACTGTGAGATATTCAACATTGGATAGCACAGCCTCAAGTGCGTTTACAACAGTGGTAGAGAACTCAGTATCTCTAAACATGTTGCTAGACGACGATGTGTTCTTTGGTAATGCTGGTGTAACAAATAATAGTGTTGCAACAAATGGCCTTTGGACAACTTCAAATAACAAGACTGAAATATTCTTTAGTGTTGCTTTTGAAGGGTCAGATAGTGCTGATTACTTTATTAAAGGTAAAGGCTTTATTGGCGGATTGGCACCTAGTGCATCCATTGACCAAGCGGTCTGGATTTCACCAATGGAAATTACTGTGAATGGAGATCTTGAAAAAGATACCGTTTAATAAATAAGATTTAACACCCTCACAGTGTGGGGGTGTTATTTTTGGAGAAACAATGAAACACAATTGGTTAAGATTATTTGATAGTGAAGGCAACTGGCATGGTTCAGAGGATCACACTATTCGCGTAAATGGAGAAACACATGATGTTTACAAATACGCAAAAGCACACGGTATTGAATTACCGGGTAAACCAAAAAAACAAAAACAGATAAATACAGATATAGAGGAAAAGAGTTATGGAGATATGGAACAAGCACAGTCCCCAGAAAGTGTTGAAGAGCATGGAGATGGAGATAGCGAAAGCACAGAATGAAGTAAGATGTGCTTATAAGGATGTTGAAAAAGCATCAAACAGATTGGCATTTTGTTTAAGTGCCGTACACAATTTAAAAGACAGATTGGATAAAGATTTACAGGAGTAAGATATGAAATTATCAGAATTAGCAAAAAAACCACAATTACAAAAAATCACAATTACTAATGAAGCACTAGTTGAAAAATACGGTGATGAATTAGAATTTTTTATTTACGATAGACAACCCTTAGATATTTTCACAAAATTAGCAGATGTTAAAGAGGATAACATGGGTGCTTATATTAATATTTTAAAAGATATTATACGCAATGAAGAAGGTGAATTAGTAATGTCTGATGATTTGGTTTTGCCAATAGATGTATTGACAGAATCAATTAAGTTAATTGGCGAACATCTGGGAAAGTAACAAGCCATCAGATAGATGAAAAAAGCCAGGCAACTAACACTTTATTGATGTTAGATGCAATGGGCAAAAGATATGGTACTTTACCCAGTGTGTTGTTAAACAAGGCTGATTCTTTTGATTTGATGGTGTTTGACGTAGCAGTTACTTGGGAGAAGTATCAGCATGACAAAGCCAACAAAAAAGTTGATCAAAGTATGTATGATCAGCAAGAATTACAGAATTTAATGGATAGGGTAAAGGGTAAGAGTAACAAATGATTTTTTCAATAACTACAAATACTAAACAGGTAAAAAGACTTCTAGATGATCTAGAGGATTTACCCAGAGAAGTAGTCAAAGAAGCATACAAATTTTATAAGGATATTACTCCTATTAACAAAGGCAATGCCAGAAGAAAGACATATCTCAGAGGTACTAAAATAGAAAGCCGTTACCCTTATGCGGGTGAACTTGATGACGGAAAAAGTCCACAAGCACCTGAAGGTATGACTAAACCCACAATCAAAGAGATGAAAAAGATCTTTGATAAAAAAATAGATAGGTTGAACAGATAATGGCTAAAAGTATTGAAGTAGTATTAAAGTTAAATGACAGAGATTTTACACGTGGAATTAAACGTGCTAACAGAGAATTAGACAAATTCCAAAGAAATGTAAAACAAACCCGTAGTTCAAACACACAATTAAGTGGTGGTGGACAAGGCGGCTTTGGAGGTCTAGCAACAGCAGTAGCGGCATTTGGTTCAGCGGCAGCACTTTCAGGTAATAACTTAAAAACAAATTTAAGACTACAAAAATCATTTGGTGATGGAATTTCCAATAATATAACTCGTTTAAGTAATTATTTCGAGTCAATTAAAGGTACAGAAAAAAGCAGTAGTGAATTATATAATGTAACTAGATTACTTAAAAATAATAATGAGGACTTTAGACAAAGTTATTATGATTTAACAAAAGCAGTAGATGATGCATCAATGTCACAAAAAGGAATGACAGCTCGTTCATTAAAATTTGTTAGCATTGCCGCACTTGTTGGTGCCGCTGTTGGTGGAATAGTAATATCTTTTCAAAATTTAAAATCTGCTTTAACTATTTCAGCAGAATTTGAACAAATTGAAATAACACTGGGTAACTTAACTGGTAGTGCTGAAAAAGGCGCCAGAGCATTAGATGTTATTACACAAAAAGCACAGGAATTACCATTCTCGTTCAGAGAATTAGCAGGTGCTTCACCAGTATTACTCACAGTTAGTAAAAATTTAGAAGAATTTCAAACAAACATACAATTAGCCGCAGATATTGCCGCTAACTTTGGTATTCCTTTTGAACAGGCCGCAAGTTCCTTACAAAGAGCATTCAGTGCCGGTGCCGCGGCAGCAGATGTATTCAGAGAAAAGGGTGTTTTAGCGGCAGCCGGATTCCAAGCAGGTGTAAGTTATAGTGTTGAAGAAACCATACAAAAATTTAATGAATTTGGTGATCAAATTGAAGGTGTATCTAGTAAATTAAATACATCCTTAACAGGTGCTGTATCTCAGGCAGGCGACGCCTTTACACAGTTCCAAAAAGCAATTGGTGACAGTATTAAACCAGAACTAACTGTATTTTTAAACAATTTAGTCACCATTGTAAGAAACAACAAAGAAGAAATAGACAAATTTGCCAAAGCATTTGGTGAAGGTGCCTTAAATGCCATAATAGGTGTTGCCAGAGCAGGTGCTGTAATATTAGATGTGTTCAGCAGTATATTTGGTGTAGTAAAAAGTGTCAATAATATATTAGTTGAAAATTTTGGACCTGGCTTATTAGAAGTAGCAACGTCAATATATGTTGTAACAAAAGCCGTAAATGCATTTAAAATAGCACAAATGGCTGCCGCCAACGCCGCAATATTTTTACAAGGTGTAACAGGTGTAGGTTTATTAAAAGTAGGTGCAGGTATAGCCGCGGCGGCTGCCACAGCCGCAACCTTAAGTGTTGCATTTGACAAAGCCGCAGAATCTTTTACAACTTTGGGAACTGAAGGTGAACCCAATAGTAATTTAGGTAAGTTAAATGCCTTAATAGCAGATATGCAATTGGGTGTGGAAGGATTGGCACCAGCCGCAGTAGCAGCCACAGAACCTTTAAAAGAGTTAACAGTAGATATAGCCACAGGCGCAGAAGCGGCCGCAGATTCTATAAAAGATACAAAAACAGCATTACAAAAATACAGAGAAGAATTAGAATTTGCTTTAGGAACAACAGAAGAATATAATGTGTTCTTAGCAAGGTTAAATGAATTATTTGAAACGGGTCAAATAGGTATTGAGGAATACAGAAATTTATTACGTGATTTACAAGACCAATTCTCACAAAATGAAGGTTTAAATAATTTCTTAGATACTTTGGGTTCAGCACAAAAATCGTTAAGTGAAGATTTAGTAGAAGCATTTAGAAAAGGTGAAAGTGCTAGTGGATCATTTAAAAAGTTCTTTAAAACAGTTATAGATCAAATTATTGCTGACATATTTAGATTAGCAGTTATACAACCTATACTAAGTACAATACTAGGACCATTTGGATATGGATTTGGAACTGGAGGTAATGTTATTAAATTACCTGGTAAAGCAGATGGCGGCCCTGTAATGAAAAATAAACCATACATAGTTGGTGAAGAAGGCCCTGAATTGTTTGTTCCAAGTAGTGCAGGAAATATTGTTCCTAATGGACAATTTGGTGGCGGTGGCACAACTGTAAATTATAATATACAGGCAGTTGACGCACCTTCATTCCAGCAATTGGTAGCAAGAGATCCAGAATTTATATTTAACGTAAGTAGAGCAGGTTCAAGACGAACACCAGCATAGGAGATAAACAGTGAGTCTACAAACAATTATAGATAACGCAACTTATGTAGAATTTGACATAAGAGAACAAAGTGGTAGTACACTATCACGTAGTGGACATTATAAAACAGCAGATCGTAATGTAAATGTTTATTCTTTTAAAGTTGGTATGCACGATGGTTTAAAATACAGCACCAGCAGAAGTATTATACAAGATGTTTATAGTACAGGTAGCACAACAGAGGCCAATATAAGTCTTAATAATAATAGTGGTATGAATTATTTAACTGAATATCAGGGAGATTTAACAACAGGTCAACAAGCAGAACTAACATTAAATAGCACATTTGGTAGTGAAATATATGTAGATCAAACAGGCATAACAGGTAATACATCAGGATATGCTTTTATATTTAAAAAGGGCGATTTTATTCAGCCAAAAGGCAATACAGATACTTATAGGTATCCTTATCAAGTAACAAGTGATGTAGCATTTAACATAGCAGATAGCAACACAACAATACCAGTACATAGACCTATTTTAAGTCAATCAGGTGTAGCATTGACAAGTGGTGGTATTAAAGTGGGTAATGATGTAAGATGGCAGGTTAAAATAACCAATCTACCCAAATACACCATAGCACCACATGACAGAATAGTATTTACAGATGATTTTGAATTAATTGAGGTTATAACTTAATGGCAACCACAATATTACCAGTACAACAGGATCACATAAGCAGTTGTATTCTTATTGATCTTACTCTGAATAATACTACATATTATATCAGTAGTGCGTACAAACCTGTTACTTATAATTCAAATACATATACAGAATTAGGTTCATTTTTACAAATAAGTGAATTTCAAGAAGACATCAGAACAACAAATGGTGATATCAGCATAACATTAAGTGGTATACCCAGTGAACAAAATTATTTAAGTCTAATACTAACAACACCTATAAAAGGTGGAAATGTAAGTGTGTATAGAGGATTTTATGATACCACAACACACGAATTAGACACATCAGAAGTATATAAACGTTTTCAGGGTGTTTTAACTAATTTTGCAATATCAGAGGACTTCTCAGCGGGTAGTTCTTTAACAAATAGTGTTACGGTAACATGTGCCAGTATAAACAGCCTATTGGAAAACAAAATAACAGGACAAAGAACAAATCCACAGGATAGAGCACGATTGTTTCCTAACGATGCAGTATTTAATCGTGTGCCTGAATTATATAACATATCGTTTGACTTTGGTAAAGAATACAAACCAGGCAGTGGAGGCTACGGCGGTGGTGGAGGCCGTGGTGGCGGCGGAGGCGGTGGCGGTAACCGTGGACGATTTAGAAACGTACAGGAAAAATAATGATAGTAAGATCAGCACAAGTAAAAGATTATGAAGATATCAAAAGATTAATGATAGATTTTGCTAATTTTAATCCAGTTGAAGATTTACATAATCCAAAATATGATTTTGTTCATGTTAACAGAATAATTGATCACATATTGAAAACAGGTGTTGCTTTGGTATGCGAAGACAATTCCAGGATAGTAGGCATGCTCTTAGCAACTATACAGGGTGATTTTTGGTTACCACATGTAAAACGTATGACTGAGGTAGCATGGTGGGTAGAAAAAGAATACAGAGGAACAAGTGCAGGTGCTAGATTGCTAAACAGATATATAGCAATAGGAATAGAAGCAAAAGACAAAGGTCATATAAGTTCCTTTACACTTACAACATTAGCAACAACACCTGATCTTAAATTACAAGAAAGAGGTTGGGAACCTATAGATTATAATTGGGTATTCAGAGGATAAACAATGGCAGTATTTACAGCGATAGCAACAGCAATAGTAGGAGCAACAACATTAACCGGTGTTTTAGCCACTATTGCTACCAGTGTTATTGCGGGTGGACTTGCTTATGGTACAGCAAGGGCATTGGGTGTTTTTAAACCACCTTCATTTGATCAAGGCACAGACCCTGGTACTAGTATTCAGTTACCACCAGCAACAGATAACAAATTACCTGTATTATATGGTCAAGCATTTACTAGTGGGCCTATATTTGACGCCGCCATCAGTAATGAAAACAAAACAATGACATATTGTATAGCATTAAGTGAAGAAACACAAACAGGTACTTTTAGTTGTAGTGAAATCTTTATGAATGATGTAAAATTAGTGTTTAGTGGTAATACTGTAGTAAGTCATGTGGACCCTAATCAGAGCACAGATAGTAATTATAATGGTAATGTGAGAGTAAATATATATCAGGGCGGTAGCAGTGGCAGTGATGTTATATTTCCTTCATTTGGAACAGGAAGTAGCACAGCGGCAACCAGTATTGTGCCTCACTGGGGTGTTAATCACACAGCAAATAATATGGTATTTGCAGTACTACAAATTGATTATGATGCTGAAAACGGTTTAACTGGCTTACCACAGATGACATTTAAAATGAATAACACACTTAATAATCCAGGTGATGTGTTATATGATTACTTAACCTCAGATCGTTATGGTGCAGGACTCAGTACTAGTCAAATAGATATTACAAGTATAACAGGAACTGCCAATACAGCAATGAAAGGATACAGTGATGAATTAGTTAGTTATACAAATGCTAGTAATGTAAGCACAACATTAAAACGTTATCAAATTAATGGTATGGTAAGTACATTTGATACCTGTAGTACAAATATAGATAAAATATGTCAATCAGCAGGAACATTTTTCTCATTTAACGTCAAAGAAGGTAAATTTAAAGCAATACCAAACAGAGCATTGAGTACAGCAGAAAAAGCCAATTGTTTGGTGTACAATGATGATAACATAGTTAGTAAAATAGATATTAGTTCAACAGAATTGTACGCACTTTATAATGGTGTTGAAGTTGAATTCATGGATCAACAACGTAAAGACCAAACAAATACAGTTAAAATAACAACACCAGCAGGCGACAGAAACCCTAATGAGCCTGATAATGTTTTAAATTATAAATTGGATATGATTAATGACAATGTGAGGGCAGAAATATTAGCAAACATTGACCTTAATCAAAGCAGAGTGGGAACAGTAGTACAATTTGTTACAGATTACAGCGGAATACAAAGTGATGTGGGAGATGTAATTAAAGTTACTAATGAATTATATAACTGGACAGATAAATTATTCCGTGTTATGCGAGTTACAGAATTACAAGATGATACAGGTATGATAACAGCCAGAATTAGTGCTATTGAATATTCAGATGACTATTATACACATCCTATATTAACAGAAACACCTGATTTAGGTGTAATTGATCTACCCAGAATACCTATTATAGGAAGTATACCAATTCCTTTAGCATTCAGTACAACAGGATATGCAAATGTGCCTTCACTGGCTAATTCCTATAAAAATGTAATTACAAATGATACACTTAAAGTGTTTGGTGCTGGTGCACAATTGGAAAACGCTGGTTTAAGTAATACTAGTATGAGCAGTGGAACAACCTATAGAGATCTTATAACACCTGAAGTATATGACATAAGTGGTGTGGATATAGGTGATTATACATTTACAGGTGTTGGTAATTTAGGTGGTGTATTACCAGTAGGTGGTTATGACACAGCATTCCGTAATAATGTGTCTATACAATTTGCTAATGCCACTCATAGCAGTACTCAAAATATTGGTGGAGGAGGTGTATCCTTTATAAACATAGATGGAGCACCACCACAGTTAACTGATAGTAAAAAAGTATCATTAGATCCCACAAGTTATAGTCTGCCTGCTGATATGAAACCCATAACAGCAACAGCAAGATTACAAGGATACAGCACACTGGATGATGACACAGCAAATGGCTTTCCAAGAAGCATAGGTAACATGGCATACGAAATGAAACGTATTACTAAAGGTGAGAAATAATGTATAGAATTGTTTATAAAACAGACACAGGCAAAATAGAAACCTGTAGACGTATGAGTGACGCAATACTGGAATTACAATTACAACAAGCACCTAATCTAGCAAGTATAAATGGATATGTTCCTAACACAATGGAATACAGAATAGATTTAGATACCTTACAAGTAGTAGAGCAATCTAATCCTTTTTTTAACTTTAACATATATGCTTGGATGAGACAACGCAGAAATAATTTATTAAAAGAGTCAGATTGGACACAGGGTGCAGATTCACCTTTAACAGCAGAAAAGAAAGCAGAATGGGCCACTTACAGACAGGCATTGCGTGATGTACCTGCTAATAATACAGGTGTCACAGACAGAGACAATGTTGTTTGGCCTACTAGACCAGGAGCATAAATGAGTAGATATAGTAGATGGGGATTTTTTAAAAATAAACACAATGCTGGAACATTGGCTAATGCTGATAATTTTTATCCCAGATATCCAGACTTACCTAGTAGTAATATATTTTACACATTTATTAAAGCCGGATATTTAAGAACATCTGATCCTATTGCAAATGTAAATTTAACATTGGGTGCACCTTTGCACGATGGTAGTGTAAGAGTGTTAAGAGATATGCAATACACAATGCCTGATGGAAATATAGCATTTCCAACTGTTAAAAGAACAGGCATAAGTCCATCTTTTACATATACAGCAGAATTATTTAAGTATGATGCTGATGCAGGAAATATTACAAAATTAAATCCCACAGTAGGACCATTAGTAGCAGATGATCTAAAAGATGCAACAACAGGCTGTTTAACATATGATGGTAATGTAAATTTATATGTAAATAGAGGCATAGAAAATGTAGAATACATAAAAATTAAAACAGATTACAGTGCTATGACTCATGTCAATACTCACAGTAATTATCCAGGCCCTATATTACCAGAAGATACTTTTCCTATTCCTCAAAAATGTATAGCATTGGAAAATAATAAAGTTATGATCTTTTCAGAAGATGTAAATTCATTTGCAAATGCTTATTTGGCTAGAGCAGTTATACATGACTTAGCAACAGATAAATTTTCAAATACAACATTTCAATATGATGGTGTAAATTCATTTGTTACAGTAAGTGGGACTTTTGATTTAAATGTAGTTCAAGTTCCAGGCTCCCAATCAGTTGGATCAGAATCAGGTAACATTTATGTTATACCTCAAGAAGGATTTTTACTTAATGGAGAACCAGATAGTGGCACTGTTCCAGCACTTGATGGACCAAGATGTATAGTGGAATTTGATCCAGGTGCTAATGTCACAACTCGTTTTACACCAAGTGGTGCAGATTTAACCACGCCAGGATTTAACAAAGACGATAAATTATATGTTGGATCAACATTAGGTGTTGATGGTAATGTATATGCTTTTCCTGGAGAAATTAAAAAGGACATAATGGTGTTAGATCCCAGTAATCGTAGTGCAACACAAAGCACTTTTGGAATATTTAACACTACAGGCGCAAACACAATACAATGTTTTAGAGAGGCTATAACAGCACCAGATGGTTATGCTTATATAAGAGCAAGAGGTGTTCAACCTGATCATTTTACAGGAACACAGGATTTTTGGTTAAGTATTGATACAAATCCAACAAGTAATACATATCAAACAGGTAGTTGTATACCAATTGATCCTGATGGTATTTACACAAATGAGAACGAAGATGGTGGACTTGTTGTTGCAAAAGATGGTCTTATAATGAGTCAACCTGGAACAACAAAAATGATGACTGTTCAGGTAAACACAAATGCTGGGTATCCTTTAACGTATCATCCAGCCTTATTAAATAATATTAACGACTAAATTTATAAAATAGATAAATATAAGTAACCGGCTAATATGCCTCAGTATGTTAGCAAGAGCCCTAAGGCTACGATCTTACATGAGAGTAAGATCTAATAAAAAGGAGATTTTTCATGTCAGGTCGCGTTTTAGATTTTAAATCATACGTAGGAGGAGCAGACAACGTAATAGTTGAAGAAATGTTCCCCAGCACACAAAAAGCCTACTCATACGATTTTGGTGTAGATGTCAGTAGTTATTCATTTGAAGCAGATTATCAAACCATAGTGGTTGATACTGTGACTTATGATCGTGTAACAGGTGATCCAAATTTTACAGATAGCACAGTGGTTGGTTATTTTGCCAACGCAGAAATATCTGGCAGTAACATAAACAATGCACAGGCAAGTGCTGGATTTGTTACATTAACAATACCAGCAAACAGATATACAGGAAACATTATTCCTGATGCTAGATCCAATGTTGCTATGACAGTGGTTGGATTTACTTGGACTGACACCAGCACATCACCCACAACATCTGATGGACACCGTTTTGTCATAATGGAAAGATATGAACCTGATGTAGGTATAGGCAATCCCAGGGACGAAGCAGGTTTTACGGCAATAACATAAGGAGGATAACATGTCAAATATAACATTATCCTCAAATACAACAAGTATAAGTGTAAACAGTTCAACAAATGCTATCACAGTTGGTAGTACACCTTCTGTAATCACAGTTGGTGCCGCACAAACAGTATCTAATACAGCAATTAGAGCGGCAATAGGTAACACATTTCCCATACAATATGATGTATCTACAGGTATTATATCTAGTGGTGTAAGTAATGTATTTCCAATATTATATGATGTAAGTACAGGTGTTATTAGTATAGATGAAGATGCTATAGTAGATGAAACAGTAGTAGATAATGGTAATAAAAGTGGTAACATTACACTTGATTTGAATGCTGGTAGATTACACAAAGTTACATTAAACGGAGATGTCACAGGTATAACTTTTGCTAATGTTGTTTCGGGTAGAAGTGCTACTGTTATTTTAACACAGGATAGCCTAGGCGGTAATGAATTAGATACAACAACTTTTACAAGTAATTGGACAGCATGGAATTTTGCAAACCAATTTACATCGTTAGATAATAATCCTAACGCTTGGAATGTTTTAAGTGTTTTTTATGATGGTACTAACTATTATGCTAGTCTAGTTGTAGAACAAGCATTACAAATACAAAACAGCGAACTTGCTAATAGCAATATTATTGTTAATGGAACAACAATTAATTTAGGTAGTTCAGGACAAATTAGCAATTTAACAGGTTTAGATACAGGCGATTTAGCAGAAGGAACTAATTTATACTATACACAAAGCAGATTCGATACAGCATTTAGTGGTAAGTCTACAAGTAATTTATCTGAAGGAACAAATCTTTACTATACAGATGCCAGAGTGGATTCACATTTATCAGGTGGATATGGTATAACATATACTAGTGGTGTAATAGAAACAACAAATGTAGAAATACAAGCACAGGCTAACAGTGCCATAACAACATATTTTGGTGATGCTAATAATTTTCCATTCACATTTAATGGAAATATACAAGTTCAAGGAAATATTGATTATGTAAATGTGGAAGATTTACTTGTTAACGATCAAAGCATAACACTTAATTATGGTAATGTATTACAGGACGCATTCGTATATATTGACAGGACAGGTTTAAATAACGCTCATATAAAATGGAATGAAACAAGCGATCAATGGGAAATATATGATGGCACCAGTACTTATGTTATACCCAGAAGCACCTCAGATTTAGCAGAAGGAACAAATTTATACTGGACAACAGATAGGGGTAATACAAATAGTGATGCTTGGCTAACAACAAAAACAACAACAGATTTAGCAGAAGGAACTAATTTATATTTCAGTAATACTAATTTAGCAACATCAAGCACAACTCATTTACCTGAAGGAACTAACTTATACTTTACTACAGACCGAGCAAATAGTGCCATAGAAGCACATACAGGCAATATAGCAAATTTAACCGGAGATGTTACAACAACAGGTAATATAACCGGTGGTTATATCTTAGCAGGTAATGATGCTGGTGGAGATGGTATCTTTATAGGTGATATAAATGGTGCTATACAACAAGAAGTTAGAAATGACACAGGTGTAACCATAGCCAGAGGTAAAGCAGTATATCTCACAGGTGTGGCAACAGGTAGCACACCACATGTAGCATTAGCAAATGCTGAAGTGGCTAGTGAAATGCCAGCAATTGGTGTTGTTAAAAACAATATACCAGATACAGAAACAGGTGAAATTGTAATTAGTGGTCAATTAAACATAGGCACACATGGTTTCACAATAGGCAGTCAACTGTTTATAAATGGTGATGGTGATTTAACAGAAACAATTCCTGTAGGTGAAGGCAATTTAGTTCAAAAAATAGGTAAAGTAGTAACTTCCAGTCAAATAATTGTGCAGGGTGCTGGTAGAACAAATGCTACACCTAACTTAAATGATGGTAAATTCTTCTTAGGAAATGCCGCAAACAGAGCCGCAACAGCAGTATTCACAGACGAATCAAACACAGCAATAGCAGATTACTTAATTGATACTGGAACACAAAAGAAAGCACACACCGTATTTGTTCAGGATTTAGCACTAAGTCCAGATGCCGCAAATGCTCAATTAGGATTTTACTTTCCTAATGGCTCAGGATCAGCAGGACAGGTTCTTAAATTTGATAGTGCCACACAATTAACTCAAGCAACTTTAGATACTGGTAATGTTACAGAAACAACTAATTTATTCTATACTGATGCTAGAGTTCAATCAAACACAGCCGCAGATACAGGCTTAGTTCACACTACTGGCACAGAAACAGTAGGTGGTGCAAAGTCATTTACAAGTGCAATGACAGTGACACCAAGTGTAACAGTAGGTGGTGATATAACAAATGCTGAAATAGGAATAAAAGAATTTCACACTCCAAGTGCCGGCTCACTAATGGGCGGTGGTGGTTTGTTGAGAACTACATATGGTAGAGGCACAGAAGCATCTCCTGTATATGGTAAAGACGGAGATTTAACATTTAGATTTATTGGTGTTGGATACAGAGAAGGACCGGTGGCAACAACAGGTGGTATATTTGGATTCCAACAAGATGGCGGTAATGTATCAGGTGCTGTGCCAATGGCCGCAGTATTTAGAAATGCCACTCAATATACTGGTTTTTCTCATACCGGTGTAGATAATAATGGTAAGTCAGATGTTTATTTAACAGAAGCATTTGCAAGTAAACAAAACAAAGCACATGTTACAGATACACTAATTATAGGTAATCATGATCCAAAACAAGCCACACCAGCAACTGCCAATTTAACAATTGGTCATACTGATGTAGATGAAACAGAAGGCAGAAGCATTTACTTGTGGTTTGCCGCAGGTAGTGGTATACAGAGTTATGCTGGAGCATTTGACATAACATCTACAGGTGTTCCTCCAATTAACAGTGATACAGTATGTATTGGTATGAATGCTATGCCAAGACATAAAGCAGGAACTATAGATAGTGGTAGTGATACAACAACTTTTGCAGGTGATACATGGATAGGTGATTACTTAGCAGATGGAACTGCTGTAACAATTAACGGTTCACCAACAAGTAATGCCGCTAACGCAGATGGTCAAACATATTATACAAAAGCATTAGCAGAATTTGATTTCGCTTATGCACCTTCTAGAACCGGTTTAGTTACATATGCACTTTATACTGATAGTGCTTTAACAACACCTTTAGTATGGGGTTCAGGAGGACTTAATGCTCCAGGAACACCAAGTGCTGATGGTAATGATTATAGTGGTTGGGCTGATATACAATTTACAAGTGGTGACTTCACTAAAAAGATACCTACTGCTCAAACAACTACTACAGGTTCAGGAACAGGTGCAGAATTTTTTGTTAGCAAAAAAGGCACAAGTTATACAGGTGTAGGTAGTTATACTTCACACTTAACAAAATATAATAGAGTAGGTTTTGGCGCAGAACCAATGGCAAAAGGTAGTGGTTATGCTGTAACTGACACTGTGGAAATAGATGGTAGTTATTTAGGTGGTCAAAGTGGCACACATAATTTAACATTTACAATTGACAGTGTAGATGGCGGTGGAGGTGTTACAAGTGTTGGTAATATTTCAGGAACAGCATATGATCCTGCAACAAGCACATGGTCATTTGAAAAACAATACACCAGTGATAACCTAAGTATTAAACACAATGGCACAGAAAAATTATCTTTAACTACAACACAAACAGAATTTTTATCAATACCAATATTACCTCAATATTCAAATACTTCATTACCAGCCGCAAGTAATCCAGGTGGTATGATATTTGTGACAAATGGTAATGATAAACCAGCATACAGTAATGGCAGTGCTTGGTTGTATGTATTTGATAATAGTGCAGTAACATAATAGGAGAACAATATGCCAATGGGTAAAGGCCAACGTGGCGGAAAAAAGAAAAAGAAAAAAGGCTCAAAAAGAGGTTGATTGGTTAACATATTTTAATCATATAAAGGGTGTATGCCCTTGGAGTCTGAGAGCATATATGCAGGATAAAATTTTAGTGTGGACAAACGCCGAAAAACGTTATAACACAATTAGTAAGTTGTTTAACTCTTCCAACCACGAGGCTTTTGTTTACACTTTCACAGATGCTTCTGCGGATTGGTTAGAGTCAAAGTGTGAGTTACTTAACAAACAGAGCGTATTGTGTGAATGGCTTTGGTCACACCCAGAAGCAGACAGTGGAGACGGAAATTCAGTTCCTGTTCCTGTTTTAATACAGCAGGATAGACAGAAGTTAACAGAATTAAGAGAAAAGTTAGGATATACAGATGAGTAAAGAAGCATTAAAAGAATATTACCAAAGTCAAGATTTATCAGGTGTTGAATACAGATTACTTGGATTAATAAAAATTGACAATGAAGAAATAACAACAACTGAACAAGTTGACGAGTATATAAATGGCTAAAAGAATAACTACCCAAGAACTACATAATGAAGTTCAGCAGATTAAAAATAATCATCTAGCCCACATGGCTGAGGACATAGATGACCTTAAGGAAAGTGTCAAAGAAAACAGAACTTTCTTTACAGAGAGAATGGATCGCTTAGATAACCGTATATTTTGGATTCTTGGGTTAGTTATCTCTACATTAGCAACTGTAATAGGAAGTATATTAGTATAATGCCAATAGCACCAGATTACATAGCAAAACAGGCCCGTAAAGCATTAGACATCAGAAAAGATTTACCCAAAAGTCGTCAAGCGGGTACACCAGTAGGATTAGCCCGTGCAAATCAACTAGCAAATGGTGATAATTTAAGCCTTGAAACACTAGTCAGAATGCGTAGTTATCTAATAAGAGCCCGTGCTGATTACAGAACAGCAAAAAGTCAAGGCAAAACAGCAGAAAATTCCAAAGCCATACAAGCATATATGTTGTGGGGAGGACCCAGAGCACTTGCTTGGGCCAACGAACAAATCAAAAAATTACAAAAATAAATTCATAAACATATAACTAATACTGGAGTTCTGTTAATATATTCGACCCTGTTAACAGAACAATTAAATAACAATTGTATTAGATACATTATAATAACAATTTAACATTTAATATTATACATTATTATAACTGGAAGCCGGTGTAAAAGCCGGCTTTTTTTGCCTTAATTTATCACTTAATTTTATATAAAAGATAAATAAATGTGTATAAACAATTGGAGACTATTATGCCTACTAAAACAGGATACATACAAAAACAAAAACCTAATAAAAGTAAAACATTTGAATCAAAATGGGGCGAACCTGCCTACAAAATAGCACAACGCGAAGATGTAGCGGTAGCAACCATACATATGAGGGTATTCAATTATGGTTCACCCTATCAGAGAACCAGTAAACCCAGCATAAGTGAAGTATTATGCGGTAAAACACTTTATCAATTGGGCAAAGAACTTAACTTACACCCTATCAGTGTTCAACAACGCATAAGAAAACACAATAACCCATATATAAGTGAAAAAGGTATGGATAAACCATTTCCCACACACAAATACAGCAAAAACAAAGGCAGACATGATATTTGGCTTATGCCAGAGCATCCTTGCTATGCAGAATGGGTAGCAGACAGAAAAATAGACGATGCTTTTTTGAGAATACAAAAAGGGGTAAAAGATGAGCATATCCTATCTTGATATTCCACAAAGTTATATAACCAAAACAGGAAACAAACGCATATATTACAGACGTCGTGCTGAACACAAAGACAAGTATGTGTACATGCACTCTGAGGACAAAGATTACGTGGTATTTTGGTTAAACAGGTTAGTTGTTGATGTGACAGCAAAAACAATCATAGACAAATACTTGTTTGAGGATTTACACAAAAGTAGACCAACCTTACCAACCAGTGGATATTCAGCAAAACGCAACAGCATAATAACTTATGCGGCAGGTATTGTGAGTAATATTATGCGTAATCCAGAAGAAGACATAGCATACAAACAATTACCCTACATAACAAAATTGTTTAAAATAATACACTATGTGTACACTGTGGGTCCATTAAGTGCGGAATTGGGTTATAACCACAAAACAGGCGAACAGAACCCTCCGCCTTTTATTTTACAATTTTATGACAGTTAGGATAAATAACATTGAGCGGATATCCATTACTTGATTTTGACGATTGGTCTCCGATATTTCACATTATCCGCTCAACCCAGGCAACACATTATGGCAAACATCATGGCAACACAAACACTACTTAAGGTTAGCACGCCAGATTTACAATAGTGCTGAGATAACAGCGGCGATTTCGGTAACCGCACTCATAAGGATTATAGTGTTATCCGCATATAACTAGCACAAACAGTA
>Ga0208644_1001554_pt1 | contig 19104 bp, 36 predicted proteins | sample VirMetDEL_Nov_18_FD_184517 | JGI IMG/M metagenome (GOLD analysis project Ga0208644, IMG submission 184517) | Aqueous microbial communities from the Delaware River and Bay under freshwater to marine salinity gradient to study organic matter... | ecosystem: Environmental > Aquatic > Marine >... | reverse complement strand
CCGCTGTGGGCGCCTGTGCGCCGCTGTGGGCGCCTGTGCGCCGCTGTGGGCGCCTGTGCGCCGCTGTGGGCGCCTGTGCGCCGCTGTGGGCGCCTGTGCGCCGCTGTGGGCGCCTGTGCGCCGCTGTGGGCGCCTGTGCGCCGCTGTGGGCGCCTGTGCGCCGCTGTGGGCGCCTGTGCGCCGCTGTGGGCGCCTGTGTGTCTGAGCCCCTTAAACTAAGGGTCCGCAAGTCCTAGACAAAAAAAAATCACCCTCTCGGGTGATCTGTGATTAATCCTGACTTTCTGGCCAGTCTGCCGGAGATGGCAGAATTTTGAGTCTTGAGTACTGACCGGCTGTGATTGTCACGCCGTCAAACATTGCCCGACGTGCCGCGTAGTGCAATGGCTTAGGCGGTGCCATATAACCTTGGTAGCCTTCAGACCAAAACGCTAATGGGTGGCCGTCTTGCAACCAAGCAAATCCACGTCTTGGATTGCCGTTCGGGCAGTTCGTAGCCTTTAGATAGACAAGCATGATTGAAAAATTAAATGTAATTAATGGGAGTTTGCAATCCTTGTAGCTAGTGCGTCAACCTCATTTAGGTTCGTATCATCGGCGACATCTTGCCACTCGTCAACGATTCCTTTGCGATAGCCGTCCCCACTGTATTTGAAAAATAGATCAAAGAATGCAAGAGAATTAATAATTGCCAATTGCTCGGACTCGGACACAATTAGATGGATAGACATTTGATTAGTTTACGGGGATGAATTGGAAAAAAAGTGTGATTTGGGACGGTTTTATTTAATAAAAAAAGATTTATCTCTTGACATTTTTGTTTTTTTAACTAAACGAGAAGGCGCAAGTTTTTCGGCTAATTTAAGGAGATAATTATCAGCATCAAGCCAAAACTGTAGACACTGAGAGGATTCCCAAGGTTGAGCCTTAGTCCAGCTCTTGCCTTGAAAATACCACTCATGATTTTTTTGGAAAATACTAAACCCACTAGAAAAGCAAGCCAGCAATACATTTAGTCGGCTCTTGGTTGTTGATGTCTTCCAGTTGCAATCCATGATGATGAAATTTTTATCAGCAGGATATAGGGCGAAAATTTCATTACCATGCAATCTCACGGAAATGATTCTTTTGTATCCTAATTGTCCGTGTACGGAGTGGTGATTCTGTTCAACCTCCATATTAGAAGACTTGAAGTAAGTGCCCTTAAATTCTGGCATCCACAAAAGATCGCGGACAGATTGAATGGTCTGAGCTTCGATTTTTCTCATGATTTAGAATTGATTAATTAATTTTGTTTTGGGGTGAGAATCCTAGGAGCGCTGAGAGGCCCCTACGGCCCCCACAGTGACGCCTAGGGCCGTTAAGGCTAGAGAAGCTTGGATAAACTCCCCTAGGCCCTTCCTAGCCTCTACAGTGTCCACTGGCAGGATCACAGCCGAAACGATGGCAAGGTGGCACAGAATCACGCCGGTAGACGCAGCGCCGAAACCGAAAAATTTTAGAGTTGACATTTTTTTTTAAAAATAAAGTTTGCAGAAAAATTAAATCAAGCGAAAGACCAGCGACGGGCGGTGGTGGCACTGACGCCGTAACGCTGACCGATGGCCTTCCATGTGGCGCCATTGCGCTTAAGGCGGTTAATACGTGTTGAGCGTGATTCTGTGACGTAGAGAAGAATCACAACCGGCAGGGTGATCAGTAGAAGCAGGGAAGCGAAGAAAAGAGAAGTCATTAGAAGAAAGATTTTTTTAAACGTGAGTGTTTCGCTCACTCCTGAACAATAGCAGAAATTTTTGCAGTGGAGCCTAGACCGATCCTTATTGGGTCAGTTAAACAATTGTCCATACCCCAAAACGCAGTCGTGGCCGGAGAATTGGCGGGAACCTAGAAAACGCCAGCAGGCTTAATAAAAAGCAAACTGTTCAACGTGGACATTTTTGCATCGGATCGCAAACTGTTCAGCGTGGACATTTTTGCATCGGATCGCAAAGCGAAAATGACAATCATTCTCACATTCGAGTTAGTGTAAACAATTGCGCGAAAAAATGCGATTAGCAGCGAATAGAATTGCTGTGCAATTTTTTTTGATTGTTTCTCGTAAACGAGAAATATGAAATTAATTGTTTATACTTAGTGATTTTGATTGTGTTACTTAGTGGCGTAATTTAAATCGTTAAATGTTACAAATAGTACAAATGTACTATAGTGCATGTGTATCAGTGAAAAAGAATTTTCAAAATCGTGTGTGTAAAAAAGCCCCTTAAACCGAACCCTCGCAAGTCCCCCGGCTAAAACCGAACCCTCGCAAGTCCTCGCTTAAACCCAAACCCCGCAAGTCCTCGATCAAAATCCAGTAGCAATTGCCTTTGCAAGTGACTCACCGAATCTTTTATTTAAATTCTTATTAGCAGCGTTTTTGCCAACCTGCTGGAATTTAAACACAGAAGGAAGAACAGGAGGTCGATTAGAAATACTGAAAAGCAAAGCCTCGTTATTCTCAAAAGCTTTAGGCGAATTAAAGTAAATTCCAGGCTGCAACCCTCCATACTTCATCGATTCAGATAACTGAGTTGAAATCATCCTGTATTTAGACCTTCGACCAGCTTTAATGATCTGCCTTACAGAAAGATCATCAGAGCTTCTTGCTGCCCGATAAGCCTGCTGATCAGAAAGAATATCTGAATACATAGATGGCCTAACATTGCCGTACTTATTAGTCTTGAGGAAATCAGACTGAGTAGGAATAGCAAACTGGCCTGCCCTGAGCACACCTTTTGCTCTTAAGGATTTCTGGAATCGTGTCGCATAAGCGTTACCGCCTGTAATTACAGGCAAAAGGTAATCAGCCGGAGCATTGCCTTTAGCGCCATCATCACTAATCTCAAGCCTTGCTTCGAGATCTTTTTTTGTGCTGTACTTCTTTATTTTCACACTATTAAGAGTGAAAGGCACAGGATTGTCGAAAACCCTCTTCATCTCTTCTCTCTCGGCTTCTTTCACGTCCTTGGCTATTGCGTTAAGAGCCAAGGAAGCAGCGAAAGGCACTTGGACAAGCTTCAATGCGTCCAAACGCTTGATAAGCGGATTTATGTCTAGAGAAACAGTTTCTGCCATGCACTCACCTTAGTCAGGCTTCCTTCCCGGAGGCACTCCCATTGCCTCGGCCTCTAGCTGTTGTATCTCAGTAAATGCCTCAGCCGCCTGCTTGCGCACAGCCTCTCTCAACTGGTTGGCCTTAGTTTCAACAAGATGCATGGACGAAGTGAAACCGGTTTTACAGATCCCGTCCTCGCATACGCGAACGTTCAAGCCAAGCCCGTCCTCAGTGTTAGCGATCTCAACGGTCATGCTTCTCTCCGTACATTTCCCATAAACCCGTGTAGCAACCTCTGAACTCATGGTCAGGGTCGTCGCGCTTATCTAGGTCATACAGAACATCGAGATAAACGGTACGCATGTACTGCTCATGCGCTGCTGAACCAGCTGCTGATTTGAATTTTGTCATTGTTTGAATCTAGCGAGTCCTCAGGCAATATCCCTTGGCCCGATACCAGCCAACAGGGCAGGTATCAAGAGCCGGGTTTGGCAGCGTATCCCGAACCTGAACGGCTCCAGGAGAAACAACGCAATAACCACCGCTTGGGTAGTACCCCAGCGGGCAGGTCTCACCGACTCGCTGGATAGGCGGTCCCGTGACCAGTGCTAGCAGGAAAAATAAGGGCATGTTCATGTAAAGCAATAGAAACGAAAAGAGTGACAATTAGAAAAGGAATAATACGACCAAAGCAAGCCATAAGCAAAAGCCAGATACAAGAAAATTAATAGTGAGTGTCATTCGAGGAGGCCAGTGACTACTTCCCGGAGCTGTTCCAGTCCTCCGCTGTTATTGATCACAGCGTCAGGCACGATGTCATGCAGAGCACCCTCGCTCGCATGATCACCCTCGTAGACAACACCAGGCCGGTCCACAAGCCATAGCTCGCCACCAAGCTTGCGGATCATCTCGGCTTCATTCGGAAACCGCACATCGTCGATGACAACATTCCGTCCACGCTTTAGCTGCTTCTCCACAGTCCCTGCGGCAACCATGATCCAAAGGTCAGGATGAATGCAAGACCTGCCCCACTCAGTCCCAAGCGTTTGCATCATCTGGCGAGGCGAAACGCCCAGCTCAGTGATCTTTTCCTCCTTCTTGTCCCTTAGGCAGGCAAGACCGTTGTACCCAAGAGAAGAAAGAATCTGGGCCGAGAACTTTCGCAGTGGATCAGCAAAAGACAACCTTTTGTAACCTCGAAGCATTCCCGCCACAGTGCTCTTCCCGGAGCCGGGAGCATGGCTATAAAGTCCGATTAATCGTGTCATTAATTTTGTTGATTAGTTGATTTTTAGTTTTGTAGAACCAAGTCCCGACCGTGTAGCCAGAGACGTAAGAAATTACAGCCATGCAGCTGACAGTCCCGTAAATCTCACGAATCACAGGCCAGTCGCTGTCGCTTGTAACCCATCGAACAAAGCTTTTTAATCTGTTTTTCAGCTTCAGCTGGCTCGAAATATCTTCCTGGGGTGAGGGCGACCTTCCCTTGTCCTGAGATTTCAAACCAGCTTCCTCCGGGGTTCTCGATGAAGATTGAGAAGGCATTGGATTTTTTGAGGTGAACTGTTTGCATGTTTTTTAGTTTGGTTTCTCCCCATCGGGAGCATGAAATAAGCGTTCCAGCATCAAGCTGTCTGGATCTGTGTAGTTCTCATCGTCCGGGGTGTTGGCATCGATGAAAGCCATTGCGACTGGATCGTCAATTGAGCCAGCCATGATCACCTGATCAAGCTCTCGGTCCTTGAAAGCAAGCATCGAGATGTTGCTGGATCTAACGAGGATACCGATAGCGAATCGCTCCCAGAATCTGGTGTACCAGCGCATGAGAGGCCCCATCAGTTCATGGCAAAAGCGTAACTGTCAAGGCTGCTGGAACTTGCTAGCCGAACAATGATGCCATCAGTTGGAAGCTCTGATCTGCCGAAGCATCCAGCCTTCCAACGGCGATAACACCACTCAATCTCGGTGAAGCTTGAGCAGCAAACAGCTGTTGCTACATCGAAGCCAAGAAACGCAAGGCGATCTAGTGCAAGGAAGTGGTCGCCATCGGCATCCACAAGGGTGTCCGCAATGAAGTGATCTTTGCCAGAGAGAGTGCCCTCGACATGGATCGTCAGAGGCTGCTGAAGGCGCTTAGGGAGCGCTGGACGCAACTGTTCAAGCAAATCATCCCCTGACAGGCCCCTACAAGCCTCTAGGCGGCCATAGAAGTAGTAAACAGAGCATCTAGTACCGGCGAAGGCTTCGGACACGCACAGAGCCTCCTGGAGGCCGCTGGCGATCAAACGGCTCTCAGCGGAGCGCTTGTCCAAAAACTCTGGACTTGGCGACGGGAGCCGAGTCTGTGCTGGTGGACTTGAAGGCATCGTTAAACGCAATCTTGTTTGCAGTGCAAGAGTAGCTGCTAAACGCACCATGTCAACACCCGGTGCCGATATTTCTGGCTGCTTCCTTAGCCAACCAGTTAGCTCCGGCCTTCGTTGTGCAATACAAGCGGCTCAGAGTATCGACCACGACCAGCAGCTCTTCACGGCTCATCCCCTGTGACTGCCTCCTGAGCCGCTCCATGAAGAACTCGCTTTGCTGGCATGGCTCGATCATGAAATGCGGCTCCAAATGCGCCTAAGGCTTCGATAAGGGTAGCTGGAGGGCTGCAAGAGGACACTTCTCACGCCCAAAACCGCTCCAGCGCAATGGATCTGCTCACTTTCTCACGCTTCTCACGGTTTCTCACGGCCAACCGTGAGGACCAAAACCCTTGCGGCGCAGTGTTTCTCACCCCTTACTCACTATATATATAAATATAGATATATATATATAGGGGGGGTTTTGACTTTTCTATTCATGTTGTCTATAGGGGGGTGTACTTTTTCACCGTGATTCCGTGATTCCGTGAGAAATCGCCCAAACCTGCTGCTATCACTGGGTTTTGACAGGTCACGACTTCTCACGGTTTCTCACGGTCTCATCAAAACGAGTGAAGTGGAACGCAAACAGCCCTGGAATTTGACGCAAAACCCTTGAAACTTTCAGAGTTCGAGGTCTTGGATGCTCCAGGAAGTCTCGACAGCTGGCTCGACCAGCAATTAGCCCAAGGCGTATCCCTAAGAATCGAGGAGATCGAGTTTGAGGAATTAGCAAATAGCACAAGGTCGCCCTTGACCTTGATCCCGTTACGACCAAGAGTGTTCTCCGCTGTGGACTGGAGAACAAGTCGCTCAATAGCCCTACCGGCAGCAAGCTGAGTAAGTTCACCGATGGTCCTAGTAAGAACTGTTCCTTCTCCTTCGACCCGAATTTGATACTGCATGATTCGATCCAGGCATCCACGCTCATCAGTTCTTTCGCTTTCAGTGCAGAATTTCTCCACCTGTGCTTGCTTGACAATCGTCAACGCTTCGTCAGGCGTTGGAGGGCGGTCATTGCCAAGAATCCAAGCACCAGCAAGGAGTGTGCCGTATTGATCACCGCTACGTCTATTGCCATCCAAATATTTTGAAGTGACTTGGCAAAACACACCTATGGATTCCTTTAATACCGGGATGAGACTAAAGACTCTGCCTTGAAGTCTCATGCCTAGCTCAGGGGAGATTGCTTGCAACTTTGATTTCAAGCGAACCCAGTGCTTATCTCGTTCTTCCTTACTAAACAGAACATCTTCTTTCTTTTTCAAAGTCAACAGTGCAAATCTTGACCTGTCTGCGTTTTGCTTAAGAGACGGAGATATGGAGCAAAAGAAAAACATGGATCTGATCTTGAAATCTTGCATTGATCCATCTGCGGAGCCTTTTACGATGGTTGCGTCAGTTTCAAATGAAGAAACACGGGCAAGGCTTAGTATTTGCTGAATGCGAATCTGATCAGACTTTTCGTTAGCCTCCGATTCGTCAAATAGCACCGGGAAGGCGTCACATTTCAGCCGCTGGCGGATTCCTGCTTCAGAGGTGTTGCCCTGAACAAACTCTCTCATGTCAGCAAGTAAAGGGTTTACAAATTCCTCCAAAACTGTGCTTTTCCCCGAGCCTGAACCTGCTGTGAGCCAGATATGTGGACGCCAATTAAGGATTCCGCAAAAAGGAGCTAGAGCTATCCACCCAGCCAAGATCGTGCCTGATCCCTTTTTATCCCACAGGAAAGAGTTCGCGATTTCAAGAATCAGTGCGCATTCTTCCTTCGACAATGGATCATTTAAGTTCGGCCCTTTCTTAAGCGCTAAGCGTTGATAATAAAAACTAGAATCTTCGATCTGTCTATTGCTGGATCTTGTTTCTCCGTCAACAACTATGCGATTGCCAAGATGAAGGACTGAACGATTGTTGTCCCACCATGCGCCTCTGCCTCTTAGTTTTGAGGGATTAAAATCACCCTTCTTTTCATGGCGCCTGTATAAAGACGAAGCAGCCGAAACCCAATTGACTCCAGCCCTGCTTGGATAAAGATTTTCCCAATAAGCAAGCGGTGCTATTGCGCAAAGATGAGTCCCGGTATGTTGGCTTCTAGTTAATGCCATAACTTCACCAGTGGCAAATGGCTGATAAAAATAGCTTCCTTCTTTGAATCCTAAGCAGGCAAAATATTCATCAACATCAGGCAGTGATTCTGGAGACGAAATTTCATCCAGCAACTGGGGCTCTGGTTCTTCTGGGGCGGTTATTGGATCGCTTAAGTTCTTCTGAAGATAGTCAAGCGCCTCCTCTGATGACCAAAGTGCATCAGCTAAATCCCAGCCCTTGGGTGCGTTTTGGGGTGGCGTTACAATAAAAACTTCCTTAGCTCCATTCTTCAAAAGAATTGGAGCAAGTTTTGCCATTGCTTGACGACCGGCATCGTCTGCATCAGGCCATAAAGTGATTGATTTGCCTTTTATTGGCGACCAATCGTTTTTGCTTATTGATTTGCAACCTGAAGACCAAGTTATTGAGACATACGAAGGCAGCAGCCTTTCAGCAGCTATAGCTGTTTTCTCTCCTTCAGTTATCAGAACAGGGTTGGACGGAAGCAGTTGAAGCTGCCTGCGATTAAATATTGGCCTAGGAACTGGATGAGAGTTGATTTTCCAGGAGGATCCGTCGAAATAGAGAGGCCGAATGGTCTTGCCAGGGAAGCGGCATACATAAAAATTTTCGCTGTATTTGTAGACAGACTCCGCGCCTCTGGTCGGAGGGGCTGGGATGCCATTGGATTCTGCGACGCCAAGAACGGACTTGATCTGAGTGACTGCGTACTTGAACGTCCAGTTGTTCTTCCTAAGTAGAAGGTCCATCCCGGTTCCTCCTCCGCCTTGCTGCTCCTTACCTCCGCACTGATTGCAGAACCATGTGCCTCGTTCGTCGTCGTCGTCGAATCGGTAACGGTCCTTTCCACCGCAAAGCGGACAGGGACCATGCTTGTCAGAGAGTTCAGATTTCGAGAGGCCAGCAAGACGAGACAAGATGAATGGCCAATGGCCACGGGCGATGTCGTTAATTTTTTGCATTTCAGGGCTTTTGAGTTTTTGTATTTTCGATGATCAGTTGCCTGAGGAATGCCGATCTTGACATTGTTTTTGCAAGAGCTGACTCGTCAAGCTGCTCGATCATCCATTGAGGCATGTCAATGGTTATAGTCTTGCGCTTGGGTTTCACTAGGTTGACGCATGGCTTTTGCATGGTAGTCTGTGTTGGCATGAATGTCCAGCGATGACAAAAAAGCTAAAACCCACCCCGGACCAGTACCGTATCGTTCAGGAAATTATCTCAGTAATTGCTGACGGCTCCGCCAAATCGATGTCTCTAATGGGACCAGCAGGCTCTGGGAAGACGTTCACTCTGTCGTTCCTGGCAGAGGAAATCATGAAAACATATGGAAAAGAGGCCGTAGTTTTTATTGCGCCAACCCATAAGGCAGCAAGAGAAATCAGAGTGAAGCTCCCTAGTGGGATGCGGCGTCCTGGCGGAGTGGTCACTATCCATAGCTTTGTCGGTTCATCGAGCAAAAGGGTTAGAGATGAGGAAAAGTTCAGCGATCCTGATGTTGATGATATTCACAAAAAAGCAGCGAAATTGAATAAATCGTTAAAGGCTGTAGTTGTCGACGAGTCTTCTATGGTTAGCCAAGAGTACGCTGACTTTGTTGATCAAGTTTGCCAACACGCCAACGAAATGTCAGGACAAGACATTCTTGTTATTTATACGGGTGACCCTTACCAGCTGCCGCCGATCAGTAAAAAGAAGAAAGCAGATGACGGAGACGCTTATTCGGGAGACTTGGAATATTCCCCGCATATGTGCGATCAGTTTACGAACAATGAGTTTAATTTGCGTCTTACAGAGGTTCTAAGGCATGACGGCAAGATATTTGAAATTGCTACAAGTATAAGAAATAACTTCAAAGGCGACAACACTTTAGCGGGATTGGATGGCATCAGCGGCGGATCTAGGATCAAAACTTACCAAGATGAACTTGAGTGGAAAAAAGACCTAGTTGAAGCAATACGCAAGAATCCAGCCAACGCGAAAGCTTTGTGTTTTATGAATAGCAGCTGCAAAGACTTGACCAAGTTTGTAAGACGTAAAATTTACGGTAAAGAAGCAGCCTTTAGTTGGATTCAAGGCGAAAGAATTATATTCCCAAAGTACACAAGGACGATAAATCCTGGGCCTAGCCATATATCTAATTCAAACAGTGTGATTCACTCTTGCACTTCTGCCACTGTTGAGAGCTGCGAGACAGAAACAGATCTTTTGTTTGTGCTTGGACCTTTTGATTATGTAACTCCAAAACTAAAGATAGAAAGGACTTTTGAAGAGCACATTTATTGCGATGTTCAGCGTCTTGTCGTTATGACTGATCAAGGCTATCGTCATCATTTAGTTTGTCCAACTTTTGCTGCAGAGCCCAAGTTCAGGGAGCAAGTCAGTAGCCTCAGAGGCAAGATAAGCAGATTGGAAAAAGACGGTCATATCGACAAAAATCACGAACTTTGGACTCAAATTCAGCAGATGAAAGAATGCCTGCCTGCCATTTACTCTGACTCCGTAATGACAGTTCACAACTCTCAAGGCAGTACGTTTGAGAAGGTTTTCTTACATCGTGACATTGAGCATTGCAGATCTGATTTTAGAAACTCTCTTCTTTATGTAGCTCTGACTAGAGCTAGCAAGGCTGTTTGCGCTCTTGTTTGATCTATGAAATTACGACCTTATCAGCAGCAACTTATCGATGACACTAGATTTCAGCTTCAGCTTGGGCGGAAAAAAGTTTTAATTGTCTTGCCTACGGGCGGAGGGAAGACAGTTTGCTTTAGCCATATAGCCGAATCTGCTTCTAAAAAAGGGAATCGAGTTTGCGTTCTTGTACACCGCGCAGAGTTGCTTGATCAGGCCAGCCGTTCAATGCCAGTCCGTCATGGGCTAATCGCCGCCGGTCGAAGCATGGACCTTAGTCATTCAGTGCAGATTGCGAGCGTTCAAACGCTGGCTCGCAGATTGCACCAGTTGCCCAAGGATTTTTTCCAGCTTTTGATCGTAGACGAAGCTCATCACACCACCGCTGGGACTTGGGCAAAAGTCGTCGAGCATTTTGACAGCGCAAGGCTTATCGGCGTCACCGCGACTCCAATCAGGCTTGACGGTCGCGGCCTAGGTGAACACTACGAATCAATGGTCGTTGGCCCGAGTGCTCAGTGGCTTACTGAAAATGGCTTCCTGTCTCAAGCCAAGGTGCTCGCCCCTCCCGGTATCCAGACAAGTGGGCTAAAGAAAAGAATGGGTGATTTCGATATGAAGCAAGCCGAGGGATTGCTGCAGGAGGGGCAGGCCATGGGTGACTGCCTGACGCATTACCGCCAGCATCTAAATGGCCAGACAGCTATTGCGTTTTGCTGTAGTGTTGCCCACTCTCAGGCTGTCGCTGGATTGTTCCAAGCCAATGGAGTTGCTGCTGCAAGCATTGACGGGAAGATGGATGTGAATCGTCGCCGGAGCCTTCTTGCATCCTTGGGGCGCGGCGAGATCAAGGTTCTAACTAGCTGTGCATTGATTGGCGAAGGCGTTGACGTTCCCAGTGTCGGAGGCTGCATACTGCTCAGACCTACGTCCAGTGTCGGGCTTCACCTTCAAATGATCGGCAGATGTTTGCGAGTTTCCCCAGGGAAAGATCGTGCTGTGATTTTGGATCATGTAGGCAACACTCTTAGGCTTGGCCACCATCTTGAGCATCGAGAATGGACACTTGACGGCGAGCAGAAAGCCAAGCGCGAGAAATGTACCTCTGTAAAGGTTTGCCCTAAGTGCTTTGCTGCAATGAGTTCACAGGCAAGCGAGTGCGAAGAATGCGGACATAGGTTTGTTGTCGAGCGAAGAGAGCTGAAGACAGTTGCTGGCACATTGCAAGAGTTAGAAGTTGAAAAGACGCAGAAGAAGCAGAAAAGAATCGATCAAGGTAAGGCAAGAACGCTTGATGAGCTGATTGCGCTTGGTAAAAGTCGAGGCTACAAGTACCCTGTAGCTTGGGCTCGTAAGATTTATTCATCTCGTGGCAGCAAATGAAACCGAGATTCAACAGCAAATACGACTGGCGTGTAGTCGCGGCCCGGTAAGGCTATGGAGGAATAACAGCGGGAGTTTACCTGATCCACGAACTGGCAGGTATGTGCAGTTTGGTGTGGGCAGCCCCGGTGGGTCGGACCTTATTGGGTATCGGAGGGTGACGGTCACACCGGAGATGGTGGGAACAGAGGTGCCAGTATTCGCGGCAATCGAGGTTAAGACTGCCAAGGGCAAGGCCACTGAACAGCAGAAGGCATTTATTGAGCACATCCGAAACGCAGGCGGAATCGCAGGGGTTGCTAGATCAGTTGACGAAGCAAAATCGATACTGCTAAACTAATGAACGATGCAATCGCCCTTGCGCTTTTCTCTGGCTTTTGTATTGGCCTTATTGCCTCTAATCTCTTATGACACCTGCCTTCATCCAATACTTAAAAGCTCAATACGCCAAGGCTATGCGAATAGCAAAGCAAAAAGCTAAGGCAAAAGAATCAAAATCAGAGGATTGATGGACAGCCTTTATTTTTGCGTGGCCTGCGAGTCCCCAGGCCAGGATCGACAGTACGTGGAGGTTTTGGCTGCTTCAGAAAAGCAGGCTATTTATAAAGCTTCCAGAATCCATCGCAATCGCGAGAGCTATCGGCTCTTGGTTCCTGAATCAGTTGTCAAATTTCAGGAGCGCAGCTTTTGATCTGCCCCAATTGCGGTGCTTCCGGTAGGGGCACCAAAGCGGTCTTGAGCACTCGGCCATCGCATGGTGGCACTGTCACTCGCTATACGAAATGCAACATTTGCAATTTCTTGTACTTTACCTGTGAATTTGTGATTGACTCTACGTCGGTGAGCTGTCGTGGCCACCATTATCGCGCAAGCTCAACGATGATTGACGCAGTGTATTCAACGCTGAAGGAGTATGGACTGGGCCAAGATGATGCGTGATGCTGGGATTGAAGACTCACCCGGAAGGGAAGAGGCTTCCAAGGTGTTGCGGTTTGAGGCAGCTTTTCGCGAAAAAAGCGGATTGGAGCACGTTGAGATCATTGACGCGATGAGCTATCACGGTGCGTTAAAGAAGCTCAAAGGCAGGTCCAAGACCTTGTGTTCGCTGTGCATTGTTGATGACTAATGCTGAAGCCAAGCGTCTGATTGCAGAATCAGACAAACGATTGCTGGACATTTATCACTGGAGATTGAATCCTCATGAGCATGAAACTATTGATCATCGATACGGAAACGACTGGATTGACTCCAGCCGACAGCACGGTGATTGAACTGGGAGCTGTGCTGTTTGATGTTGAGTTGCGATCTGTTATCTGCCAAGTGTCATTTTTGTTGCCGACATTGACAAACGAAGCTGAGTTTGTAAATCGCATCCAACCGTCACTGACTATGAGAGCGCCGGATCTCACGTCTCCAATGGCGGCATCATTCTGGGCGATGGTTGCGGAAGCTGATTACGCGGTGGCTCACAATGCGGCTTTCGACCAGCAATGGTTCGGAGGGAAAGGCTCACTACCGTCGATGCCTCTGCGGTGGATCTGCACGATGGACGATATTCAGTGGCCGCTGAGCAGTAGGCGCAGCCGCCCGTCCGTAATCTCCCTGTGCGTTGATTATGGCGTTCCCGTCTGGAACGCTCACCGCGCTCTCACAGATTGCGTCTATCTGGCCGAGGTCATGAAGCGCGAGCCGCAACTTGAGCGGTTGATCGAGAATGCCTTGCTACCCAGGCATGTTTACGTCAGCAATCTTGGCTATGAGCAGCGCCAGCACTGTAAAGACGCTGGTTTTACTTGGAACAATCTGGTTCCGAAGATGTGGGCCAAAAAAATGACAGAGCATGAAGCTGCGGCACTGGATTTCTCGGTCTCTATTGCCGAGTAGTCGAAACAGTGGTACTATTTGCCTTGCAAACATCGTTGCGTTTTTGAATGACAAGCAAAGCTGTGCCTGTATGGGAGCCCAAGCGGTTCGGACCGGTCAAGGTGCGAGCCTTAGCTGCTTCCGCCAAAGATGGCACTTGGTGCGTGATCGGCTACCCCGGCGGCACTGATGAAGATCTAGTTGAAGATGCACGACTACTGGTTGGTGATGGCGAAATGCGCCATTACTGGATTGAAATGGAACTTGAATTACCAAACTAAAAACAATGAATCAACTCCCTATTTCAGAATCAGCCGTGATTCAACGGCTGACACGCAAGCTTGCCGAACGTGGCGAGCGGATCAAGGTCAATCGGTCTGGGTCGAAGGCTGAACTATCACTAGGCCGTTATGTGATCTTGTCTAAGCAAGGCGACATCAAGCAGCACGCCGCCGACCTCAGCTCCCTTGCTGAGGGACACGGCGTGTTGCAGGCCCACGAATTTGTTTCTTTATAGCGAAAAACTTGCAATTTTATTCAATTCACTAAACCAATGAATTATCACGATCATCCGGCATTATCAGCCAGCAAGCTAAAAAAATATTGCTGCGGCACCGCAGTCGATTATTGGGCTGCATACGAAGATCCAGACCGTATGCCGATGGTGCCATCTGATGCAATGCGTCAGGGCAGCTTGGTCGATTGTTTGATCACTGAACCTGAAAAGTTCAGTCGTAAATATGTCGTCGCCCCAAGAGCCGACCGTCGCACAAAGGCAGGCAAAGAAATCTGGGCTGAGGCTCAAGAACTCGCTCGCTCCCAGTGCGCGGACTTAATTACTGAGGAGTGGCACCACACTGCCCAGTTGATCGTCAGCAAGCTCAAAAACGATCCAATTGCCTCTGAGTTTTTGCAGGGTTCGGGTCAGGTGCCTCATTTCTGGCATGACGCTGATAACGATGTTGAGTGCCGTTACCTGCCGGATTTAGAGCAACCAGAAGATGGGTTGCTTGTGGATCTAAAAAAAGCTCGGTCGGCCAACCCACGCGATTTCGCAAGGCAGTCATTTGCGCTTGCGTACGATCTTCAGGTTGCGCATTATTGTGAGGGCTATTTAGACCGTCACGGTGCCTACCCAAAGCAAATTGTGCTGCTTGCTTACGAGTGGGCGTATCCTTTCAACTACTCGGTGAATATCATCAGCGATGAGCTGTTGGAGGTTGGCCGTCAGCGTCGTAACGATGCGATTGAAGGCATCAAGGCTTGTCGCGGAACTAACGAGTGGCCATCGTGGGGCATTAATACGATGGAAGCTCCACGCTGGTTCCAAGTTGATGATCCAGCCAATGACACTGACGTTTCTGACCTGCTGGAGGGAGTCTGATGCAATTTGTAGGTGACTTGATGAACGAGCCTTGGCTCAAGGCATTTATGTTCCCGGCTTCCGGGCGCATGACTCTGACAGTCAAAGGCGTTCGCAAGGCTGAGGTTGCTTTTGACGATCAGGATCCCAAGCTTCAAACGATCATGTCGTTTCAAGAAATCAATTCCGAACTGACTCTGGCCAAAATCAACGCCATTCCATTGATCAAGCTTTTGGGCAATGATGTGGCGCTATGGCCTGGGCGGCGTGTGACTTTCTACGCGACCAATCAGGTCATGCCTCACCCGCTTCGCAAGGACGAACCTTGCATTCGTGTCTATGGGAGCCCTGAGATTGACGAAGAGATCAGCTGTGAGTGGACGCCACCAAAGCGACGCAAGATTGTGCAAAAGCTGCACCCTACAGGTGTGTTCAAGCCTGCAATGAAAAAGATCCAAGAGGCTGACCTATCTCAACTTGATTCGATTCGTCAGCGTATTTCAGAACTAAGGGCTTCCAACGATCTTTCAGAGGAGGAACACAATCAGCTTATTGCTAAAATCGCAAGCTTGAGTTAAAGTATTTCTCGCAAGCTAAGACCTTTTATGTCTTCTATTGAGGTTGTCAATGCTGCTGATATTCCAGCACGCACAAGCCGACACAGTAAAACAACCCCGCTACGGGAGAAGATTTCTTCCTTGACTCCTGAGACTAGCCTTTTTGTTTCTTACTACAACAAGGAAAGCAATGAAGGCTTCAAGGCCAGCACTATCGCTCAGATTGCTGGTCGTATGACCAAGGAATCTAATCAGTACAAGTATTCAGTTCAGTCCGAGTCAGCCAAAAACGGCTGCTACATCATCTGCAAAATAAAATCATGACCGAATCATTTTCAGTTAACGGGGCTTTGTTCCCTCAGACCGCTGAGGACATGAAGGCTCGAATGAAAGACAAGTACGATCCCTCTAAAAACTACCCAACGGTGGATGGAGTGATCAACATTCCTGCTGATCAGGCTTACGCTTTGGCGGAGTACATCATGCAGGGCAAGCCTCTCGGTGAGCGCAATGAAATTCCTCTTGCTATCAGCGGATGGAAGAAGCAATCAGCAAGCGGCAAGAATTACATCAGTCTGAGCTTCAAGCCTCACTACAAGTACGAAAAGAACACTGAAGGTGCTGTCAATGACGCTGCCCAGTCTGTGGCTAAGGCCACTGACGGCAACGTTGTAGACGACTTCTTCTAAACCCTTATCGGGGCAGATTCACTCTGCCCCTTATTTTAAAATGGCAATTTACAACAGCATTTCGCTAGACAGATCGATTCTCGCCACAGAGCTTCCACATCTCGGAACGAATGAGCTTCGCAAGCTTTACCATGAGCTTATTGACTGTATTAATGAAATCACGGCCTCTTTGGCGGAGGTTTCAAGCTTTGAAGAGAAGCATGGCTATGCGCCCGATACTGAATGGTACTATCGGGCCAAAAAAAAGCTAAGGATCTCGACGCAATTTGCGGCCAAGATTGAAGCGATGAACAAACCGCTTCCGAAAAGCTATGACGAACTGTACCAAGATCATTTTCTTCGCATTCTTTTAGAAGAACTTGGACCTGCTTCACTAAAAAAAATTCAAGCCGAAGCCTCGGTAATCGCTCGCTCGGAATCCAATGAATGAAAAGCTACTCGAAGTCAGTATTGAGTCAGTCAAAGGTCTTTTGATTGACGGCTATAACAATTACGAAAAAAGCCTTCAACGTCGTCAAGGTGATTCCCGGTATTGGGATGGCTACATTCGCGGCATTCAACATGTACTGGAGATGCACGACCAATGAAAATTAAATTTGGCATTTACACTCGCTTTCAGTTTGTCTTGCTTGCTTTATTCAGCCCTGAACGTCTTGTGCAAGCCGTAACAGCTGGCTTCTTGTCGGCTGTAGATTCAATGGAGGACGAAGAACTGAAAAAATTAGTACAGGAGCTTAACGATGCAAATTGACCCGCGCTTTCAAGTTGGCATTCTGAGTCAGACGAGGGATCCTGCCACGCTGTGCTGGCAGGCAATGCACCAAGATTACTCTGAAGGCTGGGTGTTTTATGACGAGCCACTTAAAGAGTCAGATGCTGGTGACCGAATCGTAAAGCACCTGCTTCTGGGAGGTCGCGGTCATTACGGGCCACTGGAGCACGCCAGTATCACATTTGCTGTGGGCTATTTCCCTCACTCAGTGATTCAACAGGCTCGCACGCACAGGGTGGGCACTAGCTGGGATGTTCAGTCAATGCGCTATACAGGTCAGAGAATTGCTGCTGTAGCTGAAGGCATCGTCGATGTTGAAGAGGCTTTTTACTTGCGTCCCGTTGGTGATTACACCAACCGCCAAGGCAAGAAGTACACCTACGACGAACGCCTTAGGGCAAAGGATCTTCAGCATTGCGAAGACTCGGCTCGGCGTTACAAAGAGGCTCTTGATGCTGGCATCTCCGAAGAACATGCAAGGGGAGTATTGCCGTTTGACTACCGCCAGCATTTTGTCGTTACGTTCAATCTGCGCTCTCTCATGCACTTCCTTGACCTGCGGGGCAAGGCCGATGCACAGATAGAAATTCATCAGATGTGCCAGATGATGATGCCTCACTTTGAGCAGTGGATTCCCTCAGTCCATAACTGGTACACAAAAAATCGCTGGGGCAAGGCCCGCTTAGCACCATGACAAAAGAATCACGCCGCACACCATTCAAGTTTGCCGTTGGCGATAGAGTTGCCGAAAAGCCACGGATTCACCTTGGCATTGCTGTTAAGCCAGAGAATCAGCGCCGCTATTCATCGCGAATTGGTACTGTAACAGAGCTTAGGACCAAGACCAGAAAAGACGGGCATCAGCGTAAATATCTTGCTGTGCGCTGGGATGGCTTCAACTCATCATCCGAGCATGACCAAATGAGAGTATGCGCCGCCATGGAACTAAAATCCTTGGAGGAAGACCTGATTCTGAATCACGACTGAATTAGGAGGGGATGCCACCGGCTCTCGCGCCTGCATGGCTTGGTTCAGGTGATCCCCATACACCTCAGGACAAGCCGATTCCTACGAATTGGTTTGAAAAAAAATTCTACCACAACACATGAACATTCACGAAACAGGCATAAAACTAATTGCACACGGGGTGGAATCATACTTCAAGCCTTGGTATTTTGATGGGAAAGTTGTCTATTGGGGCAACCCAGAGCAGACTGAGTCAGACGCACGGGCGTCAGCGCAAGAGCTAAAAGCTTTCCTGATCAATCGGATCAAATGACAAGTCATCGCTCTCATTCCGGCAAATTAAACATTTCCGACAAAAGCGGAGAATGGATTGCAAGCATTACCACTAACTCCGACACTTTTGAGATAGCTTTAAATGCAACTAATGTCGAAAGCGCAATATTGCAGGGCGAGCAACTTTATGCTGATTTGCGTGCAGTTGCTAATCCGAAGCCGTATTGTTGGCAGTGCCTGCATTGGAAGTTAGTACAATCAGAATGCAGTCTTGGTTTTGCCGAGGGGAAATCAAGTGGCGGAAGATTTGCCAGCCAATGCTCGGCCTTTTGGATCAACGACTGATGTCCCTAGCTGGGCGATAGATTTCGGCAATGGTTTTTACATTGAGATATTGAATGACAACACTCAAGGCGTTTACTACAGGGCTTGCAGTCCTGGTGGAGCTATTTGCAGATATTCAGATGATTTTTGGCGTGCAAAGACTTATTTGTATCACATGATGCTTCCTATGGCTGATCCAAAGTTCCATGCTCCATCCAATAATTAATCAGATCTTCACGCTCTTGGCTCCAGAAAGGCTGTGCCCTAAACCACTCCCATACTGCCTTGTCACTTTTTGATCCGTTGCAAAACCTACAGCAACACAAAAGATTGTTTACAACGCTCATACTGCCACCTTTCGATCTAGCAAGGATGTGATCCAAGGTATCTCCGGGTTGGCCGCAGTAAGCACATCTATTGTCCCATTCATCAAGTATTTGACGCCTGAACCTGTGCTTACTTGTTTTCTTTGGTACAAGCTCTGATCCTATTATTTCATGGCCAATAAATCCGCCGCTTAGAGGCACTACTTCCATTTCAAAACTTACTATTTCCTCTGTTAGCTCCTCTAATCGTGATGCAAATATCTCACTAAACTCTTCAGGTTCCTGATCTTCCTTTGCTGAGGTCAGAAACATAATTGTCGCAGTTGTTAGGTAGCGTTTTTCGACTTGA
>Ga0208644_1001544_pt1 | contig 19164 bp, 35 predicted proteins | sample VirMetDEL_Nov_18_FD_184517 | JGI IMG/M metagenome (GOLD analysis project Ga0208644, IMG submission 184517) | Aqueous microbial communities from the Delaware River and Bay under freshwater to marine salinity gradient to study organic matter... | ecosystem: Environmental > Aquatic > Marine >... | reverse complement strand
CAATTTTTAAGGGATTGCTGCGGCGCTTTCAATCTCTGTAACCCCCGCCAGCGGCCTTGTACTTCTTGGCGACCAACTGCGCTTTACGGGCTGACCACTGGCCAGCACCAGTACCGTGGGTTGCTGCTGCCTTGACTTGGCTAACTATGCGTTTCCTGAGTTCAGGTTTGGTGTAGTTACCCGCCGCGTTGACTTTCCCACCCTCTTTGTATTGGGTGAAAGCAGTGTCATCCCGACGGGCTTTTTTCTTCCCGCCGGGCATTTTTGAGGGGTTGATGTCCCCCATACCACGGCTGGACATCATGTCAAATCATCCTACCTTTGGTTTTGCCTTTGACAGCACAACCGTCAGCACGGCTAGAAGCTGAACTGACTTTGCCGCCCTTTTTATAAGGGGTTCCAACTTCGTCGTAACCTTTTTTACCGGCGTTAAAACGAGCAAGGGCATCCACGCTGGCACCGCCTGTTTCGCCTCTGCTTGAGCCAGCAAAATTGCGTGAGCCGCGTGATGTGCCTGCTTCTGCGGACATTGCGTTTTTGCTTTCTTGGTCACTGGCATCGCGGGGTTTGTAGTCGCGTGTCATACCTTCAGGCGCTTTACGTGTCAGGCCTTTTTCTTTGTTCAAGAAATCGCGCAAACTCAAACCAGAATCTTCCAGTTCTTTTTTAGAAACAATACGTTGTTTTGCCATGATTTACCCCTTAGCAGGCTTTGCCGCCAGATTTCATGGTGACCATCTTGCCTTTGGTTTTGCCTTTGACAGCCACACCATCACGGCTTGGAGCTGCGGTTTTGACAGAACCCATTTTGGCGCTGGTCATGCCACCAGAAGCCATCTTTTTCATTGGCATTTCTTTTTTGCCTTTTGCCATCTCTTTTTTCTTGGCAATCATTTCCATGAAAGGGTTTGCTTTAGCCATATCACCACCTCTTTTAAAAGTTTTGCCTTTGTCGGCGTTTGAAAAATCCTTGCCCACAGACTGTGGGACTCCTACCTTCTTGGCAAACGACGGGTTATTGGCCACCGCCGCCATGAAATTGTGTTGCTTCTTGCTGGTGCTTGGCATCACTTACCCAAAAAGTAATGTGCTGTTTGTACAAGCCCTGCCCCCACAGTACCCCCACTCACACCGCCAAGCAGCATGAATACTTTCCAGCCACCCTTTGCCTCAGACAAAGTGGTGTTGATTTGTGCAATTGAGCGTTTGATCTCATCCATGTCCGCCATGATTTTGTCCACGTCGTTTTGCAAATGGTCAATATTTGCCGCGTGCGTAGCCAACTCTCTGGCTGTAAGAATGTCTGCCTCTGCCATTTACACAAACCTGCCTTTTGTTTTTCCCTTGGTGGCACAACCATCGGCCTTGGTGACGTAGCCACCATCAGCACAGTTCCACGCACGAAGGCTTTTGTTAATCCTCGAATCTGGATCGTTTGCGGTCTTGGCGCTGGTCAGCTTGGCTTTCATGCCCTTCATCCGAGCGCAGAAAGAGTCGCGGCGACTGCCGCCCTCGGGCTGAGGCGGCTTCAATCCGGGCTTCCCCGGATTCGCTCTGTTGTAGGAGGCGCGTCCTTTGGCGTTCAAACCGCCGCTCTCGGACTTCCCTTCCTTGCGTTGCCATGCAGGTGACTTAGCCATAGACAATCGTTACGCCCGTGATGTTGGTCACATCAGCATAAACGCCTATGGTAAACAAGATGCCTTCACCGGGTATTGGTAAAAGAAACGTGTTTGCTGTGCCTGCCGGAGTATCCACTTCGAGCAACAGTGTGCCAGTTGCGTCTGTTCCGTTATACAGCTTGACTGACCCTGCGCTTGCTCCCGCAAGGCCATACACGGTTTTCACACGGGTGCGGTAATCGACCGCTTGTCCGTCTGCCGTCAGTCGCGTTGACTGGACATCAGCTTGCATCGTCATGGACTGCTCCTAATCAGGAATTTGCAAATGGTGTGGCAACAGTGCCTGAACCCAGCAAAACACCTGTGACATAGTACTTCAGAGAAGCCAAAACAGTCACGGTAATCCAAGAACCTGCTGCACCACCAGTGGTCGTGCCGTCTAAGTTAATGACATCGTTTGCTGCTGCGGGTGCGTAACCAGTGGTTGCGCCAGCAGCATCGGTTGCCACCATCAACAATGAGCCAACAAATTTGTCTGTGCCATCGGTTTTGATAGCCACAGCAGTTGCGGCGGTTTCCACAAAGAATGTGTAGGTTGTACCGACGTTGTTTGCAGTGCTTGGGTCTTCGCCGGGGCCGCTGGTTGTCGGATTTGCCGAGGCGTTGATGGTTGGCAGGGTAATAATCAAAGTCGCATCATTGGTGCGAATCACTTTGCCTGCGTATGTAGCAACATCAAGCGTAACGGTGTTTGTGCCGTTGGCCAAATTAACAACGGTATTTGGGCCTTGAGCGTAAAAACCAGCCAATGAACGAACTGGGCCTTGAAAAGTCGTGCGTGCCATGTTTTTTCCTTACATGCAAATTGGGGTGTATCTGTCTGCATGTCGTCAGCCGGGACTGTCAGATACACCGGAAACCCCGGAATGGTTTGAATATACCGCAAAAGAAAAGGGGACGCTAGTCCCCTTTTCTCAAGTCGCTTACGCGCCAGCAGAACCCCACATACCGAGGGGATCAGACCAACCAAAGCTGTAACGCTCACGGGCCTTGTAACGGACGTTGCCGGTGTCGAAATCACCGTCCATTGAGTTGGACAAAGGCATACGCTCGAAGTGCTTCATGCCGTTTGGAACGTCGGTAATCAAGTACCAGCCGTTTGTGTCGGTCAAGAAGTGGTTGACGGTGTAGCCTTCAGGGATTGCACCCATCTGCTTCAACGCGTTGATGTCGTTGTCAGCAGTAGAGACACGCAGCTCAGTGTCAAGCAAACGCTTGGCAACGAACATGAGTGACGGAGGCACAATCATCTTGCGAGGCTTGGCAGCGATCAACAGACCACGTTCATCAGTCCATGCTGCGATTTGAATCACGGCATTTTCCAAAGAAGTTTCGTTCAAGTCCACACCAGTGGTTGGGCTGTTGTAGTTAACAGAACCATTTACCAAGGGGTGGCCAACACGAGTGCTGGAGCTGTTGTTACCAAACAAGGTAACGCCATCACCGCCCAAGTAGGAGCCATTGAAGCCGTTGTTGATAACAGAGGCTGCTTTGACTTGCTTGGTGTATGACATGGCACGAGCCAAAGCTTTGGTGTAACGAGCAGACAAGCTGTCGTACAAGTTATCTTCAATCGCTTCTTCAGTGATTGAGAAACCCAAGGCGATGGTTTCGTGGTTGTACCGTGCAGTGAAGGCTTCCTGCGCATTGTCATAAGCAATTGCGGAACCTTCGTTTTTGACGGGAGCGGCACCGAAACCAGCAAGCTTGGTCTCTTCTTCAAAGCTACGCTCAGATTTCTCTGTTTCGTAGATTTCTTTGTGCTCTTCACCGTAGCGTGCGTACTCCATACCAAACAATGCGTTCAGTCCGGGGAGCAACTCTTTCAGTAGTTGTGCGCGTGAAATTGCCATTTTGAGTTACTCCTTACAGGCCAACAGCGTTGGTAAATGAGTGATAGCCGGGGTTAATCTTGACAAGGATGTCGGTGTAAGCGTCGCCTACAACTGAGAAGCCTTGCATATTAACGAACCCAACAACACGGAATGCTGCGGTGGTAGTCACAGCAGAGGAACCCGCAACGACAGAAGCCGTAGAGTTACCTGTTGATGTGCTGCCTGTTGCCACAGCGCCAGTTGAGAAAAATACGTTTGCGCCCAATGCAGCTTGTGTCACAGAGCCAGCGGACTGAACTTGGAACACAACATTGGGGTCGTCCACAACGTAAGCGTTAATCACGCCAGTTGTACCTGTTGGGTAGTACTGTGCGTAGATTACTTGGCCTTGTGCGTTGATGTAGGAACAACCAACAAACACACCTACGATACCGGTATTAGCGGTGCCAGTAGGGAAGCCGTTTGTGGTCGCGTCAGCGCCGGTTGCGGTTGCCACAGCCAAATAGCCAGACGCATTTACGTACACGGGCGAGCCGTTGTAAATGTTTGAGGCAGTGCCTGCGGGGTCGATGAGATAAGTACGGGTCGCACCTGCGTATGGTGTGCCGCCCAACTCATTTACGGGTTTTAGGCCGTAAGGGGATGCTACTGATGCCATTTAAGGACTCCTTGTTTATTTAGAACCTGAACCAAAACCCGCACCGCGACTGGTTGTTGACTTACGGTCTGCAAACAGCGGCATGCGCGAATCGTTGTTTCGCATGAAGTGGTTGTCCACTGAATCCATCTGGTTCTGAGCTTGTTGCTCGTAGTACTCGTCCCGGGCGCGTGCTTTCTCGATTGGCATCTTGCAAAGCATGAGGCCACCAATTTCAACATTGCCCGTTTTTTCACTACCAGTAATCATCAACTCAGGATGGTCTGCTGCTTTCACCGGCTCCCAGCCATCGCGAAACTTGCGTGACACGTTGGTTGGTTCGTGCTGACCCAAGACATGTGTGGCTACCCAACGGTAGACATATCCGGGTTCAGGTGTCGGATCGGGCAGCGCAGTCGGCGGTACGTATACAGCACGAGCCTGCTTTTCGCGTGACACATTGTCACGAGGGGTACGGTTTTCAGCCATTTTGATTCTCCAGTTTTAAAACTTCAGCAACGTATTTTTTCGGGTCGAGGTTGTACTTTTTAATTAACGCAGCTTGAGACGGCGTTAACTGTATCTTCCTTGTCCCGGTCGAACGTGATGCGGGTGCCACCACGGATGATGGACGCCTCGGAGTCTCAACCGACCTTGGCTTGTCTTCGTTTCCTCCGAAAACTTCAGGGAACTTCGACTTCACGCGAGCATCAATTTGCTCGAAATATTCATCGGAGCGAGGGTCAACTCCATTGTTGACTAGTTTTTGATGCAGCCCTAGTGCAAAGCTGGTAACTTCCTCGAACCCGTCTGAGCCAAACCACTGGTTTTTTGCTTGCCAGCGCAAGGTCTTTTCGTCAGCTCGCACCGGTTCGGGTGCTTGTTGTCGCGGTTGTACATCAACTTCTTCTGTTTGTAAAGGGGGTGGGCGAAAGTTTTGTGCTTGTTGCAACTTCATCTTTGCTTCAAACAACTTTTCCTGTGCCGCAATGATGGCATCAGTGTCAAACGCCTCCTGCGCCGCTTTGTACTCTTGCCGAGCTTTGTCCAATTCCGCTTCAGCCGCAGTCTTGGCCATAGCCCCGTACTGTTCGGTGCCTGTGTGAACGTACTGTTTGAGTTTTTTGTTTTCCTCAACATAGTGCTGTGCAAGACGCTCAAGCTCTTGCTTTTCCCTCAAAAGGGCTTCTTTGGCACGGCGTTCGTCGTGGCGGGCATGGGTCAACTCCTTGATGCGTTTTTGTGCACCTTGGGTGTATGACTCAATTTCGTCGTCTGTCGGGTCTTCTACTTCCCGATCAAGTGGGCGACGGCCACGGTCTTTCTCCGGTGTGTCGTCAACGATTTCAATTTCGACTTCATCTTCGGTTTGAACTTCAACTTTTTGATTTTTGTCGTCATCAAGTTCGTCGGGGAACTTGTATTGTTCTGCCATATCTACTCCTTTTAAGCACGCGTTAAGCCGCGAGGGTCTTGCACAACAGCGTCCACTTGGTCATCATTGATGAGCCGGAACTCTTTTCCGAAGATTTTGAATCGCGTACCGGAATACGTACGCACGAGAACAAAGTCACCCTCCTTGCACCACGCGCCTGCGGGGAACTTGGTCTGGTCTTTGTACGCGTCGGGGCCAACCTTGAGCACAAACAGAACCGTTGTGGCATGTTCTTCTTGGCGCAAGGTGGATGTGGCTTTCACGAGATCAAGCTCTGTACCATCAATCTTTTCAGAAATATCGGGTACCGCACACAAAAGTTTCCATCCTGTTGGTTCAGGAAGCATTGTGGCTTTCTCTTCGTTAGTTGCATCTGATGCGGGTGCATCAACGGGTTGGATTTCCGGCAGGGCAAACTGCCCCGGTTCAAGCGTGATTTCACTCATCGGATTTTTCTACTTTCTCAGCAAGGTCAAGAAGATGGCGCTCTGCGATGGCTAGACCCTGAATAACACCGCAAAGTTTTTGATACTCTTCAAAGTTGCGACACCCACCACCGGCGCAGTCATCTGCGTAGTTGTTCATGTCGGTGCGTAATTTGTCGCGCAATACGCGTGCGAATTCTTGAATCATTTAGTTGGCTTCTCCTTTTGGTTGTTGCGTTGCTGCATTTGCATCTGCATTTGCTCGCGCTTGGTCTTTATGTCCCCAGCTTTTGCAAGTGCGTTGATGTTCGCTGTTGTCTTTTGGTGTTTAAGCTGGCCTGCTTTGGCCATCGCATCAACCTCAAGGCGCTTGTTTTCAATTGCCAACTTGCCTTGAATCTCTTGGGCTTTGAGCTGCAACTCTTGCTGTTTGATCTGCAACTCCTGCTGCTGCATCTGGATAAGCGGGTCTTGCTGTTGTTGCTGTGCTTGTTTCTGCGCAGCCATCGCTTGACTCTGCTGGAGCACCTGCTGTGCGGCCTGCGCCATCATGCCTGAGAGCTGTGTCTCAATTTCTGGTGGCAGTTTCTCATCTTCCGGTGGCAGGGGCATGCCCAGTTGCTGCTCAATCTTCTGACGGTAGGCAAAGCCAACGTGCTCAGCAACGTGCGCCATCATGGCAGCTTGAATCTGTGGAGCCTTGGGGTTCTGGCCAACCAACTCCATGACGATTGGATCTTGCATCGCCATCATGTGCACCTGAATGTGCGACTGATGATCTTGATAGAAGAATGCTTTGAGCGGCTCCATGCGCAACGCGGCCATGTTTTCAGACACGGGGTCTTTCGGTTTCTGGTCGTCCGGCAGGGGCACAAGCTTGTCGGCATCCTTGATACCCAACACAGCCAACATCTGTCTGTGCAACTGCGGCAAGTCGTAGATGTCTGGAGCCATCTGCGCCATCTGAATGACCGCTTGGTACTGCACAACCCGCTGGCTCATGGTTGCTGCGTTGGGGTCGCTCACAGGGATGATGTCTACATGATCGTAGTCAGCAGCCTTGGCTTTACGCGGTGCGTCGATGGGGTCGTAGTCGTAGTCTGGGTCTGTGTAGTCGCGGATGATCGCGGCCAACAAGCGCAGCTCTTGTTTGAATGTGTAGTGCAGACGCGCTTGCACGGCGCTCATGACTTTTAGCTGGCGCTCGAGCAACGCCAGTGTGGTGCCCACAGGGGCTTGGGCGGACATGTCCGACACCTTCATGTCGGCAGTGGCAGCAAACCTGCGGCCTTCCTCCACAATCTTGTCCATCAACCCAGCCAACACCATGCTGGGTTCTTTGTATGGCAGGGGCAGGATGCTGTCTCTAAGCGCCCCCGAACCAATATCTACGTCGCGCCATTCTCCGGGAGCAATCGGTGTGTCGTCGCCTTTGATGCGCATGCCACGGGATTTGAGTCCCCCGGGCAGGTTTGAGAGAGTACCTGCGTCAATAAGCTGGCGCATGAGACTCGTGGCCGATTTGGCATACCCTCCAATGAGATGGAATAGGCCAAAGCCGTACGCTCCAAAACCCGGGATGTATTGATAGTGAACAAAGTGCTGTCGTTTGATTTCAAGTGGATCGTCCTGTTCCCAGTTTCTACGGATGGCCAGAACATCGTTCGAGCCTTTTATTAAAGTAACGACGTACGGCCTTGTGATGCCTGTTGGTTCGTCATCGTCCTCATCTTTGAGTTCGTCGCCTTTGAGCACCAAGTCAACGTGGCATTCGTACAGCGTGTATCTGTCGTCGTTCAGGTCAGAAAACCCTGTCTCTTTGTCCTTGGCCTTTTTGATGTTGTCTTGGTCTTTGGCTGGGTCAGGCAGCTCGATGTCGCGGTAAAAGCCTGCTTGTTGGAGTTTGACGATCTCGTTCTTTGTCTTGCGCATGACGTGCGTCAAGCGGTAACAGGTATCCAAGTCGGTCGTGCCGTAGGGCAGGATGATGTCTTCTGCCGGTATGAATATGGATACTTGGCGGCCAATGTTGGGGTCGTAGTACACCTTCTTGAACGCGGAACCCGTGGCTGGCAGACTCCACAGCATGCGCTCGTGCTCGGGTCTGAACTCACGCATCACCTCTGTCAGCTCGTAGTTCATGTCCTCTTGCACACGCACTGCGGCTTCTTGTTTTTCCTGAGTCTCTTTGCCCAAAATTTTTGTACGCACGGGGCCTTGCGCGGGGAATGTCTCGGTGATGGTCTCTGACTGGAAGCGCACCACAGCTTCTGTAATCATGGGGTGGAACACGCCAGACGCGCCGTTCCAAGGTTCTGTGCGCTCTTCGTACTGAAGGCCCAACAGTTTTAAGCCTTCTGTGTAGGCTTTCTCCCAATCTTTACGTGAGTTCTTGTCTTGCTCAATGTCTGCGGCCAACTCAGACGCCATCGCCATGATGTCATCTTCGTCCAGCGTGTCGGCCAAGTTCTCGTTGAACTCGTCGTCCTCACCGGGCCTGATACTTATCTCTACGTCCCCAATATCAATGTTGACCGCTTCAGGGTCAATGATCTCAATCTCAATCGGTTCTTCGTCTTGCGCCAGCTCTCCGATACCTTGGGGTTGTTGAAACAGGGCTTTGTCTATGTTGGTGGCCATCATTTATCCTCAGTAGTACGCCGCTACTCGGCGTTTGAAAAATCGGGGTTCGTCTGGCTCATCCGTGTCTATCCTGATGAAGCCGCCTTGTCTGACGCGCAGCAGTGCTTGGGTGGTCGTGTCCACGTAGTCATCGTTCTCCCCCACAGGGAAAGCTGCGACTTCCTCAATGACTTCGCGTGCCCAGCGTGTGTCCGGTGCCCATACCAAGCCAGATGCAAACATGTCGGCCACGGCGTTGACACGCACCATCTTATCGTTTCCACGGCTTGGTGTAAATTCTTGCACAGGTATGCCCATGTTGCGCAGCTCTTGGATCAGCGGGCCACCAGCAGCTTTCTTTTCCACGATGAACGCATCCGGCTCCCACTCCCGCCATTGTTTGAAGGCCACCTGCTTTAACTCAGGGAACGCCATCCTGTCCTTGAACGCATCCAGCAGTATGACCTGCGCCTTGCTGTTCTCCTCCTCGTTGTAGAACACGCCCCACGTTGTGCACGCGCTGTAGTCAGATGTGCTCTTTGTCTCGTGCGCCGTGTCCCAGCTCTGGATGATGTACTCGCACTCAGGCGGTGTGTCGCTCTCCCAGATGCGCCAGTGCTTTCTGCTGATGATGGCTGCCGTGTCACTGGTGGGCTGCTGCATGTACTGCGCGTTCCAATACCGTGGATCCATCGAGGACTTGGCGCTGCGTAAGGCCTCCAGCGGCCACTGCTCTGGCCACAGCGACTTCTCGTTCTCGGTGTTCTCGTTCAGGATGGCGGGCAGCTCCACGATCTCCCACTGCGGTGAGTCCGGGTTATTGACTTGGTACTGGATGAGCCTGCCGGTCAAGTCCAGCGGCCCCCAGCGTGTCATGACCACGATGATCCCCCCGCCCGGCATCAGACGCTGCAACGGGCCAGTCTGAAACCAAGACCAAGCGGTGTCAAACGCCAGTCGGCTGTTTGCCTTTACATCTTGCTCCGAATGCGGGTCATCAATAACGAATAGGTCAGCGCCGCGTCCAGCAAGTGCACCGCCAACACCGGCGGCGTAGTATTGGCCACCGGCTGCCGTGCTCCATTTACCGGCTGCTTTTTGGTCGTCTGCGACAAGGGTTTGGGGGAATAGTTCATGATAGCCCTCATCGTTGATTAAGTTTCTGACTCGGCGACCAAAGTCCTCAGACAAGCTGGCGGTGTGCGTTCCCATGATGATCTTTTTGTCGGGGAAGTTGCCAAGGAAGTACGCTGGGAACAGGTAGCTGGAAAACTCCGACTTACCCATACGTGGGGCGATGTTGATGATGACGCGCTTCTTTTTGCCATCAATCACGTCTTGAAATATCTTGGCCAGCTTCCTGTGGTGAGGCCCGACCTTGAATCCGGGGTAGACGTGCTGGGCAAACTTAATCATGTCCGTGCGCCCGGCCACCAGCCGGTACCGCTTTTCACGCTCCTCCAGCATCTCCATGAGTTCGACCTTTTCTCGCAGGCTCATGGTAGGGAGGGCACGCTGAATCGCTTGAATTTCTGCCGTGTTTAACGTTAGACTTTCAAGCTTCATCGGGTTCTTTTGGTAAGGGCGTACTAACTTCTATGTCTTCTATTGGTTCAGCGTCTTGCACGCCCATGAAAACGGCCAGCTTGTCTTTGAGCTTTTTGTCGATCTCTTCGTCAGTCAGGTCTGTCTTCTTGACTTCGATCTTGTCGGTGAAGAGACCCACTTCCGTGACTTTGCCCAAGAGGCCAAGCGCCTTCAGGCGAATGTTGGCGTTGGGGTTTTCGCATTCTTCCAACAGCTTGGCCACCGTGTAGCCACGTAGCTCTCTGGCTTGCTGTACAAACTCCCAGTCATAGGCTGTCAGCATGCCCACCAGATGCTGCACCGCAGCAGGCGTTTTGATTTGGGTGAGATGTTCGTGCGTGATTTCTGCTGGCGCGGAAGACACGAGGTTTGTGAAAGATGCGCGTGCTGCTTGGACTTCGGCTTGGGTGACCACGGTATCTGTGTCTACCACGCCCATGCTCTTTAACCAGTCTGCGGTCTTCACCTTGGCGTCAATCACGTCCGCCGGATGTTCTTTTTCAAGCGGCGTCGGTTTACCAGAGTGGGTGGCCACTTCTGGTTCAAAGTCAATCAAGTGTTCTAGCATCGGCGCATAAGTCCCTTGTACCTGCGATGCGTGCAGTGTATACTATCTTTGAGTTATCTGGCAAGTAGTTGTCTAGATGCTTCTCCTCAGTTGTGACCCAACTGTTCACACCCCCGTCAGAAATGCCGGGGGTTTTTTTCGTTTTGACTTGTCCAACATTGGACAAAAGATTATCACAATTTTTTAAAAATTTTTATGGGGTGGCATTAAGTATTACAGAAGTGCTGAGAACGGGTGGGGAATAGTGTTCACACCTGACAGGGGTCTGCCTAGCCAAAAGGGGTGGTGGGGGGTAGGTGGGGTCAGCCGCTGAGCAAGCTTTTTAAAGTTCTCATTCCCCCCACAGTTTTAAACTGAAGGTGTTGCTGTCGAGTGGCGACTGCAACAAACGCCCTACATCGGGGCAAAAGGGGGTGAGCTTACCCCCTTTTTTGTTAGTCAATTCAAGGAGAAGGAACTATGAAAACTCGTAAGTCAATTGTGCTCGCATTCGTTTCAACTAAGAAGGCGCACGATGATGCCATTGCGGCTTTGGTAGCGGACATGAAACGCACTTCGTACATCAAGTATCGTGCCGAAGCCGCCGCCATCATCGGTGCGAAGTACTCAGTTGAACCCCATGTGAGCCAACTCAATAAGTGGATGACATTCGAGAAGGACACCCCCGCAGAGCAGGCTTTGTCCGCCTTGATGAAACATCATCCTAAGCGTCCTACCAGTGGTAGTACTGCGCCTGTTGCGACATTGCCCAAGGCAACATTCAAAGCTGTGCAAACTGCCATCATCGAAGCTGAGCTGACCAAGGCTCAATTCGATTTACTCATCAGCGAACTGCGTGCAACCATCCAGTTCGTCTAAACCAAATGGGGGTGAACTTACCCCCTTTTTCCACAGCGGTGTGGATGTCTCGTCTCACCGCTGTTTCTTTCCCTGTCCAACCAAACCACAACGGAGATTTATCCATGAAAACTGTATCAATTGGCTTAATGCGTGACGATGGTGACTTGGCGCTTGTTGCCACACTGAACAACCTTGACGAGCACATGAGTGACGAGAACTTTGCTGTTCTTGTTGACGGGGTAAAAAACTACATCGGGCTTATGACAAAGCGCAATGATGTGCTCGTGCTCGAACGAGAAGACGCACCCGACTACATCACCATCGACTGAGGAAACTCTGCAAGCCCATGCAATGCGTGGTCTTGCGGGGCAATCCTGCCCGTAAGGAGAATCATCATGAACCAACTCAAGTACCGCCTAAATGCGGACATCCAAGCCGAGCTTGCCAAGCTCAAGAAACACCTGCGCCACCAGACGCAAGACAACCCCAAGCGGGGCTTCGGTTACGCCGATGCACCCAAGACTTGGGACGCTTTCAAAGCGCAATGCAAACCTGTCGAGTTCGTTCGTAAGTAAACCAAAAGGGGGTAAGCCTACCCCCATTTCACAAGGAGAATCATCATGCGTTCAACACACTTCCCCATCCTCAAAGATGTAGGCACCCTGACCATCAAAGGCACAGAGTGGCGCTTGCAAGAATACATCCCCAACCCCAAGATGCGTAACCACAAGTGGCTCACCGCCTACAGCATCAAGCTCAGCAAGAAAGAAACCTTCGCGTCCGACGAAGCCTTCGAAGCGTGGCTCGACAAGATGCAAGCACCGAAGCAACAAAATCTCGAGTTTTGAGATTTACCCCTAAAAAAGTGTTGGAATCTTCGCTTCCATGATTTACCCCATTGTGTTAAATCTAGTACAGCGTTTTGACCAGCAACGGCGGGGATTCTTGCACGCACTGTCCTACATATCTATATCTATACTAATATATTTATATATTAGAGTCTCTATATATGTGTGCGTATTCTTTCCCCGCCGTTTTCTTTTCTTGTCTTTGGCTTGGGCTGTTGATGTGTTGGATTTTGATAGATAGCTGGACAATTTTGCAAAGAATCCAGCAACCACGGGGCTTAAAAACTGTCCGAAATTCAACACACTTGGGTATAATGTCGGACACTATCCACTTTTTTCATTTCAAAAGGACATAATCACATGGCTTACAAGTACGAACACCTCATGAAACTCACCGCAAACGAACTCCACAACCACTGTGAACGCTTGCTCAAGAAGGGTGTGAACCCTCTGCTCGTAGCCGATATCAAACGCATCGTGGTTGAACAGAAGGCACACCGCAAGTCACACCGAGCGCATCTCAAGCAAGTGCACAACCAATGGCGTGTGATTATCTCCCCCCTCATGCATGAAAAGAAATCCGTGCGGTCGTTGGGCTACTACAAGAACGCCAAGTCTCCCGATGAACGCAAGGCAGCACTCGATGCGTACGCACTGGTGCTGGACACGCTTGAGCAACGGCTCAAGGAACTCGAACGCTCGGGCACAACACCGATGCAACACGACAAGACCAAGACACATTGGACTGACTATGTACCGCAACACATCAAGGACAGGGTGTGTGCTCTGTTCGATGCGATACCACACTATCCAAGGCAGAAGGTCAAGCATCCATTCCCACGCACGATGCCTGAAGAACAGCACGCCAAGCTCAAGACACGCCTGATACAGCGTACTGAGAAAGACTTACGCCGTGCCAAACAAGACGCACTGCTCAATCCCGATGATGAGCACACGCAAGAACTTGTCCAACGAATTACAAATGCGCTCAAGCACATCAACAAGCTCGAGCCTAAAGAACCAGTGCCTGCGACATGGCACGGATTGCAGTTTTGAAATGGGGGTAAGCCTACCCCCTTTTGGTCAGCGGAGATTGGGCTATGCCGTTGACCATCCCGAACCTAGCCTACAAGGAGAAGTAAATGAAAGCATTAGACGAAAAGACAACGCAATTGGTGTGGGAGATTCTCAACGCCGCTTTGTATGACCTGACACAAGGCAGCAAAGCAGATGGCATTGATGCCATTGAGGAAGCAATTAACTTAATTGAGGGAGAAGCAAAATGAAAGTGCAAGTAATCTGTATTGAAGGTCGTTGGAAAGACAACAACCAATCGTTCGAGCGCCGTTGTCTTGTCATGCCCAAGGGTGCGAGTGACTCTATGCGTGACGAGATACTGAAAGAGTTTGAGGACACGCAGTTCTTCTACATCTTTGATGAGGACGAGCGCATCTTGGGTGAGCACCTCGACTTTGTCGTGGACTTCAAGAACCCAATCAGTGAATACGAAATGGGAGATGTGCAATGAAAACAGCATCAATTGGATTCATGCGTGAAGACGGCGACCTCACACTGGTCGCCACATTGAACAACCTTGATGGGCACATGACAGACAGTGCCTTCAAGATTCTTTTGGATGGGGTGAAAGCCTACATCGAGCTGATGTCAAAACGAAATGATGTGGTTGTACTCGAGCGTGAAGATGCGCCCGATTATGTGGAACTCAACTTAGACAACGAGTAAGAAGGAGAGACATTATGAAACTGGAACCCATACAGAACGCATTGTTTGCAGCGTATGACCTACGCAACGCAATGAGCAACGCTGAGAAGCGCAAGCCAACTGACAACGACACATATGGCGAGAGCCTCGATGTAATCATTACTTCATTAGAACGAGTTGAAGCAGAGATAGAAGAAGCGGTTAACGAGTACTGCGAACTCTTTGACACCAACCACGAAGAACTTAAATGACTGAGATTAACAACAACCAACCGCACCACATGCACTTCTTTGCAGCGAGTGCGTTCGACTGGTGTGCATCAACACCTGACCGTGACTTGCGCGATGTCATCTACATCATGGAGAAGTATGGGTACAACTACAACTTGTACCTCGTGCCTGTACCACACGATACGGACTACAACATCGACTTCTTTCAACCACAAGTAGAAGGCACGCAGTGGCTCGGTTACTTTGAGGTATCTAAGCAGGACTAACCATCCTGTCAACAAATGGGGGTAAGCCTACCCCCATTGAATCGGCGTGTGTCTCACACACAAACAAAACTAAATCAACTTTGGAGAAGTATCATGAAATTATTCCTTGTTTCTTTTACCGACACCGCTGGCACTGATGAGCCACGCGTGTTGTTCTTTGTCAATGCCTTCAACAAGTTTGGCGGTGTTGAGGTGTCTTCAAACGCTATACCTAAGCTCGGTGTTAGCAACTACGATGTGCACTACAACGACTGGAACTACCCACACAGCTCGTTCAGAGAGTCTGCTATCCGCTCGTTGGAACAACTAAGCGTTCTGGTCGAGGAGTATCGTGTTCGCTTGACCAATGTGCGTGGGTATGAAGTCTGTGCACAAGTCGAAGAGCTGAGCGGTGACATGCGCAAGTGGTTCTTGACATGGGGTACTGAGTTTGTGCGCTTATGCATTGAGGCTTTGTATACGAACATGCGGTACGAGCACCGTCGTCGTGTGGATGCGGTAATCAGATCCATGTGCCGTCGCACTTACGAGCTGCTTCGCGGTACTAGCTATGACACACCAATCGCTACGCACAAGGGGCATCATCACCAATACCCATCAAGCTACCTCAACGCTAGGAAGTTTTGCAATGAGATGGGTCAGCTCATCGCTGACTCCATCAAGGATGGCAGTGACTTGTTCAGTAGCGAGTTCATGCCTGACTACTTAAACAATAGTACTTTGCACAACCTTATTGCTGACGCAGCACACGATGCGCTGAGTAGACGCGGTATCTCTTTAGAGATTACCAAGTTTCACTGCGACCACTGGGGCTATGCGTCAGAAGCAAGAGAGGTCAACATCGGGCGCAATCGCTATCGCACCTACTGCGAGTGCTGTGTGAACGACAGCGACATTGTCATCGAGACTTACGACACCAACATCCTGATGCTGCGTGACGAGGCGTACTGGTGTGACAATAACGAGGAGTACTACGAGTACGAGCCTGAAGACCAGTACGAGGACGGTGACTACGACAGTTCTGACCGAGAGCCTGACACTAGCCGTCTCATGTCGTACAGCTCGAATGTGCTTGATGTTCTTAGCAAGGACGATTCGTTCACATCATCCCCGTTCGGTGAGTTCCACATGGGTGTCGAGCTTGAGCTTGTGACCAGTGGCTTTGTCGACTCAGCAGTCAGCGACTTGCGTTCACGACTCGGTGAGGACTACATCATCTGTAAGGCTGACGGTTCACTGCCAGACGGTGGTGTCGAGGTCGTGACTGCACCACGCAAGTTGACTGAGCACATCAAACGCTTCAGTGCATGGGAGATAAACAGCCAGTACAAAGCATGGAACACAAATCGGTGCGGTATGCATGTACACATTGACTCTCGTGCGTTCACACGCATGACTCTTGGCAAGTTCATCGTGTTCATCAATGCCGAGGGCAACGCTGACTTCATCCGCAAGATTGCTGGTCGTCATCCACTGCGTGACAGTCAGGCGCAATCGTACTGCGCCGCTGAGGGGCAGGATGCTATCGAGAACCCAAGCAAGGCACTCAAGGGCAAGAGCAGCAACCGCTACTACATGGTCAACACTACTTGCTTGCGCCCCACCGAGGCTGACCGCTTGGGTGTGCGCCATGTCGGTGAGCGTAGCTTCAACACCATCGAGCTTCGCATCTTCCGCGCATCCCTCAAGAAAGAGCGACTGCTTGCACAGCTTGAGTTCACCCATGCATCCATCATGTTCTGTCGTGTTGCAAGTATGCGTGACTTGAATGGCGTCGAGTTCCTCAAGTGGCTCAAGTCCACCGACAACCGCTACCCACATCTGTCCGACTGGTACGGCATACGCCGTCGTGCTGGTGCTAAGAATGCCGCGCCTGCTGAGAACGCTTGCGCGGACAACCTGTCTGCCTAACCCATAACAATCAAAAGAAAGGAACACCACTATGTGTCTCATCATCACTGGCAAGTCTGCCAAGATTCGCTCGACTCTGCTCAACACACACGCGTTGCTCAGCGACATCTACTCCAGCAACCCTGACGGCATCGGCATCATGTATGCCACATCCAAGGGCTTGAAGGTTGTCAAGGTATTGCCCAAGTCTTTGGCTGATGCCACGCAGTTCATCAACAAGTTACCCAACGACGAGCGTGAGCTTGCCATCCACTTCCGCTGGACTACGCATGGTCATACCAATCTCGACAACTGCCATCCGTACGATGTCGTCAAGGGCTATGTGGCAATGATGCACAACGGCATCTTGCACACAGGCAACGATGCGGACAAGGCTAAGTCAGATACATGGCACTTCATCAACGACTATCTCAGCAGTCCCGTCACTGAGCATCCTGCGCTTGTGCACAACCAGAAGTTCCTCGACATGGTTGCCGAGTTCATCGGTGACAACCGCTTCGTGTTCATGGATGGCGATGGCAAGATGAGCCATGTCAACTACGACCAAGGCGTTGAGCACGACGGCATGTGGTTCAGCAACACCTACGCATGGCGACCAAGCCGACTGATACCTGCATATCAGTACTCGACCAAGTACAGCAAGCGTTACTACAACTCCATGTATGACGACTATGACTACGACAGCAGGTACGGCGGTTTCAAGTCCTTGCCTTCCAACGCATGGAAGCAAGACGACGAGATCGACTACGACATCAAGCCCCGCAAGCTGTCAGCGCATGACCCTGCGTGGGATGAGGAGGACTATGAGTTCCCCAGTGACGACAACATAGATTCGTTTGTCCTTGACACCGAGGACTTGCTTGATCTTGTCATGGGTGCGGATGTCGATGCTGTGTGTTCTCTGCTCGAGCAAGTGCCCGAGACTACTATAAACATTCTCTGTAATGTGCTGGCGTGCGAGGGCACCAAGTGGACAGGCGTTGACGACATGTCAGTGCTCGAAGCAAACATCTATCAGGCGTTCCTTGCAGGGGATGTCGCTGCCCTGTTGGATGCTGTCGATGCGGGGTTGAATGGCAACGTGGCTGATGTCGCGTGCTATTACCTGAACTGGTCACAGAAGGTAGGTGCTAAGCCTGCGCTGTTGGCCTGATCTGTAATGGGGGTAAGCCTACCCCCATTTTTTTAAACCAAGGAGAAGTAAATGAAAGTAGAAAACCATGAACAGGTTGTAATGCGTACAGACAGACTCGATGACGACTCAGTCGTTGTCAACTTTGATGTGTATGACAGAGAGTACAACGAAGCCACAAAGGATGGCGGCTATGTACACATACGCCAAGAGCTGGAGTTCTTCAATGTAACTGTCTATGACTGTGAGGGTAGTGTGTTAAGTGAAGTAAATGTGCCATTCAAATTTAAGGAGATAAACGAATGAAACGCTTTGTAATTTTTGGAAACATCGAGTTCTTCGATGACCACCATGCACTGGTGCACAGCATCAAGAGCGCCGAGTTCATTGCCGATGCTGACATCGAGCATAGAGCGGCAACGCTTGACAACTGTGACTTTGTAGTGCCCCATTATTTTGATGGGGTAGTTTCGTTCATGAAATACCACGAGGAGAAGTAACATGAGTTTCATAACTAAGATAGAACAAGAGTACCCCGACTTCTATGTGTTGCACATGGAGGACGGGCGTGTAATAGGTATCACAAGCGACTGCATCGTTGTCTATGAAAACATAGACGATGTGTTTGAAGGGGGTCTCAAAGACAGACCCACGATAAATTTAATCAAGGAGGAAGCAGAATGACTGAAATAAATATCGACGAATTGTTAGCCAGTATGCAGGCGGTTGGCTTGCGCACATTTGTGCTGACTGATGAAGAACCACACCTACCTAACTGCCCTGCGGTTGATGGGTTTGGGTGTAGGTGTGATGAAATAACCAAAGGAGAAGTAGATGAATGACAAGACATACAACGGCTGGACTAACTACGCCACATGGCGTGTGAATCTTGAGATGTTTGATGGGGCAAACTGGAACGACTACTACATCGGTTCGTTCCCTGAGCCTTATGACCTTGGGCTTGCTTTGAAAGAACACACCCAAGACCTTATCTATGAGGCAGGTGGGGGCGATGGCAACATCGCCGTGGACTATGCGCTTGCGTTCTTGTCCGATGTGAATTGGTATGAGATAGCCGAGCATATGATTGAAGACAACAAAGAGGAGATGGAAGAATGACTGACTTCAACGGAAACTTAGACGCGTACCATGACTGCTTGCTGGCCAAGCACAACGATGACTACGACCCGCCGTGGACTGTCGTGTGCGCCGACGATGGCGAGGATGGCTTCCTTGTCGTTGATGAAGATGGTGAGAGTGATGGTGAGTGGTACGAGACCAAGGCCGAGGCGCAAGCTGAGGCTGACCGAAAGAATGAGGAGGAACGCAAACATGACTACGACTTTTAACTGGACGTACCTGTGCGCCATCCTTGTCATAACCCTTGACCTTTTTATATGGAGACCTGACACCAATGAAACAAC
>Ga0208644_1001543_pt1 | contig 19168 bp, 25 predicted proteins | sample VirMetDEL_Nov_18_FD_184517 | JGI IMG/M metagenome (GOLD analysis project Ga0208644, IMG submission 184517) | Aqueous microbial communities from the Delaware River and Bay under freshwater to marine salinity gradient to study organic matter... | ecosystem: Environmental > Aquatic > Marine >... | reverse complement strand
CAGGTTCTGGAGCTTCATCATCTGCGTCATGCGGTTGAGCGGATCGACCTGCGCTACCGCGCCGCCGCCACCACCGCGTCCGATCTGAGCCGCAAGTCCGTAATCCGCCATTTACGTGGTCCCCGCCATCTTCTGCGCCATAGCCGCGTACATCGGCGCAAGCATCTGGTTGGTGCTGTACATCTGCGCCGCACCCGACAGACCCTGCAGCCCCTGCTGCAGCGCCTGCGTGCCGCCGACGTAAGCCGATGCGCGTGCTTGGCCGAGATTGCCATACCCTTGCATGAGGTTCTGGCCCATCTGACCCGCCGCGCCCGTCAACGTGTTGGCGGCTGACTGGCCCTGCCCGAGCAACGCCTGTAGCGGGTTCAGCCGCGCCGCGCGCTCCGCCTGATAGCGATTGAAGGCGTTCATGTACTCCTGCGACGCGGCCTCCTGGCCGTAGCGCGTCAGCGCCTTACCAGTGGCGCCAGACATCAGTCCGCCGCGTGCCGCCGCCGATCGCTCCAGCGCCTGCAAACCCTCTTGAAGCCGAAAAGCGTATCCGGGATCGGCTTGGAAGTCGGCCATACCGAACGGCCGCGTTGCCATACCGTATTCGGCCGAACCAGCTTCGCCACCCGGCATCCCTAGCAACGTCAACAACTGGTTCTGCGCGGTTAGGCCAGTCTGCCGAAACGGCTCCTGCAGCTCGACCTGGCGCTGAAACATGCGCTCTTGCGCGTCGAGCCCCTGTTGAGCCGCCTGCGCCTGCGTTCTGGCCGCCCTGCTGGCCCCATATGCGCTGATTGCGCCGCCGACAAGCGAGGCGCCGCCGCCGATCACGGCCGCTGCAATACCTGACATATCAACTGCCTCCTAGCGTTACGGCTAGCGCCTGTCTGTAGTCCACGGTAATCTCCTCACCAAGCTGACCGCCGCGGCACCCTCGTATAGGTCGCAACGAGAAAAGGTAAATGTCGCCGTCGTCAGCGCGGACCATTTCAGCGTTTGGTGTCTTGCTGTGGTTGGTGTAGCGCCCTGCAGGTGTGCGCTTGCCGTCGATACGGCCGACCGCGATCAGCTCGTTAGCGGCAATGTCACCTGTCGCGAACAGCCCGCGCCCTTCAATGACGGACGCGCCGACCATCACCTTGTAATCGCCTGGCGGAAACGGGACTTGATCGGTCTCGTCTTCGGAGATCAATCGCACCGTCAGGGGGTCGAAACCAAACTCGGCAATGGCGTCGTAGTAATCCTCGACGTCCTCAGAGGTGTTGCTCACGGGACGTGTTGAACGAGAAATATGGTCAAGAAAAACAGCGCTCTTGTCAAGAAACATCTCTTCGAGTTTCTCAACATCGGTCACGTCGGTAGCGTGTACGTTCTGCCAGATAACATCTTCGTATATGTACGCCACCTTACGGCCCGGCGGTGCCACGAATGTCTGCGGCGCGCGGAGGATTGTCTCGGTCCCGTTGTCGTTCATGAGCCCGAGAACGCCCGTCAACATGATGTTGACGTGCGCCGTCGTGTGCAGATGACCTATTACGTAAGCACCCCTGGGCAGAAACACTTCCCGAATATAAATGCCGGGGCCGAACCGATGCGTCACGGGGCAGTCCGCTTGCGGTTGGGCCAGCATCTCCTGCTCTATGGCGCCAACGTCGATCATGTCGAAATGACGCGTCCCGACGCACGAAGATTGATAGACGCCGCCGCGCTAGCAAGGGTGGATATGAACCCGCCCGGCGCTAGGGCAGCGCCCACGATCTCGGGAAAAGTGTACGTTTCTCCAGGCTGAAGCGCCCTAGTCTTAACGATCAGGTTGCTATCACCCACAACCCCGTTGTTCGTCACCAGATTGACGCTCAATGCGGCCGCCACCGCGCTAAAGTTGGTGGCGGTAAATTTGTCAATCACCGTGGTCACGCCCGTTGACGTGTACTGCGTCGTTTGCGCGTTCTCGACAGTCTTGGCAGGTATCAGAACCTGCACGGTTACAGCCATGTCGCCAGTCCTTATTCAAGCAGAAGCGCATTATTAGGCGCAGCCTGCATAATAACCCAATTCGTGCCGTCAGACACCATCGTTGCCCAATCCCCAGATGACGCCGCCAAGATGGCCGTTCCTGCCGCGCCGCCCGCCAGCGGGACGACGTTGCTAGATGCCGACACCAGCAGATGAGACTGATAGTTTTGAAACGTCAACGTGCGTCCCGCGCTGCTAACCGCCGCCGGCAAGGTGACGGTGCAGGTTGACCCGGACTTGTTGTTGATAAGCCATGTCTCGTTGGTGGCGACGGTAAAGTCGGCCGTCTTGGTAACTGGTGTATAGCTGGGCACGACGATGGACGACGATACATTTTCCCAGCGCGAATTGGCGGCGTTGTATCGCAGCAAGTCTTGGTCAGCTAACGCCGATATCTGGACATTGCTATCGGTCACGCCTAGCGCCGACCCGAAAGTCGGACGCACAAACAAGACGCCATTCGTTGCCGCATGGATAACACTAGCGACAATTACTTTTGGGGCTGGCGCAACGGGGCTGGTTTTTGTTAGCCCGCCAGCGTAAGCAGGGTTGAAGAACAGAATGTCGCCGTCAACCCATGTCTCGCCGTAGAGCGAACCGGTAGTGTTGACGCCCCGCACTCCTCCAAACCACGTTATATACCCCCAATCGTTCAAGGCGATGTCCTGTGTGGCGACGCCCATCACATATTCGCTCTGAGTCGCAGACAAGCCTGTGGCGGGGGCCGCTTTCAGACCGCCGGACGCGCCCAGCGTACCAGCGAACATAACAACTTGGCCGCGGGTAATCGCGGACGACGCTTTGACGCGGTAATAGGCTTCCTCACCAATCTTCTGAATTATGTTACCGCTGTCCTCCATGACGAGGTTCAGCGTCTTGGCATTGTCCGCAGAGTTCCAATAGAGCGTGCCAGGCGTTGTTTCTGGTACCGACTGCGGTGCGGGTGCGAACGTCGTCCATGGCAAATTGGCCTGCTGAAGCGCCGCCATCGTTCCAAGTTGGGGAACGGTCAGCATCTTCAGGTCGTCAAGGTCACGCTGCAATTGTGCGATCTGGGCGTCTAAAGATGACGCGGTCGACAGCACACCTTGGATGTCGGTCAACAACGCAGCAAGTTCGCTAGATGCGCCGGGCGGGTCCAGCTGCGGCGAGTCCGCATCGGAAGTGATCTGATATTGGCTTATGAGGTATCGGAACCACTCACGCGAGATCAACCCGGTTTCGGTGTTAATCAGGCTGACGCGAGGGGGCGGAATGGGCGTTGGCTTAGACATTGGTAGGCGTGACCATGAGTTCCGCGCCGACGATGGCGATTTTTACCGGGTCAGAACCGGACACTTCATAAACGCGATCCCGCAGTTTCATAGTCATGCCAAGCCGCCGCCAGATGGTGCGGTAGCCGTAGCGCCCGATCTTGCCCATTGACCGCCAATGCTCGTTCGACCATGTGTGGCCGCCATCGTCGGACCAACGCAACATGACCTGGGGGTCGTCGCCCTGTCCGGTCACGACGCCCACGCCCGTCTCGCATTCGAGCTGCAATGCGTGCTGCGCGCTGCGGTTTAGCGTGTTGGCCCCCGTAGGCAGCGCCCGCCACGACCGCAGCCACCTCTGCGGTTGGGTATCGTCCTTGAAGTAAGTCAAGTCGAGAGCGTAGATGTTGCCGTTCTCAAAATCTCCAACAACGATCTGATTGTTGAAGTTCATTTGGCAGTTGGCGCGGTGGCGCGCGAACTCGCCTTGATACAATGCCGCGCGCTCATGCCACGCGTTGATGGCTGCGTCGTAAACCCAAGTAGTGTTGGCGAAAGGAAGGTTCAGAACGTAGAAACTATGACCGTCCTGCTGGTAGGTGTACGCTACCGCAGACGAAAGGTCAGTATATTGTTGTATCTGCCACTCAATAGCGTGCGTGCTGATGCGCTTGCCGACGTAGCCTTCAGCGCGGTAAACCATCCCGCGCCCCCGCGCGTCCTGCCCGAGCCAGAAGACGCTGTTGTCCATCTTGGCGACCGAAAATGGGGCGATGCACCCAATCTCGTTAAACGCGCCCTGAATGCGCTGGAGCGGAAAATCCGCCGCCCCGGCGTCGTACCAGACTTCTGTCGAATTGGACCCAAGCGCCCAAACTTCGCGGTGGTCCACAATGAGCGAGACCAATCCGTCGGGTGAACCTTCGGCGCTGGCGAAGTCTAACGCGTCAATATCCGTGCCGTCCAACAGCGCCGTCACCCAGATCTTCTGACTGTTAGGCTGGTTGAAAACAAAGTAACCATCCAGATAGCCGACCATCAACGCGCCAGGGAAATCAGGGTCCGTAATTGGGGTGAAAGCTGAGGTACCGGTGTTGTAAATGTAGCTAGGACCGTTGGCGGCAACGAATAGCTGCGTGCCATTGTCGGACATCGACACCGGGCCCAACCCAGCTATCGTGCCTAGCGCCGTGGCGTTCCACGATTGGTCGATACGGTAAAGCGTCTGGCCCGAGACGACAAAAGCCGTGGTAGACGTTCCACTGAACGACCACAAGCCGCGCACGGGGCCAGTCCCAATCGTCGCCAGCTTACGCAGGCCGGGCGCGCGAGACAGAAACGCCGGTTCGGCGCCGCCTTCGGGGACAATTTCAGGGAACAAGTTCACCATGCGGTTGTCGGCAGCGTTAACCGACCGCGCCACATAGGCCGACCCAAGAATAGGCGTTTTCATTAGTAGTTCCCAGCAAAAATGTTGAACCGTTGCCGGGTTCCGACGATGCTATATGGCAGCGCCATAACGTCGTCGGGGTTGTTTATGCGCTTCAGATTGCGCTTCGACGTCATTGCGATGCGCTGCACCTGCGGCGACGGCTCGACGCCAAACTCCGGTGCTAGCTCACACGCAAGGCAGTAGCGAAATGCTCGCAAGTAGCCGGGCGGGAAAGTAATGTTCGTCGCCAGGTTGGCGGGTTGGGACAGCTCGTCTACCGAAATAAAATGGAAGTGCAGCAGTTTGGTCGGCTTGGGGTAAACGAAAATCTCGATGTCGGGATACGTCATGTTGACGAACATGACCTGCGGGTACGTGCTCGTCACCGTCTTGACAGCGATACCGTTGTACTGCTGCTGGTTGATGAGCTTGATGCCGTAGGATATGCCTGTCGTAGGGTCTACGAAATAGGTGCTGTCCTCGACCAGCACGGGGCGCACTGGCGTGTAAAGCGGATCAACCGGCAGCAGAGAGCCGGTCGGCCCAAGCGTGGCGCTCAGCGAGTTAGGTTGCCACTGCATCACCTGATCGACGGTAGAGTAAACAGACAAACGTTCGGTGTTCCAGCTCTCAATGAGCTGGTTAAACGCGAACAGCGCATCCTGAGATGTTTCAGCGGACGGCGTTTCGCCTTCGGCCAAAACGCCGAGAAGCCGCAAAGAGCCGTTAATCAAGTCTCCTGCTGTCGTCGCCATCGTCTGGCCTTCCTTCACTCAACGGCCGTCTTCCGCGCCGCCGGACTACGAGTTGATTAGGCGCCTCCGACGTCAGATGCGCGGTAGGATCATAGCGCAACCAGCCATTATTCTCGTCAAAAATCGCTTCAGCTTCGACCATAGCGATCTTTGTGCCATGCTTGGGGTGCCGTAAATGAATCATCGGTTCCTCAACCAATCACCAAGATGACCGTTGAAGGTCTTATACCCAACATGGCCCATCTTAATTTCAGGATCAATCCAAACTTTCCCGCCCATATCCGTCCATCGGCGGCAGAAAGCGTAGTCTTCGCCCATTTTATGCTTGCCGATACGGTAGTCGGCAAATAGCGCCCAAGCGGTCTGATTAGGCGCCGACTCGACATAAAACGTCGTGTCGGGGTACTGGTCCACCATAGCCTCAAGTTGCCTGCGGGACAATTTCATAAACCCTGCGGGGACGCCAGCAACTTCCAGAAGCCCCGTCGCAGGGTCGGCCCATAGCTCTCCAGTGCCCTGCCACTTGACGCAATAGTTGATAGGATCACGACGTTGCGGATAGATGCCCGCCACCATATCGACGGGCTTATCGACCAGCTTCAGAAGTGCGCCCGCCTCCCAGATGACGTCGCTATCGATGAAAACCAGTGTGTCGCAGTCCGACGCCAGAAATTGAGCCACGATAAGGGCTCTCGCGTCGGCTATGAGCGCGTTGCCGCACTCGTCATGCACCCGCCATTCGTCGCCGCGCGCTTGCAACGCCATAAGGTCGGTCATGAGTGACCGCATGGTTCCAAGATGAATCGTTCCCGTGTAAGCGGGAATGGCGACCATGACCCTCATGTGATCCTCGACGGCTTGACAGCCTTGAGGCCAAATTCGAGGCAGAGACCGTTGTCCCTCAAGTGAATAATGTCGAAATCGGCCTTATAGATAGACCGAAAGTCCGACATCGGGGTGATACCGACCTGTTCCGTATATTGCGGCTGAACGAGGAACGTAAACACCTCACGAGGTAGAACGCGCGTATGCGAAGGGTCGCCCCAAGCCCACGGACTTGAGGGGAGAGGTACAGTGCCAAGCATAACGCCACCCGGCTTAAGCACCCGCCAGAAGTCCGAAAACTGCCTGAAAAAGAACTTATAGTCGCCCTGCTGCCCGCAATGCTCCAACACTTCATATGCGTGGATTTCGTCGAAATGATCGTCGGGAAACGGCAAGGTTTCGTTCAGATCGTGCACGACATCGGGGCTATGCGAGGCCTCTATATCAAGCGTGATAAGGCCGTCCCAATCGGGGCGGCCTCGCTGTTGTAGCTTTTTGACACGGTTGGAGCCGCAGCCAATCAGCAGTTCCATTAGGCGGTGATCCCGACCGACTTTAGCGCCGTGATGATCGAGTTGACCGCCGTAGCGATGTCCGTCGCCGTCGGCGTCGTGGCAAGCGTCGTGATGGCGCTGGCCTGCGCAACGGGCGTCGCGCCGTAGAACCCGACGGTTCCAGACGAGCCACCGAGCTGCACCGGCTGACCGGCGCGGCCAACGTTCATAACTTCGTTAGTGTTGCCGTCGCCGATCTGTTCGCCGTCGCCGACTTTGGGGAGAGCCATGTCTTCACACCCTTCTCAATTAGCCGATCAGTCCGACCGTCTTAAGACGGGAGATGATCGAGTTGACTGCAATGGCGATGTCAGTCGCCGTGGGAGTCGTGGCGAGGGTTGTCACCGCAGCGCCTTGAGTAACCGGTGTCGTACCGTAGAAGCCAACAGTCCCGCCGGACGCACCAACGATGGCGCCGTCGAGCTGCTGGTCTTCATAGGCAACACCAATAGGCTTGGTGTTCGGCATGATTATTAACCCCACAAACGGACGGCCATAGGTGCCCGGATGACGCTGTAACCGTACAGAACGTCGATACGGCAGGGCATGCGGTCGTTGTTGATGTCGTACTGACGGACAACACGCATCGAGATGCCGTTATGGACCTGACGCGAAGCCATATCGACACCCTGCGGGAGCAGAAGATCGGCAGTGGCAAAGGAGATGGCGTCCTTGTGATAGATGAGGTTCTGCGGGTAAACCGTAGAAGCACCACCAACGAAGGTCACCGTCGCGTCAACCTGCGGGAAGCTGTCAACCGTGGCAAGAGCGTTGGCCGACGTGTAGATGGCAGGAGAGATGTCAACGTCCGTGAACTTCGTGCCTGCAGCCGTAGAAGCCGCCGTCACAACGAACTGCTGCAGCGCGCCGGTGCTTTCGCGGGTCTGCGGGTTGACCGCATACACGCCGGAGATCGTGAAGACGTCGCCGACCGCCAGAGTATGGGTGTTGGTCGCGCCCTTGATCGTGATCTTGGACGTGCCCTGCGCAGTGATCGTGGCGTCAACCTGGTAGGTATTGGACGTGGCGCGCGAGCCCGTCGTAAACTGACGGATCGACTGCGACATATTCATTTCTTCGTAGCCGAGCACGCCCTCGCCCATGATGCCGTTCTTGAACTGACGGCTGATGGTATCGACAGGGTTGAAAAGGCCCTTCATGCCCTCGACCAGACCGGCGTTCGCAGCCGGGTTGACGGTGGCATAACGAGGAGACATAGGCGCGGCGGCTTCGTTGAGCTTCTGCTGAGCCTGCAGCAGAACCAGCGACGTAGACGGAACCGTGCCGGGGGTGCCAACGGAATTGTAAATAGACTTGAAAGAGTTGGCGACGTCGGCGTCAATGGAAGACGCAAGCTGCGAAATACGCGGCTTGAGTACGCGCTCGGCAAAGTCGTCCAACTGCATCGTCAGTTCGGCCGACGTGAAGTTGACGCCGATGTGCTTCTGAGAAGCAACCGCGAGCGTGGTGTACTGCTCGTTGTCGTCCTGCACCTGGAGCGCCGCGCCGTCCGTCACCAGCGCGCGATCGGGCAAGCGGATGCGAAGAGTCGAGCCGATCTTGGCGCCTTCAACGGCGAAGCTGTCGTCGTACTGGCGGTTCACTGTGCGGGTGAGCACAAGGTTGTTCTCAAGGATTTCGAGAGCCTTGCGCGTAATCATATCAATAGTCAGAAGGCTGTTAGCCATGGGTCACGTCCCTAGCGTTGGCGCTGTGCCCTCAGCTTTGCGATTTGCCTCTGACGTTCGGCTTCGATCCACTCCGACGTACTCATGGTCTTCATAGAACGCGGGTCGGTCGTATCATAAGCCTGTCCTCCCGATGCTCGGGGGGTGACAGGGGCTATCGGTGCCGGGGCGGTCGAAGTTTTCTTAACCGGCGGGTTCGAGGCTAGTTTTGCCTCAATTCTTCCGATTTCCCGTGCCTGCAAGATAGGCGGCAGGGAAGCAATACGACTGGCCTCCTTTGGATTGGAACCGAGCCAGTAAATGACGTCGGGGCCAAGTTCAGAAGCCTGTATCGTCTGAGCCATCACGTCCGTGACAGAAAGGCGTGGGTTGTACGCGACCTGCTCGAAGTCGTCATACTTAGCCCGTGCTTCTTCTTCACGGTCCTGATAAGCCTCAAGAAACTGGGCCTGCTGCTTCGCGGCCTCCCGTTGCGCCAAGAGTTCTTGTGCCTTGCGTTCAGCCAATGCTTCCGCATAGGTGGCCGCGTCGGAAAAGTCCTCTGGTGCGGGCGGTGGGGCTTGGTTAGCCTTTTGTTCCGCTAAGCGTTGAGCCTGTTCTCGCTCCCATTTACGCTGTTCTCTTGCAAGGCGTTTACCAACAATCGCGTCAAGCTCTTCTTGTGTGAAGGTCTTGGGCGGGTCTGCTGGCTTTCCTTCCGGCGTTTCTACTTCGGGGGCAGGGGTCGCCGTGACGTCCTGTTCCGGCGCGGGTTCAGCCGCTTGATTCTCAATAGACATATAAAGCCCCGTAAGGGTGAGCCTGATGGAACCGCATCAGTTACGGAATACGGCTACTATGCAACATACTGTATGGCGTTGGCAATAGTGTCTTTATAGGCGGAAATGACCTCCGGTGTGTGGACGGCGGCGCAGATGCCACGAATTCTGTCAGCTTCGTTGGCGTAGTCGTCGCCGGGGGCGATGACATGCCGATGGAACGTCCGGCTCTGCTCCTCACCGTCTTCCATGAACGAGGTGCGGGTGCGGACGTAAACGCAGCCGTTTTCAACTACGGTAATGTTGTCTACGATGACCTGCTTGGTGAGCATCTGGCGCCTCTTAGGCTGTGTAATTGTTGGCTGATTCAGTCAAGTTGTTAAGGGGCGCCGTGCCGCACGCTTGCAGCATGTTGGCGTAGGCCACGACACGGCTGCCGTCTGAGTTGTTGATGCCGTAGCGCCCCCCGTAAGTATTGTTCCCGGTCAGAAGCACGCGCTCAATGTAATTGAGAGTAATCGCCACCAGCACAATCGCGTCGTAAGTGTTAACGGACGTTGTTTGAATGGCGTTGCCAGAAATAACGACGCCCCGCATTAACTTGACAGACGAGCGGTTCACGACAGTCAGGCCAGCGTGGCGAACGTAGACAGAATTGTTTGAAATAACTAGGGCGAACATGCTGCCGCTTGACGCCGCCTGTTCTACCAAGATGCCGCTACCGCTGCTGGTGAACAACATATTGACAGTGTTGTTTGAGATGTTGAGCTGTGCGTTGTCGCCCGTGCGCAGGTTCTCATAAGAAATGCCATAAGCGTCCGTCAGCGAAATAGGACGTGTAACGGTGTTGCCAACGCATGACGTCGTGTCCGATATGTTTACGTTGATGCACGACGGTTGCAGCAGGATACCGGCGCGGCTGAAACCTTGCACGATATTGTTGGAGATGACCATGTCGGTTCCTTGCGCCGAAATCCCGTCCTGAGAAATTTCGGTTGAGTCACCGCCGCAAACGTTGCCGTTAAACACGATGAATTGCGCTTGCGGGTGTGAATCAAGCGGAGCGTCCGTGCAAGCAGTGAACGTGCACCCGGTGACGGTAATGTTTCGGTCAACGCCGTTCTCGGCCCCCGTAGCAAAACCGTGGCGGTGGTCATAACCGACGCAGCCGTTGATGGTGATGTTATTGCAGCCGTTTAGTGCGGTAAACCCGTAAGCCAGTCCAGTTGACTGGTCGGAATGGTAGGCGCCGCAATAAGACGCGCGGCAATTCGCAGACCGTAAGAACTGAAAATGCCGGTCGGCGAAGAAATAGCTGTTGCAACCCTCTAGCACGACGTTTTCGGCCAGATAGATGTTAACGCCCACCTGCGCCTTGCCAAGGCCGCCGCCAATCAGCTGGATGTTGCTCAGAAGTATGTTCCGCTTCATCTGTGGGATGAAGAAGACTGGGCTGGACTGGTAGTAATCAAATACGCGGCGATAGGGTGTTACGGTAGTTCCGGACACCGTCCGCACTTTAATTAACTCGCCGTTTGTGCTGCCGCCGACGCCAAATACTGTGTTGCTTTGCAGATAGAGCATCACATCCGTAGCGATACCGGTGGCGTCTGATACGACAAAACTATCAGAACCCGACGAAATTGAGCTCATCACCTTGCCGGAACCAAGCGTGCCGGTCACCTCCAACAAAGTGTCGTAGTCCGCCATGCCGGAGCCGTCCAACGTGCCGTTGCGCATCACAAAGTTAGACGGCAGCGATAGAGACGATGTTATCTTATATGTCTTGTTCAGCAAATCCAGACAGCCGTTTGCAGCCGCGTTTATGGCGTTCTGCATGGCCGTCGTGTCGTCGGCCACGTTGTCGCCGACGGCACCGTAGTCTAACGGGCTGACTGGCGCGCTGCGAATCATCAGGTTGGTAAACTGATCGCCTGCGCTGCCCGAGATCATAGACGGGAGTACTTTGGTCAGAGCCATGTCGTGTGTCCTCTAGGGAACGCGGTAGACAACGTTGAAGTATTTGCTGCCCGCAAGAATGTTGGTTTCGTTCATGATTGCGTAGCCAGCTGGGGTGCCGGTTCCGCCTTGCTGATAGAGGCACCACAAAAACGAGTTCCCGGAAAACGCGCCGATAGCCATAGACGCGCCTGTGAAACTAAACCCATCACCCAAGAAGCCTCCGACGACGTAGTCCGTGATGGAATAGGGTAGCCCGTCAATCGTCATGTTGCCAGTAGACGAACCGTTAGCCGTGATGGTTATGGAGCCTTGGATATAAACAACGCGGCCGATCTTGGTGTATGAGCCGCCCGATGTATAAGTCATGCCGACATTGGCTCCGCCGAATTTCGGCACGGGCGTCCAAGAACCCTCTTCGTAGTCGTCCAGCAGTTCGCTTGTCATGCCGGCCGCGTGAGCGTCTGCAGAGAAATCAACGCCATTGCCAGCCGTGCCGATAATGAGATTACCGCCTGAGACGGTTTGGCTCCCCGTAAAGGTCTGCGCGGCGTCGGTGCGAGCCACAGTAAAGTTGGCATTGGGCGTTGTCATGACGCGGGTGGTGCCGGCGGCGGGGCCAACAACCTGCAACAGGCCAGTGGTGGCGTTGGACCGGACATTCTTTACTGTCAGATCGTTCGTAGCAACTTTCCGCGTAGCGCTCGACTGCACAATCGGCAACACCTCGGTCCCCGCCAAAGGCAGCGTGGCTGAAGTCAGTTGCGAGATTTTTGAGTTCGACATCAGGTGTACACAACTTCAATTGCGGCTGAGTTGGGCGGAGCTTCCGAAAAAGTCAACGTAGTAGACGCCACTGTGTAGGTGCTTTTCTGCTGGTAAACGCCGCTAACGTAAACTTGCGTCGTCGCCAAGCCGGCCGGGGCAGACGGCAACGTGAACGCTACGGTCGAACCGTTGCCGGTGAAGGTGGCCGTGATTGGGCTGCCGGTAAAGCTGCCTCCGATGTTGTTGTAAGTCCCTATGAGAACTTCGGCGGACGTTTTCAGGACAAACTTGTACTGGGAGGCGTAGTCGAGCCAAATCTCGCCCCCGGGGACGCGGCCTGCAGAGTCCAGCACAATAGGGTTGGCGTGTGCGACCGTGCCAGAAGATGACGTGTAGGTCGCCAACGGCGTGTTGGTGCTAGCCTCATAGGTGTAGAACTTGCCGCCAGACAAAGGCACGCCGTTGTTGTCGAACATTTGTGCGGCGGCGCCTGCGACAATGGAGAGCGTGACAATCGGCATGGAAGGCCTTTATTCGTAAGAGACAGTAACTTTAGGGTTCGTGCCGCCCAGAACGACGTAAAGGCCATTTTTCAGATAAAGGCCATCCTCGTCGCCCGTAAACACGTACTGACCGGGCGTGGCAGCCGAGAACTCGGCGATGACGACCGGGTCGGATGCGGACGATGCCGCGCTATCGTAAATCGCGACAGTTGGCGACGAACCCGAACTGCAAAAGATGCCGACCAATTTGGTGGCGCCAACTTTCACCTGCGACGAAGCCGTCAGATATGCGTAGTTAGCCATGTTATCCTCACGCCAAGAATTTCAGTTTGTAGATCGTGGAATAGTACAGCCCCAGAATTTCGTCGATGATGTTCTGTAGCGGCGTACAATCTTTGTCCACGACGTCGTACCGCGTCTTCATCAAGTCCTCGGCTTGGTCTTCCAAGAACTCAACGATATTGTTCGTCTTCTGGGCGGACATGAGTGAAATCGGGCCAATTAGTCCGTATTTTCCCTGATATGCTTCCGCAAACTTGTCCGCTAAGTCTATCACGCCTTCGTAGAACTTATTGAGCGCCTTATGCTTGGCGTAGGACCGCGTGTTTAGGTGCACGGAATGCGCAACATCGCGTGCAAGAAACAGCTTTCCCAAGAACTTGTCGCAGCTCATCGCATGGCCCCTTCCAAAGGCATTTCGTACTGCATTTCCGCCGCTTCACTCGGTGGCTCTCGCAGTGGCGAGCTACCCGGCACAATGTCGCCAGTGTCCATCGCCGCCGCGATGGTGCCCATCACGATGTCTTGGATCTGTTCTGGCGTCATGCCTGCCTGAACGGCTGCAATACGCTTAGTTTCGGCCTCGTAGGCCTTGATGTCGAGCTGTTGCGCTTCAAACGACTGCTCGACTTTCTTGAGCATCCCAACGACCTGATTAAGTTCCTGCGTAAGCGCTTCGATCTGCTGCTGCGCCATCTGCATCTGCGGAGACTGGTCTTCACCCTCCAGAATCTTCGGATCGATGATTTTGGCGAAGCGTGCGGCCATCTCCTGCGCACCAGGCCAGTCCATGTTCTTGATGAACAGGTCGCCCGCCACGCTCCAGAGCTGCGGGTTAGACTGCAAGAGCATGGACATTGCGTCCAGCGCCTCTTGGCGCTTGGTCATGTAGCCGGGGCCGGTCGTGACCTTTACATCGTAGATGCCGACAGAAGGATTGTAGATTTTCTCGACCACGTTGCCCATCTGGTCGCGAAGCTCGCGGACCGGCTCGGGCTGCATCGGGTTGATACGAACCATATCGACCTCACCGTCGATGCCGACAATGCGTGCGACACGCTCGGTATCGTAGATCTTCGGGATGAGATCGACCAACTGCCGCGTCACATGACGAACCGCGCGAGACAGGTTGTCCACGTAGTGGTAGGTGCCGACGTCGGCCTGTCGCTCGCGAGCGAGGATAGCCCTGCCGGACCGCTCATTGCTCTCGGCGCCGAGACTGGGGTTATACTGCCCCGTGGTCGTCTTGATGTCGTCAGCGGCGCCCATCTTGGCTTGAATAAGGCCTGTCTGGGGCAAAGGCGGTGCGGCGCGAGCGGGGAGAGGTAGAGGCGAGCCGGCGCCGTCAGTGACGTCCGGGTTGACCTCAAGATACGGCCAGTTGTTCGTGTTGGCCGTCTTCCATTGCATCTCGTAGCCCTCAAACTGGCCGCCATAGCCAATGAAGGGGGCTTTCGGTGCCAGCGCGAGCATCTCTGCTTCCTGGCTTACCCAGTAGTTATACATGCGCTGGGCGTCTTTAGCGTTACGCACGAGGCCAGAGATATACATCTGGCCGTCTACCTCGAACTCGTTGCCAACAACGCGGACAACGGGAATCCACTTGCCTGCCCAATCCCGCTCCTCCAGCACCTCAAAGCCGTTGGTCTTGATCCACTTGACCTGCTTCCGGTCTACCTGCCGACTGCGGGCGGGCTTGCCAAATTGCGCGCGAAGCTGCTTGTCGAGGGGAGAGTTATTGAACGCGGTTATATTTCCTGGGTAGAGGTTCAGCGTCGCAGTCTTGTGCTCGATATAGAAGTATTCGGCAATGCGGACCATATCCCCGCTCAGCCACTGGCTGAGGGACTGATCGCCGACGCCCTGCGTCATAAGAGATGAGATCGGCGAGGCGTCCGGATAACGCCGGGCGTAGTCTTCCTTGCTGATGTCTTCTGTGATGAAGCACCACTCAGCGTCGGCGCCGCATGGATCTTGAATGGCCGGGTCCATGTAAACCGAAAACGAGTTGCGCACGCGGCCGATCTTAATGTCCTGATCAAAGCTGTCTTCGCGGGCGTACTCGGTCAGAATACGAATGTACCCTTCGCCGAACGTGACCTGGTTATCGCAAGCCGTGTCGTAGGCTACGTCAGCGTCCGAGATGTACTCGATGTGGCGCACGATGCCGTCAAGGATCTCCGCTACCGCTATGTCGGCGCGGTCGTCGGCGGGGATCACCTTGCCGGTCGGACGGTTCTGCCGCTGCTCGTTCGTCACCTGCCGGACGTGCTGCGGTAGCTTGTTAATGGTGAGGCACGGGCGCGCGTTGATCGTCTGACCCTGCACCGATCCGCGCGTTGCCAGCACATCCGCAGGCCACTGCCATTGGTTGTCCGGCGACCCGGCCATGAAGCGGAGGTCGTCTAGCTCGTCTTCGCGGCTGTCCGAAAACGCCGAGATCGCCATCGTGAAACGACGGCGCATCTGCGACAGGCGGTCTCGGTCGTTGGCCTCTGAGACTTTGCCAGCGGCCTCTACATCATTTGCGGCCATTATTTGCCTTCAAGAACTTTGGATACAGTAGCCTTGACGTTGAGCTTTGCCGGGACCGAGCCGTGGCAATCCTTGCTGTACGTCGGCGTGTTGCGGCTGGGCATGACGCCGCTAGCCATCTTCGGCTGGCGCGCGACCAACTTCTTCACCGGTGCGAGCTTGTTCATTTCTTCTTCCCCTTCTTGGCCTCTGCGGCCCGTTTTACCGAGTACGCAATGGCAACCGCCTGTTTCTGGGGCTTGCCTGCGGCGATTTCGGCCTTGATATTCTTGCGCATGGCGTTCTTAGACGCAGATTTAACGAGCGGCATCACTTTTTCCTCGTCTTGGCGGCTTTTTCGAACGCTTTGGCGGTCGGTGCACCCTTAGAGCCGGGTTTCCGCATCTTTTCGCCCGATCCGGCGGCGATCCGTTGCCGCTTGGCGTGAATGTTAGCGTACAAACCGGGTTTCTTAGTCACAGTTCCACCTTTTCATAGCCGCTTTGGCGCGTTCGGCGTTCTTCGACTTGGCGACCACGCCGCCCATGCGAGCACAAAAGGATGCCTTACGCCCTTTGTCCGCTTTGGTCTTAGGATTCGGCGCCGGGGCCTTCAAATTGCTGCCCGTCTCGCGGTTATACTTAGCCCGACCCTTTGCCGTCAGGCCAGCGCCTTGCTTAACAGGCAGCTTTTCCCCCCGCCCAACGGACAAAGAAACGGACTTTTTTGCCATTATGAGGCCATCCAAGACGTTGGAATTGTTGACGGAGAGTAACCGCGGTTGCGAGACGCGTCAACGCGGGCTTCGCGGTGCGCCACGGGGTACGCAAACGTCACCGCAATAGCGTCGGCCGCGTCGGGTGACGCCAGCCCCCGCGCTTTCATGTCCTTCTTGCTCTCCAAGAACACCGTTCCCTTGCTGTCGAACTTCATCATGGGGCCGGTCAGGTCGTTCTTTAGAAAACGGTCGTCGGGCAAGCTGGCGCTCTTCAGCCACTCACGCATCGACCCCCACATCTCCGCCCGCTTGTTGCCCCACATCATCGGGTTCTTGGACTTGTTCCCAAAGTTTACGCCCCGGATCTTGTACCGCTGCTCCTTCAGCCGGTCGACGACGCCCGCGCCAAGGCCGCCCTCGTCGATCACCACCAGCGCGGGCTTGAACTCCTCGATGGCGTCGATGACCCGCCCGACCGTCTCCATCGTGTCGTCGCCCCGATGCTTGCGCACCGCGATGATGTCCCGCCCCTGCCGCACAGCGATGACGGTGGCGTCCGCGCCGAACCGCGCCGGATCGACGCCGATGATGATTGGTGCAGTGGCGTCCTTCCACCGCGGGCGCCGCATGGCCTCGTTGACGATGTGCGGGCCGATAAACTGGTCATCCGACGCGTTCGGAAACTGCCCGTACACCTCGACGTGCGCCTGGCTGGAGTCCGGGCCGTACTCGTCAATAATGCGCTGATACACCGCTTTGTCGGTGCCCTCGACCTCGCGCGCATCGACCATCTTCGTGCGCCAGAAGTCGCGCTTGGAGTGGTGCGTTTCGTAGAAATACCCACTGTTACGCCGGGGGTTTGAGAAGGCGAAGTGAAACCGGTGCGGCGTGTTTTCGGTAAAGAATCCGTCGCTGACCGCCCAGATGGCGTCGTCGATACCGCTGGCCTCGTCGAATACCAGCATTACGCCATCGAAGTTGTGCACGCCCGCGTAGGCGTCGGGATTCTCCGCGCTCCACAGGCGCCCCTCGACGCCCCAGTAGCGCGTGCCCTTGCGCAAGTCCTTCTCAACGAGCTCCGCCATCCACTTAGCGGGAGCAACACGCGTGGCGCTAACCTCAAACCAGTGGCCGTTCAAGCTCATACTTAGCCACTTGGTAATTTCGGCCCACGTGACCGAGCGCAACTGCGCTTCGGAGTTGGCCGAGACAATGGTCGTGGAGCCTATGCGCGTGGACAACATCCACAACACCAGCCAGCTCACCAACGCCGACTTACCAATGCCTCGGCCAGACGACACCGACATCCGAAACGTGTCGTAGTCCACCTTGCCGTTGTTCTGTTTTATGTGCTCGGCAAGGTCTCGCAACACTTCTCGCTGCCATTTACGCGGCCCCGAAAAGTGCTCCAACGGCGTGTTTTTCTGCCCCCAAGGGAAGTTGAGCAGGACGAAGTTAAGCGGGTTGTCCTTGATGTTGGGCGCCCACAACCTCGCCATCAACTCCATCTCGTCGCTGGGGGAGTATATGGGCGTTTGCACCGGAATCATCCTCTACGACTGTAAACGCCCCCTCAATGACGCGCTGTTGCGCCAGATCAAGCGCATGGCGGATCGAGATGGTCTGTTCAACATTGACATCCACGGCCTGCTTGGCAACCCAGCCGTGCACGTGCTTCAGCAGATCCAGCGCCGCTTTGGTATCGCCTCGTTCTGCCGCTCTATGCAGAATGCCGGAAAGCTCCATCTCTCCGTCAGCGCGGCCCTTCAATTCGGCCATTTCAGCGATAGGGTCGAATTGGATGAGCTGCCTATACTCGGCAGGCATCATACCGGCCGCGAACGCCAGCGTGTCGCCCTTCAAACCCCTACGCGCAGCCGAATAGATAGCGTCCAACCGCGCCTCGGTGGCGCGGAGTTTACGGGGTTCGTGTGGTAGGGATCGCCAGCTCATAAGCAGAAATATACGTCAAGCGTTGTTTGGCGGCAAGATTTGTTACGGGGCAGCAAAAATTGTTACGGACGGCAGGTTGCAGAAAAATAAAAATTTGCAAAACAAAGTGTTGCGGTTTGCGGACTGCAGAAAAATAAAAATTTTCGGGTGAACGCTTCGTGACCGTGACCGGGGCCGGCGGGCCCCCTCCCCCCCGTCCTGGCCGGGCCGGGCAGCGCCAGCCGAGCAGCGCTCGACCGCGCCGGCGACGACGGCAGCGCCATTCGCATAATCTATATTATGGAAAATTGAGGCGACGCTGGGGATAACGCTTGACCATGTGCAATAGATTGCTTTACACTTCAGACGTCAACGGTAAGGAGCCACGACGATGCCGACCCTATATGTGATCTTCTGGACGTTTCGCGCATATAAAGAGACTGTGACGCGCCCAGGCGCCGAACGGTTCGAGACCTGGACAGAGGCATGGGCGCATGCCGAATCGATCATGGACGCGCTCCCCACTTTTCAAGCGCGCTGCATCAGCTATACAATTGACCCGTCGCTATAGAGCGACATTCGAGCGCCAAACTAAGCCCCGCCATCGTGTGGGGCTTTTTCTTTTGCGCAGCCCTTCGAGCGCCAGCGCAGCCCCTCGAGCGACTTAGGCTATATTGTCATTGTCCGCATACCATCACAAGTTAGGCTATATTGTCATTGTCCGTGTACCTAGACATGTTGGGCTATATTGTCATTGTCCGTGTACATGGGCATTTGGCTTTTGGGCGAATTGTCATCGTCAGCATACCCAGACAATTGTGCATAACGACAAATTGCGCTGGCGCGTCGTGATCGCGCATCTGACGTGGACACATTAGTTTTTCTTATGTGTCGCGGGTGTTTCAGCGCGTTTCCAGAAGGCAAGTTTCGGCAAGTTTCGGCAAGTTTCGGCAAGTTCTGCACTACGTATTAATACGTGTTTTGTGTATAACTTGGAACAAAACGGGTCCGAATAGTCAAAAATAGTCACGCGATGACTATGTGCTAACGCATTGAATTGTCGAGGTTTTTTGGCCATAATTGCAAAAATAGTCAAATAGTCACGGCCGAAGAAGTCGCACCCTAGAATGTGGGGATAACGCGGGCGTTGTCGGGGGCGTTTAGCATAAGCTAATCTTATCAGCATACATATTAGTTAATAAAGACGATTAAACCTAAAA
>Ga0208644_1001542_pt1 | contig 19184 bp, 22 predicted proteins | sample VirMetDEL_Nov_18_FD_184517 | JGI IMG/M metagenome (GOLD analysis project Ga0208644, IMG submission 184517) | Aqueous microbial communities from the Delaware River and Bay under freshwater to marine salinity gradient to study organic matter... | ecosystem: Environmental > Aquatic > Marine >... | reverse complement strand
ATGCAAGCGCGTAAGTTTGCCATCTATCCCGAATCTTCTAAGGTGACGTACCCCGCTCTCGGTTTGGCCGGAGAGGCTGGTGAAGTTGCGGACAAAGTTAAAAAGATCATCCGCGACAAGCGCGACGACGCTCGGTTCAAGGGGGAAATCGCAAAAGAAATCGGAGATGTCTTGTGGTATTGCGCCGTGCTTGCAGACGACTTGGGCTTCTCCCTACAGCAAGTTGCAGAGATGAACATTTATAAGTTGAAGTCTCGTAAGGTTGCCGGTACGATTGGTGGCAGTGGAGATGATAGATGAGACACGAGGCGTACATGAAAATGAAGACAACGGAAGAAGACGAAGAGAAGTTGTTGAACGAGTTTTACGCGGAACGAGCCGACATGGTGAACAGTCCGCCGCACTACAATCAAGCAGGGATTGAGTGCATCGACGCTATCGAAGCTGCCACAGGTGACGGCTACGAGTATTACCTGCAAGGAAACATCATGAAGTACCTCTGGCGTTATCGTTACAAGAATGGCGTTGAAGACCTGAAAAAGGCACAGTGGTATCTTGGTAAGCTAATTGAGGAGACAAGTAATGAATAATATGCTACCGACACCATACCAACAGTTTATCCACAAATCGCGATACGCTCGTTGGATCGATGATGAACAACGCCGGGAGAACTGGGATGAAACAGTATCTAGGTATGTTTCTTTTATGGATAGCCATGTGCGTGACAACCACGGCTATAAGCTTCCTGATTCACTGAGAAGTGAGATCACAGATGGTATCATGTCCCTTGCGGTCATGCCGTCTATGCGGGCGATGATGACATCCGGACCCGCTCTAGCCCGTGATAACATCTGCGGCTACAACTGCTCGTATATCCCTGTGGACAGCCCTCGTTCGTTCGACGAGTGCATGTATATCCTGATGTGCGGCACGGGTGTGGGCTTCTCTGTGGAGCGTGAAAACGTGGACAAGCTTCCCGTTGTCAGTGATTCGATGCACGACTCTGACACCGTGATCAAGGTGGGTGACTCCAAGCCCGGTTGGGCCAAGTCGTTGCGTGAGTTGATCGGGCTTCTGTATGTAGGACAGATTCCGAAGTGGGACTTGTCTAGTGTACGTGCGTCCGGTGAACGCCTCAAGACTATGGGTGGCCGTGCGTCCGGTCCCGGCCCACTCGACGACCTGTTCAAGTTTACCGTCGAACTGTTCAAGAAGGCACAGGGCCGTCGCCTCTTTCCTATCGAGTGTCACGATCTGATGTGCAAGATCGGTGAGATCGTCGTGGTCGGGGGAGTACGCCGCTCCGCACTGATTTCCCTGTCGAACTTAAATGACGATCAGATGGCACACGCCAAGTCCGGTGCGTGGTGGGAGAATGAAGGCCAACGTGCGCTGGCTAATAATTCAGTCTCGTACAAAGGCAAACCTGAAATGGGCACGTTCATGCGTGAGTGGCTTGCCCTTTACGACTCCAAGTCGGGTGAGCGTGGCATCTTCAACCGTGAGGCTGCTGACGTACAGGTTGCCCGGAACGGACGGCGTGAGGTTGGCCACATGTGGGGCACGAACCCATGCTCCGAGATCATCCTGCGTCCGTATCAGTTCTGCAACCTGTCAGAGGTTGTGGTCCGCGAACACGACACGCTCGACTCCTTGAAGCGCAAGGTTCGCCTCGCAACCATCTTGGGCACCCTGCAGTCAACACTCACTGATTTCAAGTATCTGAGGAAGGTATGGAAGACAAACACAGAAGAAGAGCGTTTGCTCGGCGTGTCCTTGACTGGTATCATGGATCACTCGATTTTGTCAAAGACCGTCGATTCCCCTCGCTGGCTCGAAGAGATGCGGCAAGTCGCCGTCGATACGAACAAGGAGTTCGCGGAGAAGCTTGGTATTCCACAGTCGGCTGCCATCACCTGTGTAAAGCCGTCGGGTACTGTGTCGCAACTGGTGGACGCTGCAAGCGGCATTCACGCTAGACATAACGACTATTACATTCGTACTGTTCGCGGAGACAACAAAGACCCGCTTACTCAGTTCCTCAAGGATCGGGGCGTACACAGTGAAGCGTGTGTGATGAAGCCGGACTCGACTACTGTCTTCTCCTTTGCCATGAAGTCTCCGGATAACGCAGTGACCCGCACACAGATGACAGCTATCGAACAGCTTGAGTTGTGGAAGGTGTACGCTCTTAGCTGGTGCGAACACAAGCCGTCCGTAACCATCACGGTAAAGGAACACGAGTGGATGGACGTGGGTGCGTGGGTGTACGAGAACTTCGACGTTGCGTCAGGCGTATCGTTCCTTCCGCACTCGGATCACACGTATCAACAGGCTCCGTATCAAGACATCGAAGCTGACGACTACGCTGAGTGGCAACTGGCGTATGGTGGCTTGGAGATTGACTGGCAAGCCCTGTCGGAGTACGAGCGTGAAGACAACACGTCCGGCTCACGGGAGTTAGCGTGTACGGCTGGCGTGTGTGAGGTCGTGGACTTGAATGCAGCCTGACCACTGCAAAGGTTGTAAGCACCTCTGGACAGGCGGTACTAAGGGTAAGTGGTGCTGCCTGTTCGGGAGACTTGCAAAGAAGGCGGTCGGTCACTGTAAACTGAAAGGTGGTAAAGTCAACCATCCGGCAATCCCGGATAGTCCAACTAGAATGAACGGAGGAGAAAACAAATGAGTTATTGTAGATGGAGTACACCAATCCCTGAACTGACACCCGATGTGGATGTGTCCTTTGACAAGATGATGGAACTCTATGAGGCTGGCGGCTACGAACTATGGGCAAAGTACCTCGAAGACAACGAGGTGATTAGGTCTGACGCCTATGTCTATGAAGCTGAAACCGGATTTGTTTGTCATTGGGTTGATGAAGAAATCCAAGACGAAAGGTTTGATACACCGGGAGAGATGGCTGAGTACCTGATTGAAATGCGAGATAAAGGTTTACATGTGCCAAAAGATGCAATACAGATGTTGGTTGAGGAAGCTAAGGGCGGCGTGACTGTGTATAAGGCTGTGTTTAGAGAAGACAGCGACTGGACAATCATGCTCCATAATTCTAGTCGAGGGGTTTAGTGGGTACTAGACCAGCAGGATTATCGTCCATGTGTAATGGGCGATAGGACATGACTGACTATGCTGCGTAGGGTCGTCATGTCTGAGCGGGAGGTACCCGCATAGCAACGGCAGCTATCCCTATGTTGGATGTCGGCATAGGGCGATATATCAAATCCCTTCTACGTATACGGTGGGGATAGGGCATCCCAAATTAAAGAGGGGACATAGCGATGACTAAATTTACCCCAGAGCAGCTTGCGATGTTGGAAGAGAAAATCGAGTTCACAGAGGACGGCTTCCATATCATTGGAGACCTACCCGGAAGTGTCAGGGGCAATGTCGTGGGCACTGTCTGGGGCTATGTCGGGGGCAGTGTCAAGGGCAATGTCGGGGGCTATGTCGGGGGCAGTGTCCGGGGCAGTGTCCGGGGCAGTGTCTGGCTCGATGTCTGGGGCAATGTCGGGGGCAGTGTCTTGCGCGATGTCGAGGGCAGTGTCTGCGGCAAGATTGGTTACGGATGGGTGAAAGAGGAGACAGGCAATGACTAAATTTACAGAAGAACAGCTTGCGCTGTTGGAAGAGAAAATTGAGTTCACAGAAGACGGTTTTGATATCGTCGGTGACCTTCCCGGAAGTGTCGGGCGTGATGTCTTGGGCAGTGTCGGGCGTGATGTCCTGTTCAATGTCGGGCGTGATGTCGAGGGCAGTGTCAGGGGCAATGTCTTGGGCAATGTCAGGCGCAATGTCTGGGGCAGTGTCTTGGGCAGGATCGGTTACGGATGGGTGAGAGAGGAGACAGAGTTATAGCGAGTTTATACGGTTATAGTAAGATTTCACTATAATTTATACACGTCGAGATGATATGTAAAGAAAACGAGGATTTTTATACATATGAAACGCAAACCACTAAAGACAGGAGATGAATATGATGCCTTGACAAAGTGGAAGAAGTTTGTTAATTTCAGGGCTGGTCAACGAAAGCGGATTAAGAAAGCGTACAACAAAAAGGAGAGAAAATGGTTGGACACATTATTATTGAGGAGATAAGACGGTATGAAACTTGAGGTAGCAGATTACGTAGAGTTGAAGGACGGCGGTGCAGTCGTCACGTTCGAAATGGACGAGGAGACACGCGCCGGTCTGATTTCAGAGGCTCTACAGCGTAGACTCGTCGAAGGCTTGGAAAGGATGCCTGATGTCCCAAAAGAAAACACCCAAATCGACCTCGAAGAATACATTGCCAATTTGGAAGCAAGGAAACGGGTGGATACAGTACAACCCGCCGAAGAATCATCCGGCCTACAGCGAGTGGAGAAAGACAGTTGATTGAAGTAACTCTGACTGATGATATGCTTTTGAAGGCTAGAAAAAAGGCAACAGAAATGGGCCTTTTGCACAACTCTATAATCAAAGGCGGTGGAAGTGTTGCCGGATTCCTCGGCGAACAGATTGTGCTGTCTGTTTTGGGAGGAAGATGGGATAACTCTTTTGACTTTGACATTGTGCTGGATGACGGCAAAACAGTGGAAGTCAAAACAAAACAGACTTCTGCTATCCCGAAGCCTCACTATTCTTGCAGCATCAGCAACTACAATACACGTCAGAAGTGTGACATCTACGCGTTTACTCGTGTTATGAAAGATTTCTCAAAGGGATGGTTCTTAGGATTCATGACAAAACAGGAATACTTCGACAAGGCAAAGTTTATGAAAAAGGGCCAAGTAGATCCCGACAACGGATTCGAGGTACGCGCAGACTGCTATAACCTCGCTATAGAGGAGTTATGCGATGTATCTGACCGTAGTGTTTCTGTGCTTCATAGGGCATAACGATTGCATAAGGTTCGAAGACACGACCGGTCTAAAGCAAACAAGACAGCAATGTGTCACTAGGGCTATTGAGATGGTTCAGCAGTTACAGACTATACCCCATATTGTACCGCCGCCTTATACTGTCTCTTACAAGTGTGTTTTGAGGGAATCTACATGAAGGCCACCCTGTTTTCATTCAACGTATATCTGCGTCAAGACGGTAACGTCGAGATAGACAAGCAGTCCGTAAGACCTGATGAGCTACAAAAAGAAATGGACGCGGGATTGCCCGCCTATGACGGCGCACATTCCATCGCGTCCCTTCTGAGATACGTTAATTCTGTTACAGATGAGATGATCGAAAAATCATCTAGGTACGTCTAGAAGACATAGCCTTTTCAATCTTCATTCCCCGCTTCTTTTCATACGGCGAAAGTTTGCCGTCTTTATTAAGATCGGCGAGTTGGGGCTTACGCACTTCTGATCCTCGTGCGTACTTTTTCATTTTCTTCATGGAACCGTACATCTGTGCCTCCTACGGTACTGCTTGTTCAAACAGGTCGGGTTCAGGGGTAAACAGCATTCCCTGTGAAATCCAAAACTCTTCGGCATACTCGTTCGATGTAACGTCCGGCACTTGAAAAACAGTGGCCGGAAGATCGCCCGCGATGAATTTCATAAGGGCTGTCGAGAAATATTCTGCGTCAGTCTTGGACACCAAGTCATCTTGTTCGAGAAGATTCTTGACAATTCCTGCGGCTTTAGGATCAGTAAGCAGGAAGTCCGCCGCCTTTCCCTGAGTCAGTGCCGCGTATTTAAGCGCCACTTCTGCGGCGACGTACTCTTTACTAACCATACCCCTAGCAAGGTTGAAAGCCTTTGACAGAGCGTTGTCAAGGGTAAAGCCTTTTGTGAGTTCGTTAAGTCTTCCTCCCGCCTGTCTTGCCATCAGATTTGTAGCCTCTACTCGTGTCGAGAGGCGGAAGATTGCGTGAAGCGTTTCAAGCTGCTCTTCTTGTATTCCTGCCAAATCAGCAAGCTGCCGTATCTTTCTTCCTTCGTCTGAAACGCCGAACGTACTTTTAGATCCGCGAATAGTACCACTGCCGACCAGCGCGTCGTCCAAAAGCAAGAAGACATTCTGAGGGTCTCTGTAGCTATCGACCGGAACTTTTTTACCATCAAACATAGTGACGGTGTTTGTCCCACGTGTATATCCGCCCGCTGCCTTCAACGTGTCCACAAACAGTGCGCGGTAAGCATCTTGTGTCTGATCTTCTGTTAGCGCGACCATCTTTTTAGTGTCAGCGATTCGACTAACAAAATTGTCAAGTGCGAGAGGGTCGGGATTTGTAATTACATCGTTAAGGAAGCCTTGACCGCTTGCCAGCTTCGGTGCTGCACCTATCTCTTTTAGCTTCGCTTCTGTGGCACCTTCAACCAGCTTAGCAGAGCCTTCGATGGCAGTCTTTTGCGTTCGTGCTACGGACAAAAGATCCCCGTGTAGCTGTCTGTATTCCGGGACAGCGTTCACAACGTTGACGATGTTTCTGTCTTGCATGATAAGCTCGTTCATATCGAACAGCTTTCTAGTGGTCACATTGCCCTGCGAATCCATAACTTGAACGACGAACTTCTCCTGAATGTCATTGAAATATGCCTCAAGAGGGTTGTCACTGTTTGTGTATCCCGCAGGTGCTTTTATCCGACGAGGCGCACTCTCCGGGGCAAGAGCGGGTAGCTGTCCTCCTTCGAAAGCCTCTTTAAGACCTCGCATGTTAGTCTGATCGTAAAATGCGTTTCGGATTACAACTTCAAATATAATTTGCAACTCTTCGAATGCTTTCTCATCCATAACACGAGATGTGGTAGCGGCTATGTCTTCTGACGTAGGAAGAACGTACCGACCATTCGCGTCCTTTTTTAGGACTTGTTCAGCCATGCTGGACGTAACCGGAGCAAACGTCGCAAGAAAGTCATCCATGACACCCTCAAGCTGGGCGGCTGATTCCTTGGTAGGCTTTGTGATGTACTGTGTGATCGGCTTTAACAGGCTGCTTATTTTTGCCGCGTCTCCGACTTCAAGTACGCCTTCTGCTACCCGCGTTTCCCCGATAGCTTTGTTGACCTTGCCGCCGAACGTCCCCTTTCCAAAGCGTTGACGTTCAAGCTGATGAGTTTTACGGGCCAAGACAACAGCGTTGTAAGTTTCAAGATTTGCACCTTGTCCCCACGTGTCGAACGTCTTGTCGATTTCTGCCCGCATAGCCCTCGCAAGTTGTTGCTGTTTTTCTGAGCCGTCTCTTATTAGAGCGTTTGCGCCTTGCCGAAGTGTTTCTAGGTCTTTGACATCCGCTTTCATGCCGATAGACGCAGCGTCTATACTGGCAAACATCGGATTGTCCATCGCGTAGAATACTAGCTGTGCGTCACTTATGTCACTGCCGTCTTCACTTTTAAGACCTGCTTGCCTCATGAAAGCTGTATCTTCGGAGGCTATCTGCCTTCTCATGTGAGCGATAAACTCATCCGGTGTGGCAAAGCTAAAGCCCATCGGGCCAAGCTTCTCATTGATGGAGGGCAACCTGTCGGCGATGTGTTCCGAAAGACCCCTATAAGCAGCCCTATCTAGTGCGTAAATGAAATCTTGCCCAGCACCACCGGCAAAAGAGTTAAACCTCACAGGATCGATCATCTTAATGAAAGACTGACCCTCTACCGCGTAACTTGAAAATACCTCCCGCATGCCAAGAGCAAACGTATCCAAAGGAATTACGACCTCAGAAGGTATGTTTGCGTACGCCGCGTCAACTTGCGCTACGCTTGCCGACTCTGCCATCTTCAAGACGCTAAGAACAGTACTGTTTTCTTTGCGGGCCATTTCTTCGGCGCTTTGAGAAACCCTGCCGCGATTAACTGTAGCTTTGATCGCCGTACGAAGCTCTTTGAGTGCGGTCTCCAAATTCGTACCCGCCTCTACAAGTTTCGCGGGAGTCGTTTCTTGCAGTGTCAGACGACCCGTCTCCATCGCAGGAGCCACTGCGCCTTCGGGGGCTATGTCCGCCCCGGTTTGAACGCGACGATCCATCCTGCTGTACACTGCCAGCATGTCGTCGATCTGACCCGACAAAAATGCCTCTTCCAAAAACTTTTCGTTTGATTCGAGAGTAAGCTCTGCCAGCACCCGATCTGCTGCTTCCAAGTCGCTGCGAATCATTTTTTCAAGAGACGCTCTGCCGAACTGCTCTGCATTCTTGAAGGAACCAGCAAGCACCTTGAGGTTATCCAGTGCTGTCTCTCTTGCGCGAATGTCTTCCGCGCTGAGTAGCTTTCGGGAGGACATCATGTTGTTCTCGATGTTAAGAATAACACTGTCCAGCATTTCCACGGCTGCAGTCATAGCGCCTTGTTGCTGCTGCGCCTCGTACTGAAAGTCGAGATTTTTTCGCATCTTTTTCGAGAACTTCTCGATATCGCTGGCCTTTAGTCCCGCAGCCCTTTCTCCCGCAGAATTAGCAAGAGACATGTACACGCCCATCCCAGTAGACTGTCCCAAATTCAAAGACAGCGTTTGCCGAAGACCCCGTAGCATTTCGATATCAAGGTACGGATCGAACGACGACACTATTCTCTCAACATCTTGAAAGCCGGTATCCATAGAATCCAGCATTGTCTCCCGCATCATCGGGTTCATGCCCGTAAACATTCTTTTGCTGAAATCTTCTAGCTGCCGCATTTGACCCGGAGACAGTATTCTACTAAGCTCTTCAGGGGCAGCGCCCATAAGACCCCGCAGACCCGGGTTGACAAGAATGCCTTGGGCGTATCCTCTAGCCGCAATGCTGTTGAACTCCAAGAAGAAGGCAAGAGCGTCTTCTACGCCCACTTTAGCTGAGAATGCCAATCTTTTTGCTGGACCCCCAACAATAGGGATAGCCTTGGGGAATTTCATGTCGAAAAGTTGGAGAGTGCCCATGCCCGCTAACAGAGCGCCCGCACCAACAGCCTCACCTACCGGCCCCATTACTTCTCGCATGGCAACTTGCGTACCTGCCATAAAGGTGTCAAAAGCGGGGGAGATGCCGTAAGACTTAGCCATAGGTGCAGCAGCCTTCACCATCCGCCAGTTTTGATAGGCACGTTCCATTCGGATTTGTTCTTGATATTTCAGTACGTCGCTTTTCTGTCCCCGAAGAGCGGCGTTACGGGATTTAGTCTGCAGTAAAGATATTCTTTTTACGGACTCCATGCCCGCTGCTGCCACTGCTTGTCTGTTGGCTTCTACGCCCAGCCTGTCTACAATGCGACCCGCCGTCCACTTATTCCAAAAATTAGCAGATTTATTCATCATGGCAAGCTGTCGGCCCGCTTCTTGCAGAGGGATACCGCGCAAAGCTGCGTATTCGGCTGATACTGCCAGTTGCTCCTGCGGGCTTGCAATGGAAAACTTCTGCGGTACTTCAAAGCCATCTCTTGTTTTGAAGCCGGATGGGCGTCCCTTTACGTTATCTATCTGCCTACGAATCATACGCTGTGCGTTGGCGGTTCCTTGGATAGGGGCTTTTACTCCGGCATAAGCTCCGACGTTTTCTAGCGCAAGAGATGCCATCTTTTCGACGAAGGTTTGATTGTCGAATACCTGCTCGAAAAATCCTTCCGCAAAGTCACTCGATACAAAGTTCTTTGTGTATCTTTCGACGCCATCTACCTCTTGCTTTTCGAGGTATCCTGCCTCTCGCATAGCATCTTCGTAGCCCATCTCCACGAGTTGATCGCGAATCATGTCGTTAAGAACTTCTTGTCGATTTGCAAAAAAGGCGCTATTGCGAACAGACGCCAAGTCTTGAGCTATGTCTTCCTCCGTCATGGGCCGAATAAGTTCATCCGTCAGCCCGAAGGAAACAGTGGACAGTACGGAGGCTGCTGCCCACCTGCCGAAACGAGGCAGATAGTGGCGCACACCTTCCTCTGTTGCGCTGGCAAGATTATACAACCTTTCGGCTGTAACATCCAGTATGTCGCCCTCAATAGCTTGTACGACAGCCCGCTGAATGACCTCGTTGCTTTGCAGATCCGGATGATTTCGAGCGAACCTTAGAAGCTTCTCCCCATCTTCGGCCCTGCGTGTTGCTATGTCGCGAGGGGTATCTACGCCGAGTGGCCCAAGACCGCCCTCATCAAACACGCTTTTCGGGATAATATCCAGTCCTTCGATCTCGCCTGTCAGTGAGTTGCGAGGAAATGTGCCGGTCTCAATGTAGCCTTTGCTGAGAACGGGATGACCTATCGAGAGGCTGTTGATGGTACGCATAACAGTGCCCTGTGGGTCACGAACACGGCCAAGCAGTGCTGTGTCCTCCGGGGTGGCAGTGCCATCCTTTTCGCGTTTGTACGCCTCTTGTGCAGAGGAGTACAGCCCGCTCATGTCTTTCCGAAAAACAGGAAGGTTGTTTCCAAAGTAGCTATCTAGATTGATGTCTTTACCGTTTATGTCTTTGACATCGCCTTGCAAGCCAAGCTCAAGAAACCTAGAGGCCACATTAGCCGACAGGTCTTGTTTGATATCCTCGAAAGTTCCGGCCTCAGTCTGCTGACCCACGAATTCTTGATAAGTGGCCCCTGTCTCAGCGGGCATACCTGTAGTGAATATACGCTCTGTGGGACCGGTAAATTTATCGGTAGTAAAAATGGTTTCAGACGTGCTGTCAGCCATTATATTGCCCTACTCATTTCTTGGAAAGTTCTGATTTGACGTGGGGTAAGGACTTTGCCGGAATCCTTAAAGAAGTAGATGGGGACACCGCTACCCATCGGATGTGAAAGAGTGTCACGGCCCACACGCATTTTCAGAACGCTGATGCCGTTGTCCACTGCAATGTCACCGAATTCAGTGGCTGCTGCGCTGTCGTCTATCGCGAACATAGACTGCCAAGCCTTATCTTGGATGTACCCTGAACCCGCTCGTTCTACTACGTCCGTGTGACTTCTGACAGTGTTCATGCCACGGGTCACTCTTTTCAACGGATCAAAATAACGCAGCGCACGAATGTTACGAATGTTGTCCTTGGAAAGTTGGTACGTCCGAGAACCTCCGCGCACGGATGAGGCCACGTCAAACATCATGCCGTGGAATATTACGTTGTCTTGTGCTTGGCTGATCAAGCGCCTAACAGTGGCGATCTGAGTTTCGCGAGTATCGAATCGACCCGCAGACACAGCCTCAAGTGCCGCCGAAAAATCTCGTTCTGAAATTCTTCCCGACGGGTCCATAGTCTTGGCGTAGTTGTAGGCCAAAGTTACAAGTGCCGCGTTTAATTGGGCATTCACACCGAGGAAGTTATTGTCCATAAATTTTTCGGACATAGCGATAATTGATTTTCGTACGTCACTGGCGCTTTGGCCCTCTTCCACAAACATGTCCTGCTCTCGGAAGAGAGTCTCACTGTCGGGATCTATGACCGTCTTAACCGTTCTCATAACGCCCGTTGCGACCTGCTTAAAAAAGGAGTCCTCAACCTTAAAGACGTTAAGAAGGAAGGCGGCTAGTTCGTCGTAGGCTCGTGATCCCGGAGGCAATCTGTTGGCGAGATAGAACTCAACCTCGTCAGCAGTGTTAAGAAAATTTTCACTGTTGTTTTTTGATTGGCCGATATCTTCTAGGTCAATCGATCTGCCAGTCGCTGTCTGAATAAACGCGGTGTACTGTTCCGGGGTGATTCCCACTGTTCCAAATTCCGGCTGATACTGTTTTGGAAGATCGGAACTCATATTCATAGCGATGAGGGAAAGCTGATCTCTGCGATCAGTGATACCCCGACTAACCGGAACCATTGCGAGAGTGGCGTGTTGGCTGGTTCTCAAATCCGTATCGGTGCGAGTAAACAGACCCGCATCTTGATACCCCTTTGCCGCTTCAAACAGACGAAGAGGATCTTGAGAACCGTTGTCGATCATACCATAGGCAATGCCGTCTGTCAAGAAAAGATTTTGAGGCGTCTTTCCTTGGCTCTTCGCGATAGCCTTGACCGTTTCGTTGGCCTCGATAACTAGCGAGTCGTTTACCCGGAAGAAATCAGTGCCGAGGGGAGTGACCCCATCGTCTTCAAGTTGAGGGACAGAAACGGTTTGAACGCCGGAGGAAAGCTCCCCCGGTTTTGCGTATTGAAGATTTTCGTGGATGAACTTGCGGACAAACGGTAACTCTTGGTACATCCGGGGTAGAACGTCTATAAAGTTAGTTTGAGGACGTTGTTCTGTGGTGCCGCCCTGCCTTGTTGTTGCCGTGCGTGTCTGCTGATTGTCAAGAATCATAAGCTGCTTGACAAGAGCTTCGAATTCACCCTGTTCTTTTGCGTCTAGATTTTTGTAGATCTCTCCTAGATCAGACCTTCTATCCATGTTCATGAGCGATTGAAGAGGATTGTCGAAGGGCTTATCCAGCTTGAGAGGATTCGTTGTACCGAATGTCGTAGTGTCGTTGTCTACGTCTTCGAAGTCTTGCGCGTATTGTTGGAGTTGAGTGAACGCTATAATCTGCTCGGGAGTGGCGTTTTCGGGTTTAAACCCAAGATCCGTTAAGGATTTAATTGCTGCTGCACCCGACGCTTCAAGTCGAGCGGCTCCCGGTCCAGTGTCCTTCAAGTCTTCTAGCTGTTTTAGAGCTTGGTCCAGCAACGACGTAAAGTCAACGTCTGCATCGCCACTTCCGGCAGACTGAGCGTACGCCTTTTGCATCATCGTCAAAACAATGTGATCGTTCACTGCTTTCGGATCAGCACCCTTCATATACGGAACATCGTCGCCCTTTTCCTCAGAAGTTTTCGCCTTCGGATCGAAAATAAAGGGTGCAATACGAGACTTTGCCAACGCTATTTGAGACAAAACACCCTTCATTGCTCCGGGATCAGCATCTTCGCCTTGTGCGGCTTTAAGCTGCGACTCTATCTGAGTCAAATTCAAAGGTTCGTATGCGACAGGATCTTTGGGAATACTCATGAGGCCGCTTATTTTACTGCGTAGCACACGTCCGAAAGGACTGTCCTGCGGATACAGGCCGGTAAAGGACTCAAAGTGTCTGATTGTTTCTTCTCGGGTGCCGCTAAAGGACAGGATATCTTTTTCGACTGTACCAATAGGCTGACTTGCTCTCGCTGTGATGATAGCTTTCGTGGTAGGGCTGAAGTTACTAAACAATTCTTTGTTGCCCATAAACGACCGAGCTTCCCCAGCAGTATTTATGTTAGACAGAATTTTTTGTTCCCTGTCGGGGACAGGTAAATCTCGCGAGGCGTAGTTATACACTGTGGACTGCTCCACAAGAGACAAGCTATTGAAGATAGAGCCAATAGCAGGATCAACGTCCTTAGCTATTACAAAGTTGAAAGCAGACACGGGGTCAGTGAGAGAGGCCATTAAATTTTCATGCGCCGTTTCAGATCGGGCCGCAGCCTTTTCAGCCCTTTTTTTCTCGACCTCTTTTTCCGCTGCTTGCCCTGCAAGTATGCTTTCAAGGACACCGCCAATAACGCCCATAGTGATAGGATCAGCCATCTAGCGACTCCTCTTCTATATTTATGAATCCTTCGGGGGCGGGAGCCTCTTGGGGAGCTTCTGCACTTGCCCTGCCAACCTTGTCGTATCCGTCGCGGATAGTCTTGTTGATTGTTTCTCGCATCTCGTTAAACATCTTTGGATTGTTTGTTTTCAGAAGGCGAAGATACTCTTTGTTATCCATCCGATCCCCTGCGGTAGGATCGTCTTGTTCGAACATGCGGTACGGAACGTTGTACTGTTCTGCGGTGTACGCCACATACACAGAAAGCGGACCCTTCGCAAGAAGGCCCGCGTCAAGTGTGAATTTGCCTGTTTCGAAGCCGTCCATAACCCAAGCTTCGACGATGTGTTCTACAGAGATTCCCGCCACAAGAAGCTTTAGCAGTTCCTCTCGAAACACTTCGTCGTTGTCAATCTTGGAAGTGGCATCCTCAAGGATGATATCTACGTCAACTTCTTGAGGGGGATTACCCCACGGCCAGTTTTGATTGTCTACGGTTAGGGATATCCCGGGAGGGGCTGCGGCGAACGGATCGCGGGACTCGATGGCACCCCTCTGAACGTCCTTTTTATCAGAGCCTTTGAACATCTAATCTTGTCCTTTACTAGAGGCGGGAGCGGAAAGTGCTGCGATTTACCCGTGAAGCACGGGCGCTTCCCAATGTTGTTCCGCCGTATCCACCCTCTTCAATAGTCTGCTGTGTGCTTACTCTTTTGCGAGAGATGCCCGCTTTGTAGTTTTGAGCCACGATGCGGCTAAGATTTGTGTCTCTAGCAACGTTGTCCGCAAAGTACCTGTAGGCCGATTGAATATTCGGATTTCTAAGACCTACCGGGGCATCCATAGTGCGTAACTGGGCGCGAGGAGTAGGGATAGATGAGTCGAAGTTAAACTTTTTTTTCGGCATAAAGCCGCCTTGTTCTTTTTCAGCATCTGCACCCGCTACGGCAGTGTAAAACTGGGCACCCGTCTGAAATAACTCGAAAGCTTCTCCGAAGTTTTCCTTGACTACGTTAAAAAGTTTTAATCCCTTGTCAAACATACTAGCTCCAATTCCCGATCACCTTGATAAGGTTATTTGCGATATCAGATCGCTGCTGATCGTTGTACAACTTTTCAGTGGCAGATACTTCGAGAGATTTCAGCATAGTCTCGTGCTGGCGCTGCTTTTCGCTCTCTGCCATAGTGAAATTAAATGTTGCGTTGTCGCGGTACATCTGCCACAACTGATTCATAGCCGTCTGAGAGGCGTTGAACTTGTTCTGTACGTTGATACGATTGGCTTCGTTTTGCGTGGCTGTATTCGCTGTGTTAATCTGCCTACGCCACTGAACGTTGGATTGATCTATGGCAAATTTCATGTTGGCGTTAAACTTCTCACGCTGATCTGCCATAGATGCGTTGAATTCTTTGTAGGCGTTCTCTTGGTTGATATTGAACTGCTTGACTGCCACGTCGCGGTTTAAGTTAGCAGTGTCAATCTGCACACCCAATTCAGTAAAGAACTCTTCCACTTGCAATTCGCTTTTTGCGTTGAACTGGCGTCGAGCATTCTCCGCAGCCGCGTCTGATAGAGCGGCCTGTGTTGCGGCGCTATATTTCAGTGCGTTGCTTTGCTGCTTTGCGTCAAGTTCTTTCAAGTCAATAGAAAGCAGTGCTTGTGCGTTGGATATGGCTGCTTTTGTGCGGGCATCAGCGTTTTGCCTGTCCATCGTGGCTACTTGCAAAGCGTTCTGCAAAGCCGCCTGTTGCCTGTTATCCAAATTCTTCATTTGGACAGCACCGTACATTTGGGCGTCTTGCGAGGCAATCGATATGCCCGATTCCATAACCTCACGAGTAATAGCCGCAGCAGCCATCGAAGAAGCCCCAAGACCGCGCTGCTGCATGATTGCGGTAGCTTTTCGGGCAGGACCGGAAGCCCAAGCGGGGAGAGGCTTGCCGTCCTCAATTCCCTTGAACAAATCCCCAAGCTGATATTGAACGGTGGCCCGCTCGTCTAGCTCGTCCGTAGCCGCCGTAGCGAAAGCCTCTTGGGAAAGAGCTTGCGACGATATGGCGTCGAGATCAATCAGATCAGAAGCAGTGAATTGGGACTGTGCCGCATCGGGATCTCCAAGGGCTTGAGTGGTGGCTAAAGCACTTTCCGTGGCGGCAATCTGCCCCGTAGCTGAGTCAGCGGGTTTAGTGCGCTGTTCAACTTGGTATTGTGACATATCCGCCGTAGAAAGAAGAGACGGATCTACACCGGGCATCTGCCCCGGAGTGGTAGTTAGCTGCGCTGTGTCCGCAGGAAGAAGCTCAGACGCACTATCGACTGTTTGAAGGATGGGCTGTACCTGCGTAGCTTCGGTGCCCGCCTCTGCTGCCAGTTCTTCTGTGGTCTTTTCAAATTCGGGTTTTTCTGCCATTATTTAATTCCCATAAACACCGAGACGACCATAGCCACGACCAAAACAGTGCTTCCCATTATCATAGCCTCGAGCCGCCACATTCGCTTGTCCAACGAATCTAACTTCCCGTGAACCAACTCACGAAACATAGCGCACTCTTTTTCATGCGCCTCAAGGTCCATTGCGACTTTTAATGAGTGTTCCGGAATTTGTTCATGTGCGAGTTTCATATCTTATCCCCACCTTTAGTACGCAAAAAAATTCATTGTGAACCGTGAATCGCCCTCAGTCTGCCCATAGTTAGATTTCGAGCAATGATATGGGTCACCGTAGAAAAGGACAAACCTGTTTTGAACAAACGGCACGTCTAAAATAACCGTGCCGCCATTGTCGGGGTGATTGTCAAAAAACAACGTCCCACTGTTTTGGTTTGTTTCTGATAGATAAACAATGCCCGTACACAGGTTTTGATCTACATGAACCCAGTCTTTGCTAGTGCCGTATCGGTAATGCGTACACAGCGAAGCATGACTAAACGAAGATGGAATAAACTCCCCAGCACAAGTCATAAACAGGCTAGATAGAACCGGGTCTGCCTTTAGATAATCTAAGCTGCGCTTCCCCGGCCAGTTGCCAGCATTAGGAAAGTCGGGATGCTCATCAGAAGTCCAATGCCCCCTCGCCTTTAGATGCTCTAGCATCTCCGGCAAATGTGGAAAAAACTCGTCAATGATAATATAGTGTGGCGATGATCTCACGCGGCTACGCTCTTAAAATATCGTATGGGTTTACGTCCGTGAACCATCCCGTTAGTATGTATTTTGTGCCTTTTATAGGCGGGTTTCCTCGATGGGTGTGTAAAAACCCTGCGGGAAAAACTGCGAACCTACCTGTAACGGGTGTAATTCTCATGTTTTGATACAGAAACTCTGTTTCACCGCCTTCAAAATCTCCGTTAAGGTATAGGGTCCATGCAAGTACCCTGTCCATGCTGAGGCCACGTTCGCACTCATAGTGCCACCCGTGAAATCCTCCCCCCGGAGAAGTTCTCTGCCCCTTTACATCCATACTCCAAAGGTCTCTCTGCGTTAGTATGGGGAATCTTGAAAGGTATTCTGGTAAAACTGCATTATGTAACCTGTCTAAGAACGCTTTGGTGTTTGCGCTGGAAATGAGTCCAACGGTCTTAAGACTGGCTAACTCTGCGAAATGTACGCCCTCATCTTGTCTATTTATCAGATTGTTCGATTCGTAGGCGTAACCGCCCTCTATCAAAGTATCTATATTTTTACAGAAATCTTGACACTCTTCTGCGGACAGTAGGTTGTCTATGACAAGTATTTCTCCGTATGCGGACAATTCTATCTCCATCGTGGACCTTCGAACCAAGCTACCAGTGACTTTCTCGTTCCTCGCGTTACCGGTGTAACCCGGTGAGTAAGGTATGACGGAAAAACTAAAATAGTCCCTTTACTTTTTCTTCCGTAGGGAGGTTGTTCGGCGCGTTGAAACTCAAATTCCCCGCCGTCATATTCGTCGGGCGACGACAACTGGACTGTCATAGATAGCTTCCTATCATACATGTTTGAGGAGTCCCACAGAACGTCTTCGTGCCAGTCGTAATGGCCATTTTCTTCGGCAAAGTATTTCGTGTACTGGACCTCGCAGAACGGTGTAACATCGAAGTTAAAGGAAGACCTGTTAGCCTGTTGAATGTATGTCCACAAAGTCGCCTTAATTACATCGTCGTATACCCAACTTATCGAAGACTTTCTCACTGAATTTTCTTTCTTCCCTAGTGCGCTTATGCCAGCTTCTTGAGAGGAAAGTTGTTCTAGTCTTTCAACTAAAGTGTCAACCTCGTGGGAAGGAATCACACTATCCCACATCTGCCACTCTGTCCGCATATTATGCTCCTAGATTGTGGGCCATGTCACGTTAGCCCAGACGTATTTCCAGTCACTTTCGTTCCAAGTCATGTAGGCATTTGGATAATTAGAGGGAAGATCACGCAAGGCTTGCCTGTAAGCTGTCTGTTCAGCAGTAGGAGTCCGATCAGGCAGAACCATCCAGTCAGATGCCGCAAGTAACTTATCACGCTCATACCTTAGAAGCATCATCGCCTCTTCACCAGTAACATCTGCTGGCGGCACATAAGCACCAATAGCGCCAAAATCACCAGCCACTGCACGGTTATATATTTCAACACCATGCGGCTCATCGTCGAGGGGATTCGCTGCAAAATCCACAAACTCATCTGAAAGATGGTCAAAGTTGACTTCGATTTCGATGAAGGTTTGTGCTGCGTTACCCCAAGCTGGGTTCCTTGCAGTTGTATATGTGTAGCTCATTTAACTTACCCTCGTCCACGATGTCGCCCTGTCCTCGTCACTTGCATTTGTAGAGCGTCCCATGCACCTCCAAGTGCCGGAAGGCTGAGTGCCGAACCCTTGAGCGCCCTTAGCATTTGTATTTTGTAACTGACCGCCGCCGATTGTATCGCCAGCATTATAATGGGTGTTGATATTGGGCTTGCAGAAATGAGTAACCCCAACTTGATTAGCCCCAGTATTTTGTGGCCCCGCTGGACCTTGTGGTCCTGTTGGGCCTGTTGGGCCTTGTGGTCCTGATGGCCCTGTCGGCCCTGTTGTGCCTTGTGGGCCAGTCGCTCCCTGCGGGCCAGTCGGACCTGCTGCGCCGTCTGCGCCATTAGGGCCAGTCGGGCCAGTTGGGCCGGTCGGTCCTTGAAGCGCAGCGTTAGTGATAGTACCTTTGCGGATTACACCCGCACTGCTGTCGTATACGAGAACTGAGTCTCCGCCTTGAAATGAAGTCTCGACGGTTGCGCCGTTAATATCAAGTTGTTCAGCGACAATGTTTCCACTGTCGTCAACAACCGTAGTAGCTCCTACTTTGAATGCCATTAGATTGTCCCCTCAGAGATAACATCGCCGGTCACTGTAAGATTGCCGGACGTGTCTAGTTTCATTTTAGCTGTACCAGCATAGCTGATAATAAGGTTGTTACTGACAACACTGAACTGCCAATCACTTGCACCGTTATCCAGTGTGAAAGTGTCACTGAGAACGTCGCCGGTTACGTCAATGCCTGTTGAGGTGGTGGCGAGTTTGACTGCGTTGTTGTAGAACAGAGTGACAGCGCCATCTGCTACTGCTGTGAGCATTTCCTCACCAGTATATTTTTGCAGCTTAACTTGGTTTGCCCCTCGCATAAGCAGGAAACCCGTACCCGCATCATCAATGTAGCTGTTGCTGCCATCGTGATAAATCTGCAAGTCAGACCCAGCACCGAAGATGGCCTTGCCATTGTCATCAAACGTGGCGTTGCCGGTCACGTCGA
>Ga0208644_1001541_pt1 | contig 19184 bp, 34 predicted proteins | sample VirMetDEL_Nov_18_FD_184517 | JGI IMG/M metagenome (GOLD analysis project Ga0208644, IMG submission 184517) | Aqueous microbial communities from the Delaware River and Bay under freshwater to marine salinity gradient to study organic matter... | ecosystem: Environmental > Aquatic > Marine >... | reverse complement strand
AACTGTTTTCATTTTAAAAATGGTTCAGCCGTTTGTTTAGATAATTTACCTCAGCATTTAAAGCCACATTTACTTCGCGCATCTTTCGTAGCGTCACCTCAATGTTTTCGAGGTAGCCATAAAATCTGTGTTCAGGATTTTTGACTTCGTTTCGCATAATGGTAATTTGAGCCAAAGCATTTATAGCAATGTCTTCAATGTCTATCGTTTTCATAGTGTTGGATATTTGATGCCTTGTTTAATACCGAGAGAATCGATGTTGTAATAACGCTGCACCTTTCTGTCATAAAACAACTGAAACTTGCCAACTGCGCCAACGCCTTTCGGTTTGGTTTTTTGAACGTAGATGTCGCGCATATTGTAAAAATTCGATTGCGAATGTAAAGCAAATCCATCTCCATCCGAAGCGAGGTCATCAATCATTGCGTTGAGTTGTTTGTAAACTAAAATCATCTGATAACCTTTTCGCGCCCATTGTTCGCCATAAGCCCATCGCTCTTTCGTTGCTGGAGGTGAATAGAAATAATTATTTCCGTTCTTGGCTTTGTATGTCAACTGCGCTCCGTGATTGACGTGGTTGGTTAAAAAGCTGATGTAGTTGTGTTTTTTCGTCCACCAAATCAAAGCATCCAGTTCTGATTTGACTGAGTTCATAATGTTGCTCGTGTCCCATTCAAGTTCATTAAATGGGTCGATAACTATGGCATCGAATTTTGCACCGATGACTTGCTCCTCGTTTTGGATTTGTCGAAACAAATTCTCTACGTTCATCGTGAGTCCTTTGGTTGTTTCTCTCCAGCCTTCGGTTGGGTCAATGATTCGAATATATTGATTCAAATAGTCATTGATTTGAATTACTTCTTTAACGCTTAGACTGTTTTCTTTGCCCGATTCTAATACCTTGCCATTCGACAATTTCTCAATAAGTTGCTCCTGAATTTCAATCGGTGTTCCCATTTCAGGCGATAACCAAGCAACTTTAAATTGGTGCTGAATTATAGCGTTTAGAATTATGTCAATTAGGAGTTCTGTTTTGCCAACTCCAGCTTCGCCTGCTATCATTATTGGATAGCCTTTTTTAAGAGATATAAATTCGTTAGCATTACTCCAAGCCAAGTCTAAACCGCGCTTTCGGTTGGTTGGCATACGCTTGATAATCTCAAGTTCGAGTTGTTTAGGTGATTTGATGATGCTCATTCGAAAACGTATTTTGGTTGTCTCGGCAATATTACTTCATTTTCCCAATGTCTCTGATTTAGGTATGCGCTCGGTGCTTTTCTGAATTCTATTTCAGGAGTTGATTGAATGTATAAAGGTAAGTGACGCATAACCGCTAACCGCTCTTTGTTTGTTAGGTTCGTCCATCTGCGTTCAGCTTTCACTCTATCGACTTTTTTGCCGTAAGCATTGTAAAAATCATCAAAAGACACATTTAAATTAACTACATCTTTATTTTCATTTTCATTTTCATTTTCATTTTCCATATGTGAATCATATGTTTTAGATATCTTTTTCATATCTTTTTTCTGTCTGTTTTGCCTTCTACTCTCAGCGTATGCTGCGCGTTTAGCCATCTCTTCAGAGAGTCGAGGATTGATAAAATCATAATTTTCATTCCTCGTGAACTTGATATGAATGGCATCGTAAACGTCAGGTGTTACACATATCTTCTTCATATGTTTCTCCGTCACCGAACCTTTAGCTGCTTGGTGGCATAAACATCTGATGTAAGCACCGACCTCTTCATTCGTGAGGTCATCAGTACCGACTAAGAAATCCTGATAATAAAAAAGAAACGCTGGGTCTTTTGACATATCTTAATCTTTTAAATAAAAACTATCGACTGCAATTATACAATTTGAGTCATTCGCATCTGTGTAAAATTCTACCAGTTCAATCCGCGTGTCCAAACTCACACCATAGTGTTCAATCTCATTAAATAGCGTGTCATTGAATGACGTTGGACACAATATCAATACTATATACTTCCACATATTTTCAGTCGTTTTAGGCATTCATTAATGTCTGCTTGCTTGCTTTGTTGTTTAAGGTAATTCAGAGCAGTCGGTTGTTTTTTAAGTTCTCGGATTGCGCGTTCATTTGCCGCGATTCTCCAGCGTAGGATGTCTGCTTCAATGTTCATATATCAATGGATATTTTAGTTCGCTATCAATTGGTAGACTCTTGTTGTATTTCATCAATCGGTGCAACAAAGTTTGGTCAGGTTTCATAGTGCCGTACATCATTTCGTCTTCGTGGTATGGCGCATCTTTGCTTCCGATTGAAGCAGGCAATATGCCTGAAGCCTTGAGACCTTGCTTGCACTTATAACAAGTTGAATCGCCAATAAAATGACTGGTTCTGACAAGGTTAGGTTTATAGTAATAGATACCACAATAGGTTTCGTGCATCAAACCGCGAGACTCTTTAATTAGGTGAATTCTTTTACTCATCGCTGCAACCAGTTAAGCACCTCATTAATATCTTCAAGGAGTTCATCGTTTGGTTTGCGTTGACCATTGAAATAAGCGGCAAGTCGCTGCTGCTCGCGTTTTGTCGAATATCTCTTTGGCTTTGTTGGGTGCGACCAAAAGAACGCCTGAAATACTGGAATGTAATTGTTTATTCCAAACACTTCTTTGAATGTGTTTCGTTGATTGATGGCATCTATCTTATAGTTCATCATTGATTAATTTTCTGCAAATATAAACACATTTAAAAAAATACAAGCAAAAAAAATTTTTTTATTTTTTTGTTGTGTGAATCAAAAAAGTATTACATTTGGTGAAACAAAACGATAACAAATGAAAGTCACTATTGAAATTACAAACCAAGCACTCTACGACAAAATGGTCGTAGATGTGGACACCAGTCATTTAACTGGTACAGACTATGCCTACGGAAATATGGGCAACGTCATAATAAAAGGCAACCTTTATATTGAATTAGCTGAAGGTTGGCGCGAATATCAAGGCGAATTCGGTCAGTACGATTATCACGATGATTATGGATTTATGCTTAAACTTGTAACTAATGAATAGATTTGAAGAATCAGCTTTGGAACAACTCATTGAGTTGTCAAAGGAAATCGAAAGTGGTCAAGCTGATGACCTTAACGAAATTATCGGCAGATGTAAAGTGTTGAATCATTTCATAAAAGATATACAATTATGAGAAGGCACGAATCACTTACAATGTCTCAGCGACTGAGAAACTGGGCGTTTAGATTGATGAACATCGAAGAGGTTATCCACCACCTTGAGTCCTGCGACTTGGTGCTTATGAATGAAGACTTACCCGATTGGTATGAATTGGCTGGCGAAGCGTGTGAACATATAGCAAGTTACGATGGTAGGCTTATAAAAGGCGAATTCAAACTTGACTTTGAAATTGTTGTCAAAACAAATTGCTTCGAAAGTTTCGAGAGCGAAATGATTGTTTGGCGAGTCGAACATCGTATCTTAGGCTGGTCAACTGGTCAAGTGTATTTCAAAGGTCACGTTTGGCAAATACCGATGATAGAACGAATTCAGAAAATTGTAAAAACTAAACTTAATACATATATAAACTATGGCAAATTTTGCTGAGGGTCTAAGACCGATTGCGCCACACAATGCGCCCGACTATATTAAAATGAAACTGCTCATCGACAAAGCGCAGTTCATCGAATGGTTACAAAATCAACAAGGCATTCAGGTGAGTGTCGATGTTAAGTTGTCGAAGAATGGCAATTTATATGCGGTTCTTGATGACTGGAAACCAACAACTGAAAGCAAGGAAAAAAATGTTGCTAAAAAATCCGAACCAAACGATTTACCTTTTTAATTTGCATGAAATACAAACCAATAAAAACCAAATTTATGACGAAAAAAGAAACGCTCAGAGCGATTTATGACAAATACGCCTTAAGCAAAGACGAAGACATCTTTATGTTGCATAATATCGCAATTATCACCAAGACTGGTATCCAAAAAATTGCGACCAAAGAACAATTCGTTTACCTCTACGATGTTGTTCGATGCGAACCTGACTATGTTGCTATAAAATGCACAATCGCCAATAAAGAAGGCAAAGTGCTTTCTATTAGTTTTGGTTCTGCCGAAAAGTCAAACGTCAAGAATGCTCAAAAGTATTACCTTGAGATGGCAGAGAAACGTGCCAAAGCAAGAGCAACTCTAATAGCTATTGACGCGCATGGCTATATTTATTCAGAAGACGAGGCTGATGACTTTAATCGCGAATCGAATGGATAAGCCAATAACAAAAGAGCAAATAGCTGAGATTAACCGCTTGCTGCCGCTTTCTTCGTTAGGCGAAACTCAAATGAAATTAATTCAGATTTGGTTAAACCAGTCACCTTCATTTGACGATGCGCTTCATTTAATTCACGATTTGACTGAATCATCGAAGCTGCCTCCAATATGACTGTTGAAGAAATTGAGGTGATGATTCGCGCTCGAACAAAAGCAATTTTAACCAAAGAGTTTGAAATATCTATGGAGCGGCAGCGAAAGAACATTTTGAAAGTTCATCACACAATCACTCCTTCAAGGTTGGCATCAGGTCGGGCAGCATTCGATTGACGAATTTTATATTCTCTTTTCTTATACGCTCCAGTACCACATTTGGTTCTTGAGCGTTTTTTGCTGCATTTATTTTTGCGTTCATTTCAAAGAGGTAATCCTTCATAATTACTTTCCACTCTTCAGTTGTGTATGCCATCACTTTGGTGTTGCTATTGTTAAGTTTGATTTAGATTTTATTGGTGTAGTCGTTTTTCTGCCGCGCGAAATTGCTCCGCAGTCATTACATCGATAGGCATCGTATGAATTGACATAAGTGTTATAATTGCCAATGTGTGAAAGTTCGCTATGTCCGCAATGTGTACAATGTTGTTCGTCTCCTTCGGCAAACAATCCAATGTTTGGGTGTGGTTGAATGTATGGGCGAAGATAGATGTAAACATCTTCTAATACCAAGACATCTTGGTCGCAATACTCACTCATTTCTTTGATTGCGGTTTCATCTCCAGTCATTGCTGCCTGCCACAATCCACGCTTTGTTTCCATTTTACCTTCAATCTCAAAGAATCTGCTGGCAATATAATCAAGGCGGTTGGATGTTATAGCAAACTGTTTTCGTGCGTGAATCAATGTATCAATCGTTTGGTAAGGACTTGGCAATTTCAAATCGTGTTTTAAAAATCGCGTGTTGGCTTTCTTGCGGTCAAACTTTTCAAGGTTGTGTGCGATGACAATGTCAGCTTCATCCAATAATTGCCAAAGACTTTCAATGATGCGCTTGTCATCTCCTGATTTGATTTCTTTCTCGGTTAATTTTGCACTTATTGTTTTGTCATCGAATAGCCATTTGGCAGACCAACAAATCACAAACCAGTCTGAAATTATCATATCATCGTTCACTCCACGCTGCCATTTACTCCACAAATAAGCGGTGATGGGTGCGGTTTCAATATCAAACAATAAAATCTTTGCGTTGTTCATTTGCTTAGTGTTTGGATTGTCGTAAATCACAGAAACTTCTTCTCGCAACTGATTACCATTTGCGCCTCTCAATGTCCGAATTGCACTACGAGCGATTTCAAGAGACTTAAACAAATCTCTCCTATTATCATATATAAAGCGAGCAAGCGTGCGGTTAGGTGTATGCGGATGTGACTTTAAAACATTATGAAGATACTCTTGCCTTTCCTTCATACGAACATTCTGTACTTTTTATAAACGAAGCGAGCGATTAAACCAATCGATAAAAGAATCAATATCCACTTCAAGTTTGTTAAGATTCGCGACCAAAAGGATGGCTTCTGAATGACAACTTTTTCATATGGCACTTTAACTTCTTTAATGATTGTATCAGCATCGCATTTTCCACTCAAACGAATCGTGTCTCCTATCTTCACATATTTGATGTGCAGGCGTTCTTTGTCAAGGTAAATAGTATCGGCTTTTGACGCTAAGAAAGTGGTATCGGTTTTAACCTCCGAGACTACCACTTTAACCTCTTTTTTTATAGTGTCGGTTTTTAGTAAATCAGGGTACTTTTGAGTAAGCTTGTAAATCTTCTTCTCAGCACGTTTTTTCTTGCGTATAAGGCGCGAATCAAAGTCGCATGACAAAAGTATAAGGACGAGAAAAAATAACGCGCCAAATCGCTTCATTTTAAGTCGGATTAAATTAGGACGTAACCAGCTTTATCAACCTCGCCTCTTTTGTGCTTGTTCAAGAGGTCTTGCCAAGTGTAGCCGAATGTTTTTTGAAAGTGTGGGTCATCTTTAAAGTTCCACTTTCCTCCCCACTCCCATCCGTATTTTTCAAAGACCTCAACGCATTCCATCCAATCACTCACATTATCACCATCGTGGTCGATTTTAGTGTTCCAGCTTGCACTTTCAAATGTGCCGTTTTCATCTTGGTCAACAAGCAAAACAATGTCAATCGCTAAACCATAATTATGAAAAGACTGACCACCTCTCGCTTTCGTTACTTTCGGTACTTTGTTAAACAAAGCATCTTGTTCTGCGAATGTTCTTAATGTCATTGCAAATCGGCAAATTGAATTACCAGTTAAACGCTCGCAGATTTCGCTATAAATCTTCTCGGCTTCTTTACGAACTTTTGGGTGTAGCTTCTTTATTCGCTCAAGAGTCAACTTGTCAATTTCAGGCATCTTTGATTTTTTTATAATTCATATAGATTCTTTGAATCGTGTATCCAATAGTCAAAATTAATGCTAAAATTTTTAATGTCCACTCAATGTTAGTCAGCGATAATGAAACGCTAAACAAATTCAAGAACCATACTTTAATTTCTTCTATCAATTTCATCGCCTTTTTTTTCTGTTTTTTCTATTTTTTTAATAAACCTTTTTAGGCGAAGAACATTGTTTTCTTTCGCTTTATAATTTACAAGACCCATCCGCAGAAATTGTTATCAGTTGTCGGAAACACATCTTCGTTTGAATTTTGGCTGTATTCGGGAAACAAATTGTTTTTGTGGCAGAGATAATCAACCAATCTCTTTGAATAATACGTTGCCAAATCACGTTCTTGTGAAACAATAGCATCAACTTCGTCTTTTGTTAGTGATGTGCCATTTTCAGGATTATGTCTAAACGCTCCTCCGTTTGAAATCGTAACTGTGCCAAATGGTAAAAATTCAACCATTGCCCAATGGATTAGAACTGGCTTTATCCAATCGTTGACTAATGTTAAATAGTTGCCTGATAATGTTGAACCAGCAATGTCCGATTGTATCTTCTCAAGCAATTCAGTTCCAAGATAACGCTGCAAGTGAATGTCCTGAGCGATGGCGATGTATTGGATAAACTTGTCTGTGTCAATGTTACCATTCAATGACGTAAATGTCATCAAGTCATCGCGCTTTATTAATAATGTCTTTGCCATCTCTTATTTCTTTTTTCTTGGTTGAATGAAGCCATTATTCGGCATATCAACGGGCAGCTTTGCAACTTCAGGTTCATTTGTTGGCAAATCAACTCCTGCTTTTCGCGCTTGGTTAACGCTGATTTCTGCATTTGGATTTGTTGCATCAACACCAACACTTGCGTCCTTTGCCATATAAGTTTTTCTCATCCAATAATGATGACAATTACCTCCGCCTTTATAAAACCAAATCGAATATGTGTCTGCTCCATATGCGCCCCACCCAGCATTGACTGGCATATCACCCATTGCAATGATGTCTTCTTTTCTGTACACCTTTGCAGCATTCACCATTTTGCGGCAAAACTCGCGGCTATTGCCTGATGTCATTAGTGGCGCGTATTGGTATCTGACTTTATATTTAAGACCTTTATTAGTTACTCCATCTTGCTCACTCGATGCGTTTGGTTTTGCAACTCCCGTAGATGCAAGCATTAGCATTTTATCAAGTGCTTCTTCATTGTCATAATCAACTGGTCTTTCGTCAACCAATTCCCACTCGTCTTCGTTTATGACCTCACCAAGTTCTTCTAAGCGATTAAAGACATCGGTCAATTCCTTATCTGATATGTTTGGCTCTTTCGATAGCGCAACTCCAGTAGCTTGTTGCTTTTCATTTGTGCTGACCATATCTGCCGCGCTTGTGAACTCGATTGGCTGAGATGTTTTGAAGAACAAGTTTAAAGCCACATCATTGAATGCAAGCACTTTTTTGATGCTTTCCAAAATCACGCGCTGCATTGGTTTAATGGATGTATTGTCGAATAGTTGACTCGCCATTAATATCTCATCTGAATTAGAACCAAGTCCACCATTCTGTGGCAAGCCAAATAACAATGGTGATGTCACTCTATGTGAAATCATTATCTTCTGACTTGCTTCTCCAGCGATGAATTGGTATTGATTGTGAGCGTCGTTTAGTTGAACTGTTTCAATTACCGCTCGGCTCTCATAATTGTCATTAAAAGCAACTATTAAACCTTCACCTTCTGTGCCTTGATACTTCGATTTGATTTTGCTTTCAATCAATCGTTGTTCTTCAGGGTCAGGCACACCATTGTTAAAGTTGATAATCATATTCGCGGCAAAGCGATTATGGATGTTGTTCAAGTGAAACTTAGCAAGTTCTACTTCAACAAAAGCATAATCTAAACCGCTCTGATATTCGACTGGAGCGTAATAGTGATAACCAGCGCGATATGGTTTAATAACAATAACCTCAAGTCCGCTATTGCTAAAACTAAATGCTGGAATGCGTTCAGGCTTCTCATTGTGCTTTAACTCACTCCAATTATCGGAGTAGTAATAAGCCTCAATGTCTCCATCCTTGTTGCACTTTTCAGCACGCAGATTCTGAATCGGCATATGCCACACCTCCACGATTTTAGTGTGAGTTTGGTTATATATAATTTGCAGCGCAGCTTGCCCAAAGGTGTAATAATCATCGCAGATTTTACGCAGACACTCCTCATTAAACAAACTCAAAGCGGCAGCGTATTCATCAACCTTATATTTTGCGTCAGTTGCTGCCAAACCTCGACCATAAATCATATCGGTAATCGAGTTAATCAATGCTGAATTTGTTGGCGATTCCTTCGCGTCAATTAGCGTCTGATAATAATTATTGTCATCTCCATACTCTACCCAGTTTTTTGTCCTATTCTCGACAATTCTTGGAGTTGTGTACTTGCCAAGTTCTATGATTTTGATTGAACTCATATCGTTAAAAATTCATTGTTGTTTCCTTCATAGCTGACAAATTTATTATCGTTCAGCGTGAATTTTGGAAGGTTTGTTTGGTCTGTGACGAATGCTTTGCCGCGATAAAGCAAGGCATCGCCAATGGTTACTTTGAAGGTGTAGAAATTATTCAACTTTAAAACTGGGCTAAAGATATTTGAGATGCTCAAGTATCCGTTCAGATAAGTTGCCGAGTAAACAAATTGATGCGTTTGCTTGTTTTCTGTTTCGCTCACAAACGTAATCGTAACATCTTCGGTTGGTTCATAACGAGGAATAATCGTGAATGTTTGCTCTTCTGTCGTATTTGATAATATCAGCATATATAATTAACGCAAGAACTTCATTTTGTTTGCAACAAAAAAGGGGCGCGAAGCCCCTCTTTCGAAACAAAACAAATAAACAACCAATTATCCTTCAGTAATGATGCAACCTAAAGCAGTAACAACTGCGTCGGCATCTGTACCGCTTTGAATTGCGAAATTCGCAGGAACTGGCTCTTGACCTGAAAGTGTCAATGTGTAACCATTGAAATCACCAAGTGCTGCGCCTGATGCAACTGAGCCTCCAGTTACGTCCATTCCATGTTGCAAACCAGCGACAAAGATATTACCATTTCTGTCAGAAACAAGTACGCGAGGTCTGCCCCACGCTAAAAGTTTCAATTCTTTGTGGTCTTCCTTTGTTAACTTCTTTAAACTCAAAGTCAAAGTTTGCTCGAAGAAAGTTGTTCCATTATCGCGAGATGAGGTAATTGCTTGGTCGAAAGACGATGTGCCTTTCAATTCATACTTATATGCCTCAACTCCCGAGCCGAGAGATGTGATGACATCGGTGTCGGTTACATCGTATGTAAGCGCAAAACCAGCGTCATCATAGTTTATAAAGTAAACCGCATTGATTCCACCTATTGAATCTTTGCAAGGTTCTAATCTGCCAAGTGTTAAATCGCAAGCCATTTTTTCTTTTTATTTTATATAAAAAAAGGCAGGCAGTAACTACCCACCTTTTTCTATGGTTGATGATGATTATTAGTTAGCAGCGTTTGCGATTCCGTATGTAACGATATCACTAACGATGCCGTATTGTGCGCCAGCCTGAAAGCGTAGTATTACTCTTACGTTTTGGCTTCCATCTAGGTCTGCCATATCTAGAACCTTCACTTCGTTCATATCACTTAAAAGTGAGCATCCAAAGAATAAGTTTGATTTCTCAGCAGCGATGGCGGTATTAGCAGCAAGTCCATTTGCAACGAAAACTTTTACTCCGTCAAATGAAAGACTTCCATTATTCCACCATTGTGTTCCCATTGCGTTCACACCATTAGCACCAAGACCTGATGCACCGAATCCGCCCAAAGCGCGAACATAAGCGCGAGCGATGTTTTGAGAAACGTAGATGTAAAGGTCTTCTTTACCATATAAAGCTGAAGGAATAGCGTCAACGATTGAACCAAGTTCATCAATTACGTTTGAAGCGTCAACTGTTGTTCCAGTAATTTCTTGACCAGCAGGAAGACCAGCATCAGTTGAAATCAAAGTAGTGATTCCATCGAATTCGCCAGTATTACCGCTATCGCCAACCCATATATTTTGCTCGATTTTTTGAGCAGTCTTAGCAGCAACGTGACCGATTAAGTAGTCAGCAAAAGATGTTGGCAATACGTTGTTTGCGCTATAACCCATTTCAACTGACATCCAGTCATCGAAATAGTCTTTTTTACAAAGTTGCAAATTGACTTGTAATTCTTTAGTAGTCAAGATTTGCTCAGTCAAGGTAATTGTGCTATCGTCAGTAAAATCGCAAGTTGAATCCAAAAGGATGTCATCGGTGCTGATTTTCTTAATAACTTGCTTGTAGTGAACATTAGGTTTTACAGTAATTCCACCATTCTCGATGGTAGAAGCTGATAACAAGGCTGCGCTGATGTATTGACCAGCGAACTCGCCTGCATAAGTTGTTGTAATTGAGGTAGCCATTTTATTTAGATGATTTTTTGATTTTAGAGATTTTTTCAAAAACGATGTCCTCAGTAGTTCTTAATTTTTTTGTACTGAATTTGATTTCGTTTTTCTTAGGACTTTCTTTTTCAGGATTAGCTTTGATTGGTTTCGCAGCAGCCATTTGAGTTTCTTCAACAACTGGTGCTTCAACTGGTGCTTCAGCTACGGGTGCAGCTTCGGCTGGTGTAACTAATCCAAGTTCTGTAAGCGTGTCGAGGATTAATTGCTTAACCATCTCAAGCGTTACAATTTCGCCTTGCATTTGAGTTTCCTCAGCAGGCGCAGGAGCAGCTTCAGCAGGCACTTCGGCTTCGGGTACTTCCTCGCCTTGTACGTCCTTAATTGCTGCGATGATACCTTCCTCTTCAACGACCAATATCTGACCATTGTCAAGAGCGTATTCTCCGACTGGTAGCGGAATGTTACCATCGGTTCCGACTATGAAAACGGATGCACCAGCTTCGAAAGCATCGGCTTCCAAAACAGTTCCGTTCTCAAGCGTCATTTGCTCAAGTTTAACTTCTAAACCGAGCAATACTTTAATTTGATTTATGACATTTGCACTCATACCTAAATAACGCAGAAAAATCTTTTTGTCGCATTTTCAGCGACCTTGTCCTCTGTATCTCTTTAGGTAGTGCTTGCTATGCTTCATTTTCGAAGCCTTACTTTTAGCATGAATGCTCGGTCTTTTTTTTGGTTCGCGCCTTCTGAATATAACAGTCTTTTGCGCTTTAACTTTTGCCATTAGTCTTCAGGGTCAGGAAAAAACTCAATCTCGTCAACAGATAATACTGTCAATTCAGATTCTTCGATATTCAAAACTGATGCAACTTTAGAGGCTGCGGACAACGAATAAATACAACTATCCGCTGGAGACAATATAGGTCTACCATTGATTTTTTTCTCATCAATTTGAGACTTATATTCTATTGGTGCGATTATAAAATTCATATTGCTCCTATTGCTGTTAAAAAGGTTGTAATTCTTGCATATAAATTACCAACATCTGTCCCAGTCATGTTTTCAGCTTTACCTAAAAAGCACCATTTACCAGTTGTATAAGAGGCTGGTGTGCCGTTATTATTATAAGTACCGTAATATTCTTCAATGCTTGGCGCATTAGCATTGTTACCCGTATCTGAACCTTCAGATGTAGCGTTTATATATATATCTAATTGCGTGTAAGAGGTTCTGCTTCCTAAAATTAAACTATTATTATTTATTGCGCCTATAGAATACGCTTGTCTACCGTTAGCGTATCCATTAATCATTACTCTGCTGCTAAATCTTGACCAAAGCCGAACTAATTGAGATAATCCTTGATACGCTCCTGATATCGCTTGATTTGTACTGATTCCAGTATTATCAAGACAAAAAACAAAAGTCTGCCAATTATCGGCACTACTATATTCTGTTGATGGTACAAACCCAGTAGTTGCGTATTGGTTACTACCGTTAAAAGTCACGCCAATAGTTGAGTCGATTGTAGGTGAATTAACGAAATTAATATTGTTAGTCGATGGAATTATTTGGTCTACTTCAGCAGAAGCCTCTACTCCTCCAGCATTTGGATTAAATCGCAATAACTTTGAATAAACGCCATCAGATTTCAAACCTAAAATCATCGTGTTGTAGTAGGTTTTAAAATCATTCGACAAAGTACCTCCTGCAGTTTCAACGGCAGTAAAATATGCTTGAGCATCCGCATCAAATGACACACCACTATAAACCTCAGTTGAGCCGAGATATATGCTATTAATCTCGGTTGAGCCGAGATAGACTTTATTGATTTCGGTCGAGCCTAATTTGAAAGCCATATTATGCGTCAGTTATAACGTACAAGGTAGCAACATCAGGAGTGATTGCTGCGTATTCTGCGGTTGTTAAACTTATGATGTTTGTGATTGCATCCGCTCCAGTTACACCAGTCACATCGCTAATTACTGCCGCGTCAATGATGTCTTTCTGTGCGCTTGAAACATATAAGTTAGTTGAGCCTTCACTAAGCGCATCGCTTGTATCATCGACTAAATTTAAAGCCGAATCAATTAAATTAACGAATTGCGCTTGCGTTGGTGTGTCGCCAGTTTCAAAATAAGTCTTTACAGTTGTGCGTGATTGCTGTGCCATTTTTTTAAGCTATTATAAAAGTTGTTCCTATCGTCATAAATCCAATACCAGTTCCTACGATGCCAGTTTCAAGAGTTGTTTCACCTGATGCGCTATCCGCGTAGATGCTTCCCCAATCATTAGTTGATGTGGTTGAACCTTTACCCCAGTCGATGGTATTATTATCTACCGCTTTACCCCAATTAATTGTATTTGCCATCTTACGCTTTTGCTTGGATTATGTACCATTGATTGCCGTCTGACCAAACGGTCAAACCAACATAGTCTTTGCTTATTTCATAGTGCGAAGGTGCTGCTGCACCATCTAATGTGTCGCCACCGCTTGGTGTCAAATCTGCTCTTGTGTTGGCTGCAAAACCACCATTTGAAATAATGCGAATTAAACGATTAGCGTTGTTTACTGCTAATGGTAAATAAATTGACATATTACCAGCACCGCCATCCCAAGTCAATTTAATCATCATCGCGTCATCATATGCGGTATCATTCAAATCAACATCGATACCAGTAGAAACTGTGATGTTCGTAGGCACTAAATAATTGACGATATCATTAATTGTGCTTTGCTTGGTTGTCGCGTCTTGAACAACTGCAATGAGTTCTTCGCCAGTTAAAGCATCTGCGATTGGTAATTCAGAAATTTTAGCGTTAGCCATTAGAGTTTTATTTTTGAGGTTGTTTCTTGAAGCAATAAATCACCATTTTCTTGAATCAGAAAGAACTGTGTTGAGGTTCCGTAGATGTTTCCTATACCTTGCGCCCATAGTGAACCATCGCAGCACTTTCGTGAATATGTCTTTTTATCCTTGCAAAGACATCCGCGAGTTCCTCCTTTCGGTGAGGTGTAGCTTGGTTGGTAGTTAGAGTTTTCCAATTTCTTTCAATTTTGATTCCGACCATCTTTTTGCCGATAATCCACCCCAAAGAAGATAACTAATCGTTCCGCAACTTTCGGTGTCACCTTCAACGTAATACTCTTCGGCTCGACTCAAATAACTATACATTCTTTGGATTGTCTCGACACTAATTGGTTCGCCATTGGCTAATTGTTGCGCTCTGATTTTACCGACTTGTGTCGCGCATCTGTTGTTTATCTTTTCGTTTAATTCGATTCCGCGTTTAGCATTGTTTTTGACTGCATCAGGATAATCAGCGAATGATTCGAGTTCGGTTCGTTTGCCTGACTTGGTTCGAGCGTCTCGCTTTACGATTGCTTTAATCTTGCCAAGTAAAAACTCACGCTCCTCATTCATAATATCCTTCAAAACATCGTCATCCTCGAATTGACGTTTGACAGCTTGCAAGTATGTTTTTTCGCTGAAATAACCCTCGATGCTGAAGCCTTTAACCTTACCAGTTTTGACATAGTTCTGCCAAATGTCTTCGTTATCTACTTTAATAGCAACCATCCAAGTGCCGACTGGCATCTTCATCGAATAAAAAGCTGACTTGTCTTTTTCGGTATCCTCTACAATCCAGCTTTCAACTACAGTTAAGCCATTGATTTTCATCATATGCTCTAAAGTTGATTCAGCTTGATTGCCTACCTTGAAAAATAATTCAGACGCTTTGCGGATGGTTTCTGAGGCAAAGTAAACGTAATACTCGTCTTCGCCATTGCTTCGATAAATTGTTTTGTTTGGTATCAAAGCAGCACCTAACAATAACCGCTTCTCTGCGTTGATTTGCTCGAACTTAACCTCGTGTTGTGCGCTTAGTGCAATGAAATCGCTTTCAATCGCAGGATGCTCAACAATGCTGATAGCGTTCACTCCTCCGTTAACGGCCGCTTCCTCGTCTAATATCAATTCAATGATTCGCATATTTAATTAACGCATTTTTTTGATTTTGTTTGCTAAGGAAATGCACTTTGATTTCTTCTATTTCTATCGAGCGCTTGCATTGTGGTTACATCATTCGCCACAACGTATGCTTTGACTGGTTTAGCGGTTTGGTCGGCAATAGATTGAGATAGTTGATTCGTTGCTCCTGCTCCCACGATGTTGAATTGAGGCGCAGGCATAGGCGCACCACCAGCACCAGCATCTCCTACTCCACCGCCTCCACCACCACTTGGTTGGTATTGTTGTTTAGCAATGGCAGCGATTTTAACCGCACCAAAGCCAGCAGCTAATCCTGCCTGAATAAACGGCCAAGTTCCGAAAGTAGCCGTAGTCATTGCGGTATTAGCTTGGGCTGATGTGAAGGCATTCTGCGCGCCTTGAATTGCGCTGATAGTTGCCTCAGCTAATCGTAGCCCCTTTGAAATGTTAAATTGTTTTCGCGCTGATTGCTCGTCTTTCGCGACAAATAAGTCATTAATATCTGCCGCTAATTGCAAACTGTCTCGCAGCATATTGGCGCTTAAATCAAATAATTCTTGTTTTCTTTCCTTTTCCTTTTGCGCTGCTTCATCATCTAATTTGTCTTTTTCATCTTGATATTTTTTATGAATCGCTTGAATATCTCTTTCTTGCGCTTCTATTAACTCTTTTTCAAGTTCTGCATTTCCAGCAGCTTTTTCAAATAGCGCATTATATTTAGCATCTAACATTGCGAGTTCTTTGTCAATGCCTTCAGCCATAATTTCAAGGCGAATTGCTTCTTGATTTTTATAATATTCAGTCCAAGCGTCTTCCCTTGCTTTTTTGTCTTCTAATTCTTTTATTCTCCTTTGTTCAATTTCTTTTTCGAATGTTGTTATTTCTGTCGCTAATCTTCTCTGCGTTCTTAATGAGGCAGTTTGCAAATCAATAACTTTAGCACGTTGTTCGGCAATTTGTTTTAAAGTTTCCTCATCTGTTGCGGTCAACTTTGATTGTTCAACCATTATATACAACTTTGTTTGCTCGTGCTTTAATTCTTTAGCGGTCATTTCCTCCTCCAATCTTGCAGCCTCTTTTAATTTTTCAAGCCTTTCCTCAAGAGTTCTATTTTCATCTTCGGCTATAAATCGCGCTTCAGCTATTACTTTATTTATCTGCGCTCTCGCAACTATAAATATTCGTTCTTGTCTGATTAATTCGTTTTGTAATTTCATCAATTTTATTGTAGCATCAACATTTTCATTTATTTTATCACCTACCTCTCCCCAATCAACCCCTAATTCATTAAGCACCGCTCCTACTGGAGACATATCGTATACTGCGCCAGCCAAATCAACAACTCCTTGTTTTCCTAATTTCATCGCTTTATCCCAATCACCTTGCACCAATGCCCAAATAGATTCTCCTAAATCTCCGAAACTTCCAATAAGTTGGTCGACTGCATTTGGAATTATTTCTGTAAAATATCGCACAAGAAAATCTCCAAATTCTTTTACGGCTTTTTTTGGCTCTTCAAAAGCAGCAACAGCTTTTTCACCTAATTCAACAAACACATCAATCAATGTATCAACAACGACTTCTAAGACCGCCATCGCAATTCTTAATTTTTGTGCGCCTTCTTCTGTTTTTGAAAAATAAGCATATAATGAACCAACAGCGACCACTAAAGCACCGATACCAGTTGAAATAATCGCACCTTTTAAAGTTGTCATTGCTACTATTGCGTTCCTTGCCCCTGAAATTATTCCACGAAATGCAGTAACCGCTCCACCGCTAAATTTGTCTAATGCACCTATGCCTGCGCCAGTAGATTTGTTAACCGCATCAATGGACTGTTTCGCACTTTGAGCGTCTTTCTCAAAATTTTTAAGATTTGCTTTATTGGTTACAATATCAATTTGAATAGTCTTCTTAACGTCTGCCATTTTTTACTCTTTTAAAGTGTGATTTAATTTCTTTCCAATTCTGCGGAATCTTGTTTTTTCCTTTAGCAATCTGAACTGCTTCACCAGCGTCTAACCATTCGTCTGCTTGTAATAAATCAATAATGAGTTTCAACATTAGTTTATGTAATTTACAAGTTCAAGATTGGCTTCGCCAGTTGATAGGTTCAGTTTCATTTCGTTAATCAAATAGCGATTCGTGCCAATTATGATTTGGTCGTTTAACTTAATCGTGCTAATAATTGATAAAGGCAAATAAGCCTTTAACGAAAACCTTCGATTTGCTAAGTTGTAGAGGTCAGTAATGTAGTCTTCCCAATAATCATTGTATAGCGAAGGACTTGTACCAGTAGCATCGTTCAATGTGTACGGATTAACTTCGCCTCCCCAATTTAACGAATGTGTGTAACTATCGTCATCGGTGTTAAACTGAAAGCATAGGTTGTAAGTGGTGCGACTTGACCAACTGTTATCAGGATAGGCTTTTGTCGCTATCGGTGTTGTTGAGATGCTAATGTTGTCAGCTTTGTAGAAAATGATTGGCTTTTCTGTTATCGGTTGCAGATTAATGTCAAACATAGAGCCGACTAATATTTTCGTGAGACTATTATCTCCTGCTCGGTTGGTTAAACGTGAATAAAGAAGGTTGGTGAATGGCAACTCTATCTCAAATGTTTCGGTGCTTAAAGGGTCACCATTTGAATCCACGATGTTCGCCTTGAGGTCACCATACTGTCTGAAATTGTTTAGGTTCTCGGTAAAGCGTTTGTTTAAGATTGACGCGGTGTCTGAATATTTAAAATGAATCAATCCATACAATGACGCTGGCATTACGTCTTTGTCCGTCTCTACATATTTACTTAGGTTAACCTCGCTACCATCGGCTAACCAATCATCGTAAGGTTCAACATAAAATGAGGTTGAACTGTTTGGAATCACCACCAAATTGAAAGCCTTAATTAGTCCACTTATAAAATCCGCGACCTTCATTTTTGGCAAGTTACCAGCAACATCTCTCGTCTGACCAGTTAACGATTCGGTATAAGTTGAATCTGTAAAATGGTAATAACCAAGCAAGATGTCGATGTAGTTGATGGCTTCAATTGTGACGGCAAAATTTGTGACAATATTGAAAATGAATTTTGTTGCAGAATTGCACAATACCGCGAAAAAGATAGTTTGATTCGGTTGCCCTATTGCTGGTCTGTCAATCAATACTTCGGTGTAACTGTCACCGACTAATCCATTGACTTGAGCGAGTATCGTCTGCCCAGTTGTATCGAAGGCAATGAGGTCATAAACCGCCTCATCGTCAAACATATTAATCGTGACTTCAAATGTGTTTGTGCTGACTCCAGTCGAGTCTGTTACTACAAATTCGTGATTAAACACATCGTAATGACCAAATGGGTCAGATGGTGGTTGGTCTTCTAACAGTCTTGTGAAATTGTTCGCATACTCTTTCGTATATCCTGCGGCATTACTTCCCCATAAATATAAATTCTCAAAATCTGCCGAATCAAAGAAATCTGAATCAAAGGTGATACCGTATTTCGTTTCTATCGCATCAATTACTCGTCCAATTCTAATCGCTGGCTTTAATTCATATTCCATCAATCCATAAGATTGACCGCTTGAACTGTACTTGATAGAATCAACATCTGTGGTCGCTCTATAGTTCCAAGCGCGGACTGGACTGATTAATGGAATGATGACGTTACCACTTGATGTGCTGCTTGTTAGCGCGGTGTCAAAACTTGTATAATTTAATCGATACGAACTGAGATTTAATTCTGTTAGTAAATCTTCTCCAAACGATTCGCTTAATCCACGAGTTTCAGAATAGAATGTAAGCGCATAGCTATAAATTTCGCCTTGTTTGATTTGCGCTTTCTCGATTTTTACATAGCCAGTTCTATACGGAAGATGATTGATTTCAATTCGCGCAGGAATCGAAACGGCAGGATTAAAACCGATTGTAATGTCAGGGTCATACCAATGGCTTAGAATGACGTTGTTGTTACCTGAAGCTGGTATGTTAAATGACTGAGAGTAATCGCTGAAGATTTTATCTAAT
>Ga0208644_1001540_pt1 | contig 19185 bp, 19 predicted proteins | sample VirMetDEL_Nov_18_FD_184517 | JGI IMG/M metagenome (GOLD analysis project Ga0208644, IMG submission 184517) | Aqueous microbial communities from the Delaware River and Bay under freshwater to marine salinity gradient to study organic matter... | ecosystem: Environmental > Aquatic > Marine >... | reverse complement strand
CTGTCCCCACCACGATATTTTTTTGATATTGGTTTATTTTTTCAGAAAAACCAACCCATAATTACTATAAAAACGAGAGATAGAAAATGGCAACGCAAAAACTGACACAAATTGGCAAAAAAAAACCCAACTCCACAGCCAAAACCAAACCCACCACCAAACCCACCACCACCAAACCCACCACCCAAAAGAAGTTGGGCAAATTTGAGAAGGTGCGCGGCGTAATTGTGGAGGCGATCGCCAATGGGGCCAGTTATCGCATGGCGTGTAATGTTGCGGGTATTGTTGATAGTACATTTTATACCTGGATGGCAACCGGGCGCGATAATCCCGATACCGAGTTTGCAACATTCCGATCCGAAGTGTTACAAGCGGAATCCCAACAGGGCCAAAAAATGTTGGCACTCATACAACAACACGCGGTGAAGGATTGGAAAGCAGCTGCGTGGGTTTTGGAGCGCCGCCATGGTTTTACGCGTGATGGTAGGGTAAACACCGACCAGGTTAAAAATGTGGATATCCCCAAAGATACATACGATTTGTTAAAGCAACAAGCCGCCGATCTGTATAGTGCGGTACAACAGGCCGAACAATCCGAATCGTGGCAAGCGTACGCGGCATTACAACGCCAGTTGTTAACCGTGGTACAACAGATCCGCGCAATTGACAGCGAAAACGCCATGAATACCGAGATCGGCCTAACTGATGAGCAAATGATAACCGAGATCACAAACACAATTTTAACTTTACCACCAATTTTACGCCAACGTTTGGAGGCGTTTATCGTGGATATGATACCCAAAAGAGCGTAATATATGAGTATAACCACCGCAATATTATTGGGTGTATTAGGCGGATCCGTTACAACCACTGGTATTTGGTTTTGGATTGACAACAAAAACGCCGATATCACCAAAATAACCACCCTACAAAATGACACCATAAACAAATTGGCAACATTGAACGCATCGATATCCGCGCGCGAATTGGAGATCAAACAACAACTAACCGCGCCCGACTTGATCGCGGTGGCGTGTAGTGCGCAATACATGACCGATCACGGCGATCTATTGTGCCGTGAGATGTTTTGTAGACTACAAACCCGCGAAGGGGATGGCGCTAGTCAAGTGGAGTGCGAACAGATCGCCAATGTTGCTAACTCGATCGCGGTGTATGGTATGTGTACGGCGCCAGGTATTGACACCACAAAATGTATAGACTTCGTAACACGGCGCAAATAATGAATATCGCGGGCATAACAAAACACATACGCACATTACAGGATCGGGCGCAAAATAACCCGCTTGTATATTTTTGCCCAACGCCTCCACAAGAAGCATGGATGCGTGATACTAGCAAAATAAAATTATTGCTAGGTGGTAACCAAGTGGGCAAAACCGCGGCCGCGTGTGTGGAGTTGATCCACCGTTGTTTGGGTACACACCCATACATAAAAACCGATCCGCCACCCATACAAGCGTTTTTAATCACGCACAGCCACCAACAAAGCGTAACGATCCAAGAAAAATTATATAACATGTGCCCAAAACACGAATTACACCCCGATTGTGAATTTGTACCGGGCCGTGGATTCCGAGGTATACACCCCGTAATTAGATTTAACAATGGATCCATGATCCTTGTAAAAACAGCCAACCAGGGTTTGGGCCTTGCATCTAGTACAATATCATACGTGGCAATCGATGAACCGGTATCGCAAGAAGTTTGGGGCGAGTTGGCGGCGCGTGTTTTACGTGGTGGCGCGGGCGGTATGACAGGTACGATCGGTATAACTATGACACCCGTGGGCCAGGATGTAACATACTTAAAAAAATTGGTAGAAGATGGCACCGTAACATGTCACCAGGCGCCATTGACAGTTGAGGCCACCACCCCAAAATACTGTAAACCCATAGTAACGCAAGATATGATAGATCGTATTGCCATTACATATCTACCAATCGACCGCGCCGCGCGGTTAAATGGCGATTGGGTTGTGGGTGTACCTGAGGGCCGCGTATTTGATTGTTTTGATGACACCATGATATCAAGTTTGCCAGCGCCACCGGGTAATTACGAGTTTGCGATCGGTATAGACCACGGATCACAACCTAACGCCCAGGTGTGTATATTGGCCGCGATCAACTTAGAGGATCCCACACTTCCACGGGTGTATATTTTGGATGAGTATGTAAGCAGTGCCGCGCCGCCCGAATCCCACGCCCGCGCAATTTTGGAAATGTGCCAACGGAATTACGTGGATCCCGCCGCCTGTAAATGGCATGGTGATAATGTCCACTATGGTGGCCAAAATGGCGGCAAAATGAGTAACAGCCTATTGATGCGCGCATTCGAAAAAATACTACAATACCCACCCAACAACCTACCGTGGCGCATACGGACTATCAAAAAGGCGCGTTATAGTGTATACTATGGGGCGAGCTTGTTACATTCCATTATGGCCCGGCGCAATTTTTTTATAAATCCAAAGTGTAAACGCACGATCCTATCGTTGCAACGGTGGACAATGAAAAAAAACCAATCCGATCGATCGCGTGATGAGTTTGGCCACGCGGTGGATTGTTTGCGGTATTGCGTAACCCCCGTAATTGATGTACAATATAATAGCCCACACAGTACCCCCAAATTGAGGTTTTATTAATGCAATCGAATATCCCTATGCAACCATTCGCCCCAAATATGGAAGAGCAAAACAGATGGCAACACAGCGCGTTACGGCGCCGATTGATTATTGGCGCGTGGGCGCAAGATCTCGAGGATGAATTGGGGCGCCATTTGCCAATGGATCGCCGTGAGGCGTGGGGCCCCGCGGATCTATCCTCAAATCCATTTGAGCAAATTACGCGCCAATTGGCGGTGTTATACTCGGATGCACCGAGCGTAACCAATATAAACGGCGATATAAATGCGTTGGTGGCGCGTGATGGCATTGTGACACGTGCGGGGTTATGGCCACTGATGCAACGCGTACAACAAATGGTGATCGGTGTACGCGAATCATTTGTACGAATTGATGTAAACCCCATAACCGATCCATATCCTGGCATACAATACAGACTAGTAACACCCGATTTTGTGTATTGTGAATCAAACCCCGATATCCCCGATCGCCCCAACTATTATTGTGAGTACAGATTACGCCGCACCCATGGCCACAAATACACGTGGGTGGCGGATATCTTCGATATGCGCGATATCAACGATCCAATGTTTGGTATGTTCGAGATAAACAGCGATGGCACCGTGGGCCGTGATGTGTCCGAGGAGTTTATGGGCACCCCCGCGCAACGTGGCGCAACCTATGTATACCGAGATAGCAAGGGCCGCCCGTTTATCCCGGTTGTACTGTACCACGCGGAAAAAACAGGGTTTTTATGGGATACATACAACGGATCCCAAATGGTATACGGATCCCTAACTAGCGCGGTTTTGTACACAATGTTTGTACATTGTGTGCGTGATTGTGCATGGGCCCAAAAATACGTGGCCGGTTTATCGGTGGCGGGGTTATCACAAGTTGATCAAGATTCGATCGCGCGCCGATCTTCCATAGCAACGGATCCGAGTTCTATCCTAGTTTTTACACAAGATCCCGATGCTAGTGGCCAACCGTTGGTGGGTAGTTTTACAAACCCCACAAACCCAAGCGAATTGCTAGAAAGTATATCAAAATACGAAATGCGTGTAGCACTGGCCGCCGGCCTAAACCCCGCGGATATCTCACGCCAAAGTGGAGATCCCCGATCCGGTTACGCATTGGCGATATCACGTACGGGCCAACGTGAGGCACAAAAAAAATTCGCGCCAACTTTTAGAATGGGGGATGAAGAATTGCTAACAAAAACGGCGATCCTGGCAAATACATTTTTGGGCACCAAATTACCTGAGGATGGATATCGCGTGAGTTATCACAGTATGCCATTGACACCGGATGAGATCCGCGCCCAACGCGAAGACATAATTGCAAAATTACAGGCGGGTTTGATATCACCTGTTACAGCTGTTACCATGATGTATGATGATATGGATATCAATGAAGCGCGCGAATACTTACTACAAATACGCCGCGAACGTGCGGAATTTTTATAATAACAACAAAAAAACGAGGTAAATATGGACATAAAAATAATAGAAGGTGTGGAATACGTACCCAAGGCCGATATTGAAAACGCATTTAAGGACAGGATCGCCAAACTATCAGCGCGCGCCGTGCAAGCGGAAGAGAAGGCCACCGCAATACAAACCGAGTTGGATAACACCACCGGTAAACTAGGATCGATCGATACATTGCAACAAAAGATCAACGAGTTACAAAACGAGTTAAACACCGCCAACACACGTTACGATCGCCACAATGCCATGGCCCAAAATGGTTTTACGGATCCCGATATCCGCGATGCCGTGGAATGGGCATATAATAAAGCGATCCAAGGTAACGAAAAACCACCAACATTACAAACCTGGTTGGCCGATATCAAAAGCAATCCACAAAACGCGCCTAGTATTTTACGCCCACACCTAACAACCCCCGCAACAGTGGATCCCACCACACAATCGCCAGGCGTGGAACCTTCCACACCCACACCCACACCCACACAAGCGATTGACACACCGCCGGTAATGCCTCCAAAAACCAACACCGGCGCGCAACCCGCCCCAACACAACAAACCGATTTGTTAAAACGTGCGGTAAACGATCTAGAGTTTTATAGATCCAATCGCGATGCCATACGTAAAGCGTGGTTTAATCGATAGTAAAAAAAATAATGCAAAAAAAAACGAGGTAACAAAATGGATCTAGATTTAACAACGATCAACCGATATCCAATCATAAAAACCATGTCGATCGATAGTGTACTATCACGTATACGCCTACCACCACGGGCCAAAAAAATAACCATTGGCACACAGGCGGGCGCGTTATGGGTAACAAATGATGGCGCAGCTGTAGAAGGCCAGGCACCACCCGCCCATAAATGTTTTATACCCAATTTTGGTTACTTCCAAATGATTTTGGGCCGTGGTAGTGACAAAACAAACGATATTTATGTGTCATTACAAACAGGCACAGGCGATATCCACATTGTACTAGAGGATGAATAACCATGGCTGTATCATTTTTTGGCTTGCAACCACCCATAACCCATACATTTACTAATGCCGCCACGGTTATCATAGATCACAACATGGGGTACAAACCACATGTAACCGTGATTGTAAACGATGTTGTAATAATGGCGGATATCGTGTACACCAGTACCAATCGAATAACAATTAATTTTGTAAGTGCATTAACGGGATCGGTTTTATTGCGTTAAAATGTGTGTGCCTATGGCACCATAACAACCAATATACACCCATCACAACGGAGATATCATGGAGTTTTTTAACCCCACCGCAACATTTAAAGGCGTTGTAGCGATCGAAGGATCCATAACACAAGATAACCACGCTGTAACCAAAGCATACTTAAACGCTAATAGCATTGTTGGTATTGCCGCGGATAGTGCAGATTACGCACAAATTGTAACCGTAAACGGACAAAAACAACTTAAGATCAACCCATTGACAATTACCGATGTGTCAGTAGATACAAGTGCGGCATCATTGAGCGCGTGGGTATCGGCAAACTACACAAATGGAGATGAAAAACAAGAAGGCGATATTATCGTATTGACCGCGGTATCCGGTCGTACACAAACATGGATCCATAATGGTGGAAGTGCCGGCGATGTAACCGATTTTACCGAGATCCAAGGCGCCGATGTAACCGATGCCGAGATTCGCGGATCTTTATCAGCATCTAGCGGTATTGATTTTAACGCATCCACCGGAGAATTTACAGCCGATCAATCCGAGATCCGCGCATTCTTTGGTGCTGGTAGCGGTTTGGCATATGATAGCGCAAATGGCGTATATTCTTTAGATGTCGATAGCGATGGCATCGATGAAGGTGTGAGCCATTTATTTTTTACCGATGCACGCGCACAAGCCGCGATCTCTGTAACTGGTGCCGGGTTATCTTATAGTGCCGGTGTAATCCAATTGACCGCCTCCACAAGCGATATCAGCGAAGGATCTAACCTATATTTTACCAATGCACGCGCACAATCCGCGATCTCTGTAACCGGATCCGGTTTGTCTTATGTTGGTGGCGCGATCGAATTGGTTGCAACAACAAGCGATATCAGCGAAGGATCTAACCTATATTATACACAATCCCGCTCACGTAGCGCAATCCAAGCGGATCCCGCCGCCGGTAACTTATTAACGTACAACAATACAAGCGGTGATCTCGCTGTTATGACAAGTGCAGTATATGCCAAGTTTTCCGCGGGTACTGGGATGTCTTTTAGCGGTGGAAAATTTGATTTTACCGGTTCAACTTCTGTTGTATCCGAAGGTAGCAACCTATATTTTACTCAAGCACGCGCGCGCCAATCTGTACAAGCGGATCCCGCCGCGGGTAACCTGTTGACCTTCAACCAATCAACCGGGGATATTTTGGTTGCATTGAGCAAATTCCGTAAAGCATTTGCGCCACAATCCCTAACCGCAAATACCTGGGCCACGTTACAACACAATTTGGGTGTTAAACAAATCCACGTATCCGCGTACGATGTTAGTGGCAACTTGATCGCGTTGGATGTGCAATTGGTAGATAACAACAATGTAAAGGTAAAATCAGTTGTTAATTTAACTGACCTCGAGATCGTTGTATCCCTCTAATTGAAAATAAAAAATTGTTTTCCTCGTTCAATTTTCCCCCGTGGTAACATGGGGGTTTTTTTTATATTGCGGTGGGCGTTATTTTGGTGTATAATAACATTGGGAACGGTCGCACCGGTTAAACGCGTTTAACCCAATATCACTATTTTTTTATACAAACATTTTTGGAGGCCACCATGGCAAACATTACAAATAATTCTTTAGTTGGCGATCTTCGATTGGCACAAATGATCAGCCAAGAAATAAAATTACTTCTTACAGATTCAAGCAACCTTCGCAATACTCCATTTTTGGATTTTGTAGGCTCTATTAACGGACAAGGATCCGACACAATTCGCGTACGTAAAGCCGGTTTGGATGGTTACGATGCATTTACAGCGTTTACAGGCGCAACCGAAGATAACGCGGTAAGTGAAACAAGCCTAACAGATGGCCACGCGGATATCGTTGTTAAACGCCAGGCGTTGATGTATGTATTATCTGATCTTGCAAACATGACAGGTATGGGCGCGGATGTTGACCCGTTCAGAATCGCGGAATCTATATCCAAATCGTACGAAACATTATTCGCAAGTTTGACCGCAACAGCTGTAACAGGTTTTACCCAAAGTGTAAGCAATGTTGGCGCGTTGACAGTTGATGATTTTATCGCGGCATTCCAAACATTGGAAAGAGCATCCAGCGGAAAAGGCGCGCCCGGCCCGTATGTTGCATTGTTGCATCCTGAGCAATTCCAAGATTTGCAAGATGATATCCGCGGTGAGCAAAACAACGCATTGGCGTTTTCCCCCGCATCATTCGAGGCGATTATGGCAAAAGGATCACATTATAAGGGATCTTATTTGGGCGTTGATATCTATACTTCCTCACACGTTACCCAAAGTGCGGGCCAACATGTTGGCGCAATGTGGGCACCAGGCGCGATCGGTTTTGCAAACGGTGTACCTCAAGCGTTGGCGGGTGCGGCACAAACCATGGATATGGGTGATGTATTGATCGAAATGGAACGCGATGCAACCAAAGCCGTAACAAAAATTGTTGGCCATTGCTACCTAGGTATAGGCGTTATTGATGCCGATCGTGGTGTAAAATTGCTATCAATTGACAACTAATCTTTAGCCATTATTTTTACGGTGGGTATGTGTAGACCGTACCCGCCGTATTTTTACAACAAAATGTAACGAGGATATTACAATGGATTTTACAAATATGGCCCAACCATGGGCACCACAGGCCCAAACAGTAAACGCACAATTGGTATTACCTACTACTCCAAATCATCCCATGTTTGCGAAGTGGTGGCCGGCCAATTGGCAATGGTGCGAGATCACCAAAGAAGTAGAAGATACAAAGGGCAAAACCACCACCACAGTTACAAAAACATTTGGCGCATTTGTGCCATTGGTAGAGTTTGAGAGCATACGCCCAGGTGTAAACGGTGTACGCCAAATACGTGGCGAAGTAGGGGATGTATCTAACCGCATTGGACAATTGCAACGCGAAGGGTGGGTATATCTAGATCCCAAGCGCGCCGATTATATGCGCCAATATCCTTGTAAGGGCGGCATGTATTACGCGGATAAATTTACAAATATCCGTGTACTAGCCAATCGGATGATCAAAGAATACGATTACCAGGCATATTATTTGTGGTGCCTCAATTTACTGATAAATGGCACATTTGGGCAACCTGAGCCACATTTTTGGCAGCTGTACATAACAGACTACAAAAAACGCCCCGAACGCCTGTACAAAACCCAACACATACCCGAGATAAAAGCGCGGATCGATGTGCACACCGAAAAAATGCGCCAAATGGATTTGTTTATAACTGACTATAAAAAACGCGGGATCGCCGTATACAAGGATATATTGTAATGACTACCCAAACGCCATACGCTCCACAAATCAAAATTGTAGAATTATTAGAACGTGGGAAAACCCAAACAACCACGTTACCAATATACCGTAATGGCGTTTTGGCCGCCCCAACGGCTGTTACGTATACATTGTACAAACCCGATAACACAAAATTGGTAGATAATGCCGTAACAACATATCCTGGCAACATACCGCAATATACCCATAGCGCCGTAACACTAACCGCCGATCTTCCACTCGGTGAAAACTATATCCAAGAATGGAATGTAACGATCGGTGGGGCGGTGTACACATTCCGGCGTATGTGCGCGATCGTGTTGCGCCGCCTGTACCCTGTTGTAAGCGATGCCGATTTAACCTCCACATATTCACAATTGGCGGATATCCGGCCATCCTCTTTATCGAGTTACCAAACCTATATAGATGAGGCATGGTATCAAATGTTGCAACGTTTACGCCAGGAAGGTGGCGGCCTCGAATATCTTGTAATGTCACCCGAATCTTTCAGACCGGCCCACCAAAATCTATCATTATATTACATTTTCCGTGACTTCCACAGCAGTTTGGGCCAATCCAACGGGCGTTATTTGGATCTAGCGAACGAACACCACAAACAATATCAAGATTCATGGAAACAGATCAATTTTGTATATGACTATAGCCACACGGGTGTTAGTGGGGATGGCGAACAGCGCCAAAACAAACAACCCGTAATATACTTAACCCGCAGCGGCTATAACTATAGTTGGAGGCGCCGATAATGACAGTGGTATCATATAGCGCGTTACGCGTGGCCATTGCCGCCAATATTAGCGCGGCCGGTTTTACGTTGGCCAAAATGACACCGGATTATTTTGGGCGTGTACAAGATACCATTGCACACATGGCGTTTACGGTTAGTATCGCTAATTCAAACGCAAACCCCGAACGCCAACGCCGCGCGGTTGGTGTGTATGTTACCACAAATGTTATTGTGCAATTTGCGTACAGGTTGCGCCCGTTGGATATCTATCCCACCGATTACGATTTGGCGCTAGATGCCGAGATCACACTAACCAACGCGGTATTAAACACATACGCCAATACCAAAGAATTTACGTTACAATATGTCAATAGTACGCGCGCGATCACGGATAGTCAAGAGTACATGATCACCACGCTAACATTTACCGCACAACACACAATATAACCCCACAACCTGGAGAATATCATGGCCTACTCTGTAGTACCCAAAACAAAACGCGATGGCGTAATAACTTTATTGGATGGCACCACCCCCGCGGCGATCGAGTTGGATATCGCGTATGAGGATGGTAACTTCACATTTTCACAACCAACGCAATACAGCGAGTTAGTAATCATGGATCGCGGTAACTTCGCGGCCGTTCGAAAACAAGATGAACAAGCGATCACCGGTTCTTTTAGTTTCCATTTTAGACAATTTACCGATGCCGGCGTGGGATCCGTACGCGATTTTATCAATAAAACCGGTGGATATATCTCTAATGTTAGCACAGGCGCCACGGGTGTACCATATATCGAATTTCATTGCGTAAATATCAAGTATACAGCCGAAGGCACCGATCTAGGCGATGCAAAAGACCACACCGCAACACTGGCCAAATGTGTTTGTAGTTTGGATTTTTCCGAGGGCGATCCTTCTAGTTGGACTCTCAATTTTACATGTTATGGCGGTGTTACCGTAGCATAACAAAAAATATATAAATAAAAACGGGGATATTTTTTATGTTAGATTTGGGCAAATTAGGAAAACACGAGATCGTAACGCCTCCAAGCATGGCGATCGCGTTGGATTTTGTTAGCATTTGGGGATCGGAACCAACACGAGCTGTATTGGGTAGAGTGTGCGCGGGCGCCATTGGTGTTTGTGTTGATCACGCCAAAATACTACCCGCATATAAACCGTTAGAAGGTGATGTAGTTGGCTATGGTTACACCATAATGGATCGTTTGTTGGCCAATGGCATTACACCAGGGCAAATATACACGATGGGTACACAATGTTTGGTGGCGTTATCTGAGCGGATCCCCACAGAAAAACAAGTAGAGGACACCGCAAATTTTACGCAACCACACGCGGAGGGTTAGATCTATTGGCGTTACGATTGGCGCGGCATTGGCACCGCGATCCCAATTGGTTTTACACACTAGATCACCAAACACGTGTGGCGGTGTTAGCGGAATACCGATTACATAACGAATCCCCCGATCAAACAAAAAAACGCTATGATAATATCAAACAACAGAAGTTACAAAAAATGTTGGATAAGGCAAAAGGGGGATAAATGGCAAATAAACAGATAAAAAACGGTAGGGCCACTATAACCCTAGATCAAGATTTACAACAGTTTTATAGTGGACTATTGAGCACGGTGGCCCCCAATGCCAAACGAATCATGGATGATACCATGGCACAGATCGAAAAAAACGCCACCGAAGATTGGCCCAAACGCCAACCAATCATACGCAAAGACAACGAAGGCAAGATCGTATTTTACCGCGATGTATCCCAAAAATCATATCGCGCATTTGTGCGGGGTTTTAGAGTGGATCCCAATGGTCAATTGGTGTCTTATCTCAAAAACACAGCGCCATACTCGTATATGATACGTTACGGCCAGGATAGTAAAAACGCAAGTGGATCGGATATCATTGCGCCAACCGGGCAAAATGTAAGTAATGAAACAATGATAAAGCCAATGAAAAAAAACGCGAATGCCGTTGTAAAGGCGTTAGCGGATGATCTAGCAAAAAAATTATAGTGGGGTAGTGCGATGGCAACGGAAGAACAAAAAAGCATAGAAATATCATACAAGGCGGATCTAAAAGATCTGATCTCCAAGTTAAAACAAATGCCCAACATTACGGAGGCGGAAGCCAAAAAAATGGTAGCCGCGTTGGATCGGCAAATCAAACAAGCCGAAACAGCCGCCAAAAAAAGCGCCGAGGCCACCAAAACCGCCGCACAGGCCGCACGTAAAGCCGCACAGGATAGCGCGCGATCGTTCAACGATTTAAGCAATAGTGCCGATACAGCCGCCAAAAAATTAGAACACGTGGCGGAAAAATCCGGAGATATCGATCGCGGTTTTAGTGGGATGGAAATAGCATTACGCGGGGTCAATCCCCAGTTAGGCGAGGCGGCCGCCGGTTTGGCGGATACGTTTGCGGTGGTGGAATCGTTGATCATGGGTTTTGGGGCGTTAAATCCAATTGTGTTGGTAGGGGCCGCCGCGATTGGTGCGCTAACATTGGGGTACACCGCATACGCCAACGAAGTAGAGGAGGCCAAACAAAACGCCGAAAAAATGAAACAACGGATAACCGAGTTAAACGAAGTTATCGAAGATCAAGCCGATATCATAAAAAACACCAATATCCAATTGGGATCATACATATCAACGTTAAACGATAGCGCCAACCAATTGGCCATTTTACGCGGTGATATGACAGATTATGATCTAGCCACCGCCCAGGCGACACAAACGGCCGAAAATTTTAGGATGGAACAAGAGGCGATCCAAAAAACCCAAACAAAAGCGATCGAGACCAGTATATCCGCACGTAAAGAGGAAATATATTTATTGAAACAACAGATCGGCCAACTTGAAACACAACGCAAGTTGGATCAATCCACCGCGGATCGTTGGGCGGGTAAAGGGCCAAAATATGAGGCTATGACCTTCGAAGAACAACAATTACGCAATACTCTTGCATCAATGGAAAAAGGATTACAGAAAGACCAAGAAAGATTACAAATAGCAAAAGATCAACGGTACGCCATTGAGGCACAAGCTGCGGAATTGGAAAAAAATCTTATTGCGGTGGAAAATATTAAGGAATCAGAACGCAAACGCGCCGAACTCCAAAAACAACGTGAAGAGGCCCAAAAACGCCAACAGGAGTTGGCACGTAAAGCCGCCGAAATAGAGGCAAAAGCGCTAGAAGATGCCTTGAATATAGTTAGTGAGCGTTACGATATCGAAGTGGCCAAAATGGAGGCCAAAAAAACATTACAGGATATCATAAACCGCGGCCAACAAACCGAGATCGATAAAATACAAGAAAAATACGAAAAAGAATTTGAAACACTAGAATTGTTGGGCCTACAATCCAAAGATCAGGAGGCTGTATATCAAGCCGCCATGGCATTGCGCAAACAGGCATTACAGGAGATACACGACCTCGAAACCGCGCAAATTGCGGAACGTAAAAAAATGTATATGGATATGGGTGGGCAATTGGTTAACGCTGTCGATGCCTTCGCGGTGGCCAGTATGGATTTTTTGAAAAATACCGGTTTGGCAACTGAGGAAAACACCAAAAAATTATTTAAGTTACAACAAGCCGCGGCGGTGGCCGATATTGCAATGCAAACGGCTGTAAACATAACAAAAGCCGGTGGCAATCCGTTTATGATAGCCGCAATGGCGGCGGTGGGTATTACCCAAACGGCGGCGGTGTTATCACAAAAGCCACCAACGTTACACATGGGTGGTATGGCACCGGATGAGGCAAACGCAAAAGTGTTACGTGGTGAGGCCGTGATCGATCGTACCACGGTTAGATCACTAGGTGGCGAAGCGGGGATCCGACAGCTGCAAAACAACGGGGCGCAAAATAGCCCAAATGTTGTTATACTATCACCATATAAACACATAGATCGATATAACAGATCGGCGCGTAAAATGATGGGCCGTAAAATGATTGGAGCGTACTAACATGGGCACAAATATCACACCAACAAACGTACGTGGCTTTATTATGCCATTTGATCTAACCGCCGATCACTATTGGGGCGCCGAATCCACAGCCACCCAAGGTACAGCCCGCGCCGGCCTTCCACAGCCACAAACACCCACCACATTAACATTATTGGCAACAGGTACACAAACACAAGATATCAACGTTAAAACATTGGCACCTGGTCACATTGGGGATAATGCCACGTTTGGTTGGAAGTTGGCAACGGATACGGCCTATTATGGCCATAATGTACCAAATGTTGTAACGGATGTAACCAGTATTGTATCCCTCAATTTGGCGGGCCAATCGTACACACCACGCAAGGCGATCACGTTACCCAATGGCGCCGTAATTGTATGTTATGAGCATACCACCGCCACAACAAACGTTGTACGCATTGTAACCATAAACACCGATGGTACCACAACAATAAAAATAATATCCACCGTGCAATCTTCCACATTATCGGGCCAATTGAGATATCCAACGTTGTGTGTAATGCCCGACAATTCTATTTTATGTTTTTATTGGGCGGTGGATATCGATAATTTGGTGGCCAATATCACAGTACAACGATCAACCGATAGTGGCGCAAATTGGGATATCATATCATACAAGGCGTTATATGATGATGTGGATATCTCCGGTACGTTTGGGGCGGGCCAACCTGGCTATAATCTCAATCGTATAACCGTGGCGGCTAGTGCGGCGCAATTGCTTATGTTTGTTAGTTTGGATCTACACAATACAAGTAAAAACAACCAAAACATAATTACGCAATATGCGAGTGTATCACAGGGTGTAACCTTCTCATTTATTGAGCAATCCGATCCCGATGGGCTTACATATAAGTTTTATTGGCCCGATATTATCGAGCATAATGGCGTTTTTGTTATTACGTGGTTCAATTCCTCCGATAGCATGAACACCACGCGGATCGTTGATGCCTTCGATAGTTTGTTTAACTTGTTATTGGTTAGCAATCCTACGATAATATCGGGTACATTTTGTACAGTTAGTGGCAATCGCCTGATTAGCGGCGATAAAACCATGCACATAGACACCGATGGCCGTATATACGTGTATACAGTAAACCCCAACAAATACCAGGTATATGGTGCGTTTACTGATTGTGCTGGCAAAGCCGCGGAAGAATACGCGAAAAAATGGTATTTATTTGGTACGCGTACCACCTCCATGGTAAATGGCCCGGTGGTAAAGTTTGCCCCAAATAATGGTGGTATGCAAAACATTATATCCACGTATGGCAATGGCGCACAATATATTTTTACAAATTGGTTTGGCGCCAATCCATACCAACGTAGCGTAATACGCGTTACATTGGGATGTTGGGCCACCGTACAATATCCATATTTGCGCCTATTGCCACATGATTACGATTTTACAAAAAATACATTTGATTATTTGCCTTCGGATTTTCCACAAATTGGCGCGGCGTGGACACGGGCCGTAACAGGTACACCAACCGAGATTTTAACCGCCGGGCGTTTAGAATTTACCACCACCACCACCCAGGCGATATCATATACCAAAACCATAACAGACAAAACAAACGGCCTATTATTCCACGTTAAGTTGGATGGTGTGACCGGTGGATCTTCGATCACCGGTACATATATCGATATAAAAATACAGCCACAGGCAAGTGGTACCACATTTTACAACATGCGGATCTATTTTACCCAAACAGCTGTGTATGTGCGCGATCAAAATGCGGCTACACAGATCGGTAGTTTAACGGGGTTAACCTTCCAGGGTTATACCGTGTATGGGTATTTGGATAACAAAACCGGTGATATTTTGGTTTACTTCGCGGATATTGGTGGACCTCGAAAATATCAACGCATTACCGGATCGCTAACAGCGGCGGCGGGTAGCACCCAAACAATCACATTTGGCACCACAACAAGCGTAACCAATACCACGTGTAAATTTGCGTATGTAAGTTGGTGCCAGGGTGTGGATTGCGGGATCGAGGTACCCACAACCAATTTTGGCAAACAATACCCCGCAAACGGTTACAAAATTGGTGTACACGATGGGTTATATCTTACAACACAGGATGGGCCGGCGCGTAATACTGATGTTTGGGATATTACTCCAATGTACGATTACCCGATCAGCCGTACACTATATTTGTCTAGCCGTACGCGTGGTAACGCGTGGCGATCGGACAGTGTAGCCACACCGGATACGCTCAATGTGCCATTAAATACGATCGCGTGGGCATTGGATAAAGATAACAAAAATATTGATCAACGTATAACAAATAGTATTTTGGGGATCGGTCTATACGGTATAAATTTTAGATCGTTTACCATACAACGTTATACGGCGGGGGCGTGGGCCAATGTTGGCACAGTAGATAACAACGTGGGTGGTCAATTTGATTTTACACGCCGTGGCAAATCTATTATTGTGGATAGTGTGGTAACCAATGCGCCATATATGCATTATAACGAGTGTGCCGGGTGGTACGTATTATTGATTGGTGCCAGTGCAACATTGGTACGTAAAGTAAAAACAAACAGCGAAGGCGTACTAAGTGACACCAACACCACAAAACCTTGTGTATTGGAGTTAGAGAGCGTACAACCCACAGATCCCACAACCGGATCCGCGTATTTGATACCCAACGCGTGTACCGTGATTTGTCACGATATATCGGATATTAGTGGTAACGATGTTGCGGCGATCCGTATTATGATCAACAGCCAACGCACGTACGAAGGATATCACACTATAGGCCACATGGTAATGGGGCCGGTGGTATTACCCGCACACCAGTATAGCCGCGGGCGTACCATAAATTGGGAGGCCGATATCTCCGAATCAACACAACCAAACGGCGTATTAAATACAAAAGTATTGGGGAATGGTGGGCGCAATATACGGATCGCGTGGTCTGAGGGCGTGGACATTACCGATTTATACGCACAAAACGCCGATCCAAATTATTATACAACCAAATCGGGATCGCCACCCGAGGCCGTACAAGGATCCGCACCCACAACCATGTTTGGGATTGTGCAAGCCGTACAAGGTAGTAATAATGCGGTTGTATACCTTCCAAAAATCAATACGCAATCATTGGCGGATATCGATGTGATCAACAGATATCACGATCACGCCATGGTAACCATGGGGCGAGATGTACAGATCGAAAATGTGATCGGGGATGAATCCCAAAATGAAGTATTACGCGTTAGTACCGTTGTATTACGTGAGGTGCGATAATGTTGCCATACGAATACGCGCAAACACAGCCAGTATTTTATGTGGCTTTTACCTTCGCAAATGTGCAATATAGATTGGCCCAAATGCCAATACATGTTGGGGATATCTTATATACAGATGGTTTACTACAATTTGATTACACAGAATCGATATCCCCAAACCCAAGCCAAACCGAACCCGAACAAAACACCGTTACATGTCAGTTGGCTATACCTGGCGTTGATATTTTGCAGCTGTGGGCGCGTGGTATAACATTGGATGGTGTGGCGGTAGAATTTGGATATTATTTGTGGCGTGGTGGCGTAATACAACAGGATTATGATGATCGTATAATTTTATACGTGGGCCAATTTAACGCGCCCCAATTTGGCGATCCCGAAGATCCAAATAATTATGTTAGCGCCTCTATTGAGGCACAACCGCACAACACGAACCAAACCATATTGGATCCCAATTTGGTTATTGATAGTCGATTTACAGATCGTGATCTAGATACGTGTGATGGTAAACCGTGGCCATTGGTGTTTGGATCTCCTGGCGCCGTGGTGATTGGTGGCACAAAAACCAATGTAGAGTGTACGCCGGCATATTGTATAAAAAAATACAGTGGGCCCGGCACATTTGCGCAATTTATGATCGCGGGCCATGATATTGTGGGTGGTATTGGTGCTAGTGTTACGATCGTGGAAGAAAACGCCAAACGAGCCACCAAAACGCCCCAACGTGGCGTGGATATATATGGCAATGTGTATTTTTATATTGAGTTAAATCTAGGAGATAATATTGCAATCCCCGGATCTAGTGCAAACGGCACAAGTAAAGAATGGTGGATCTATTGGAATTGTGGCGCGAAGACTAACAATTTTGAGGGATATCGCGGTTATGATATCAATCGTGATTTACTCACACGCGCGGGCGATGTAGTGCGGTGGGCGTTATTGCGTAATGGTAGTACAGTGGATTGGGGCGCGTGGGCCAATGTGGCCGGACTGTTAAACAAATATAAATTTGATGGTTACATAAACGATAATACGATATACGCCTGGGAATGGTTACAGGGTAATATATTACCGCTATTACCCGTACGGTTAAAAATGGGTGTAAATGGGTTGCGGCCCGTGTTGTTACAAACGGAATTGGTAACACATTTGGAGGCGGTGGCGCGGTTGTATGTGGACAGTACAAGCGAGATCCAACAAATAAACGCCGTGGAAACAATCACGGATATCGGGGATATCGTAAACGATCTTACAATGCATTATGGCCATAGTGCCGTGGTAGATGATTATATAACCCAGGTACGCAACCGCGATATTGTGGTACAACCTACCGATATTAGCAATATGATATCCAAATTATCTATAAACAAATACGGCGTACGTATGGGCAACATAGATAGTATGTATGTATACGACACCAACACCGCCACCATGATCACCCAACACATGATACAAATGGCCGCGGTACCACGGTACACATTTGATATCAGTGCGCCAAACGAGTTTGGATATTTGCAAGTTGGCGATATTGTAGAAGTAACCAATAACAGGCTATACCTAACAGATCACAAAATGACTATATACAAAAAACAGTGGGCGGGCGATATGTGGATTTTTGGGGTATTATATACCACACTACCAATACACAATCAGAGGTAACCATGTTAGTTTTTATAGATCGCCAGCATAGCGGCAAACCCAACAAGTTAAACGATCGCGGTGCGTGTGCCGATATCGATAACAACGGCAAAAAAGATATACACGAGTTAGAGGCGATATTCACGGGAAAAATTGCCATTGAGTTGGAGATTGCTTTATTGTGTTACGGTATCGATGTATTGCCGATATCCGATGGCCTCTATAGTAAACGCCACCAACGTGTAAACGAGTACGCCGCAATGTATGATGGCCCAATGGTATATCTTGCAATGCACTTAAACGCCGGCGGTGGCGATTATGGTGCGTTTTTTTATGATTGGAGATCCGCAAAGGGTGCCGATTTGGCCGCGGCCATGTCTGAGGAGTTGAAAACACTACCACAGATCCAAAAATGTAAAACCATAGCCGCAAAACCGGATGACTGGACACAACATGCGTTTAACACCATATCGGGTATAAATGCACCGGTGGCGATATGTTGCGAGCCCCTATTTGTAGACAACCCGGCCCACAATGTGTTATTATTAGGTAACGAGGGTATGGCACGTATAGCAAATGTAATGGCCACCGCGATCGCTAAGTGGGGAGGGATAAAATAAATGGATCTACAAACGATTATTACGTTAATTACCGGCCCCGTTGGCGCGTTGGCGTTATGTGTGAGTGTTATATATTTTGTAGGCCGTTGGGCCGCCACCCATGTACCACAGTGGGTTAACAGGCATCTAGATCAAATCGATAGAATCGTGGAATCTCACAACGATGATCGCAAAGTATATCAAACAAGTTTCGAACAAATGTACGGCGATGTAAAAACAATTAAATCCGATGTGCAAACGATCAAACACGCAGTAAACAAACAGGCCCCACC